>Ga0164318_10001008_pt1 | contig 23955 bp, 26 predicted proteins | sample GuaBasSedimGuay9_FD_113734 | JGI IMG/M metagenome (GOLD analysis project Ga0164318, IMG submission 113734) | Subseafloor sediment microbial communities from Guaymas Basin, Gulf of California, Mexico - Guay9, Core 4571-4, 0-3 cm | ecosystem: Environmental > Aquatic > Marine > Hydrothermal vents...
GAGCGGTGATGAGATGATAATGATGCACTTCATTGGGTATCGCTACAATTTGCAGAGTAGCAGTGTGCGTCGTGAGGCAATAATTGACCTGGTTTGTAAATCACCCATTTTTTAGATGTTACCAATGTGCTTTGTTGAATAAAGTGTGTTATTAAAGATAAATAACAAAATTATTTACAAGTGGTTAATAATGTAACTAGAATTAATCAGTTATTCCAGCAATAAAGCTTACTTTAGTCAACCATATTATGATTTGTTCAATAAAGCACATGATGTCGTATACATTATGATATATATTTTAGAAATAAAGCTAACTTTATTCCAATTTTCCCTACTTTAGTTGATAAAGAATAATTTGCAAAGTTGTTAAAACAGATAGGCAATTTTGCATTAATGCAAATAAAAAAGGTGAGTGTATTACATTTTGTATATTAGAATATCTAACTCTGTGCTCCTATGAGTATTAACAATCTTTTTTCAGGCTATTTTTCTATTTATATATGCGATGAATTTAAGTATCTGGTATAACAGTTTCCTTTTTAGAATGTTCAATTTCATCGATCTTCTCAAATAAAGCAGTAAAAACTGATGCCACTATTATCCAAAGCGCATACATTACACTGCTTATTAATGTTATTGCAAATAAAAATCCAATAGTATCCCATACTGTAATTATTCTGTGTATGTTGCTCAAAATGCCTACAATAAAGACTATTGTGAAGTTCATTAAATGTGCGATGATTGCATTCTTAATCATGCCTAGTAACTTATAGAATAAAATTGATAGAAAGAGCATACCAAAAAAATAGAACAGATATTGTAAAAAAACCAGCCAGAAGTCAACCTCAAAAAGAACATCTTTAGTTAGGCTGAGAACTGTTCCAACTATCCTAAATGCATTTCCAAGCGAATAGACAAAGCCAATTATGAACAATCGTGAATAATTCAAAGGATACTTACCAATTTTTTCATAGAAGCACATATATGTACCCCCGTTATTAAGTATTATAATATAATTTTCTTTAATAAATGCTTACATTAACTGTTCTGAGGGACATCACCAATGCGTAGTCCAGTACTATAGATGTACTGTTTAGTGACTCTTCATCTCTAAATGTCACTATAAGATGCTGTAATGAAAAATCAAATGATACCCATATAGAAATATTAGTATAGCTCCGATAAAACTCTTTAACAACATTTTTGGCACTGGGTAGAGAACGGAGCGAACCGACGAAAATCTTTTTCGCCGACCTCTACTCAACTTATGGCAAAATCTCTGGATAAATGGTAGGAAATACATTTCGATTTATGCATAATGAACACATATATGAGAAAAAGCACAAAAAATATAAGTACTCTAAATCTAATTTCACAAAAGTCAACAAGAGGTATATACATGTGGGCTGGCAGTGGCCGACGCAGAAGGTGTCGTGGAAGGCCAAAGAAGCAAAGATTTATCCAACAGGTTCCTCCAGTAAATCATTTCATACCATTTATTCCAAGCCACATAATGATGCCACGTAAGCCGCCTGTGTACATTTCCTATGATGAATTTGAAGCCCTTAGACTAGTTGATCATGAGGGATTATCTCAAGAAGATGCAGGAAAAAGAATGAATATCTCAAGAGGAACCGTTTGGAGATTGATACAAAATGCCAGGAAGAAAATTATTACTGCACTCCTAGAAAGCAGAGAAATTCTAATTGTCCCGACAATACCATCACTACAGAATGTAGAAGCTAGCCAGGAACCAAAGGTGAAAGATAAGAGTTCCAATGCAAATAATGATAAAGGATAACTCACAACGATTCACTTCGCACTACAAGCCACAGATAAACCCCACTTGAAGTTTATTTTTTCAGTAATTTTTTCAAGCTCCTTAAAGATAGTGTTAATTCGTTTCACTCGCTCTTCGTAATTTAATTCTGGGAAGAGAAGAATTGATTCAGTTGGTATTAAAAAGAACTCTTTCATAAAATCATGATTAACAACGACACTAATATTGTAATGGTTTGTATAATCAAAATAATCATCAAGCAAGCGTCTAATGATATTTGGTTGTATTAGTGGTTTTGTAGATATCATTGGATCTATATCTAGCTTTATTCGATGCATTAAATCGTTACCATCCATGTCGAATATACCAACAGCATATGTCAGTGATACCGCACCCTCATCTATCAGAACGTTTTTTGCGCTTTCAATGGTATCGCTTATTGATTCTGCCAAATATATACTAGAATTAAATACAACACCGTCTACTTTCTTTGGAAGATAATCCGCAAGACGTGTGACATCACCAACAATGAAATCAACATTTTCAGCTTTGGCTAGTTCACGCTGAACATAGTCTATGAGTTTATCTGAAAAATTAATAGAAAAAACATGCCCACTATCACCCACCAGTTCTGATAGAATTCTGGTAGATGCGCCAGTACCCCCAAGTACATCACAAACCATACTACCTTCTTTGATATCACTTATGATAGACATCTCTCGAGCCAAGAATGCATATAATCTATACTTCTCTTCGAAAGAAATGTAATATGGTATACTTTCATCGAAAGCAGATTTTACTAACTGTTTTAACTCTGATGAGTCAACCATTTATAACACCAAACTACTGCCATCCTATTTTATAAATGATATAGAGATATATAAACCATATTCAACATTTATGTTTTTATTATTAACACTTAGCATGAAATATGACTATATGTTAAGTTTTAGTTTTATAAGATTTGAAAACCAATCCTCACGAGATTTATCTGGCCAGATTGTTTTTATTAACACAAAGTTCTTATTATTCTCTGATTTGATTAATACCATGCCACGAAGTATTGCTAAAGAATAGATAAAGTCATCTAGGTTAATAAGATATTCTTTTTTGGTAAGCTTAGGAATTTCAATAAGTACACTAGGTGTTCCTTCAGCACGAGCCATCATTACACTATCTTTATCCGCGGAAATATGTAATGTAGGCGTTCCTGTATTTTGTGCATATTGTCTGATCTGCTCTCTGACCATGAAATCATTGAAATATTTTCCAGCTTCAGATGAAGTAAAATCAGTAGGAGATACTGGAGCTCCAAACTTTTTCACTTGTACAACTTCTCTAAGCTTTGTTAAGTTCATTAATCCTGCAATGGATAATCGTGCTATTTTCTTTTGAAGGCCTTCTATGTCCTTATTCCCTAAGCGTCTAGCTTCTGTTCTTGAATATTCCTCAAGATACAACCTATTAATCTCTTGATACACAATAGATGGGACTACAACTAAAAGGCTTCCTTTCCAGGTTGTTTTTTCGACTATTTCTCGAAACGGATTTAAAAGACCATTAAGTACTATGTTTGTATCTAAACCTAGGGCCAACGGTGCGCCCTCTGTTATATCCATATAAATACTAATAAAATCAATAAGTTTCTTGAGTCCTCCAAACTCAATAGATTGTGAAATTAAAAGTGCATCTCGGACATCATAAATTGAAGGATATTCATGTCTACTAACTTTAAATGAATCGAGATCTATGTGCTCATGGATATCTAAATAGAATGTATTGCTTTCTAAATCAATAACTCCGTATTGATAATGAAACAGATAATCGCTAACGAGAACTTTTTCTTTTTTAAATACATTCTCTAGAATTTTATTTAATTCTCTAAAATGAACAATTGTATCGCTCATATCAACACATCCATATCAACATCCATATAAAAAATGTTATCTGATATGTGATAAATATATCTTAAATTTCTAAGGAATAAACACTTTCAAAAATGCTAAGATTATCTTTTATTGTTTCTCAATTATTCTTTTGATGGCCTTCTAAAGGTAATTAGTCACACAAGTATGTATTCAGCATCAATTAGCACTAGTGTATCCCTAGAAAAGTAAGAACATAATAGACCAAAGCTCCAAGAGCCACTGCAATAAATAATTGATAAATTAAAGCAATTACTGTCCATTTATAGCTATTAGTTTCTTTTTTGATTGTAGCAACAGTAGCAAGACATGGTGTGTAAAATGCATATACTGTAAGAAACGTTATCATTTGCTTAAGTGTTAGTGCGCTTCTTAGAGCGCCAATAAGGGATTGACCTTCCAAAGATGTATCAGCGTATAATAACACTAACGTTGATAATGTGATCTCTTTAGCTACAAATCCAAAAAACAATGCAATTATTTCTCTCCAGTTAAGACCTATTAGCCGTCCAAATGGTTCAATTGCAAGACCAAATAGTCCAATAAGTGTGTATTCAATGGATGATGCATTGAATGGATAAGCAGAAAGAAACCAGATCACTATACTACCAGCAAGAATTATGCTACCTGCTTTGCTAATGAATGCCTTAGTGTGGTGCCAAGCATATAGGAGGATAGATTTTACATTTGGCTTATGGTATGGAGGGAGCTCTATTATCAGGTAAGACAGTGGAGCTTTCAAGATAAATCGTTTTATCATATGACCAGAAACCATTATTATAAGAAATGATGCAAACACAAAAGATAGCATTATCAAAGTTGCCTGAAGTCCTGTAAAGAAAACACCAATCATAAAAGCCATAACACCTAAACGAGCATTACACGGAACAAATGGAACTAACATTATTGTAAGCAAACGGTCATGTTCGTCACGCAAACTCCTTGCAGACATAACTGCTGGAACATTACATCCAAAACCCAACATTAAAGAAATAAAAGACTTACCATGAAGGCCCATTTTGCTCATAAAGCGGTCCATTACAACTGCTATACGAGACATATATCCACTATCTTCAAGTAACGCCATACTAATAAAGAAGAAGAACAGTATAGGAAAGAAAATAAATACACTACCAACGCCAGTGATGATTCCATCTACTACAAGACCTATAAGCCATTCAGGCGTATTATATGCTTCAAGCTGTAGAGCAATCCAGTCACCAAGCATAGTAATACCTAGATCTATTAAATCTTGAAATGGCGCAGCAGCAGTAAATGTAACTTCAAACACAACAAAGAAGATGCCAAACAAGACAAATATTCCTATGACAGGATGCATTACAATTTTATCTATTTTATCGCTCAGAGATTCTTTTTGAACACTTGTCTTTCTAACTACTTCTTTAATTATATTATTTATCAGTTCATATTTTTTGTTTGCAAAATAGATAAACGGGTCCATACCTTTTTTTTCTTTCAACTGTTTTGCCATTTTTTTGGAATATACAACTACTTCCTCGGCATCGGCTTTTTCAAATAAGCTTTGAACTTGTAAATCTTCCTCAAGTAGCTTAATGGCCAACCAACGAGGAGAGTAATGCTTAACAAAATCGAGATTCTTTGACTCAATTACAGATTGAAGCTCAGAAATTATCTGTTCTACGTCATCGTCATATCTTATTTTAAATGGAGAGGGTTTTATTTCGCCACTATACACCTTCTTTATAGTATCAACAAGTTCATTCAATCCAACATTTCTTATTGCAATAACAGGTACTATAGGCACACCAAGAATTTTCTCTAGTTTTTCAGTATCTATTGACAAGCCTTTTTGCTTGGCTATGTCAATCATGTTTAAAGCCACTACTAGATTTTTGGCTCCAAGTTCAATTGCTTGAAGTGTAAGATACAGATTGCGCTCTAAGTTTGATGCATCTGCAATATCAACTACTACATCAGGTCTATTGAGAATTATAAAGTCTCGTGTTACGAGTTCCTCCATTGTATATGCTGTGAGACTGTAAGTCCCTGGAAGATCAATTATCTTGAAAACATAATTACCATTGTATAATACACCCTCTTTTTTTTCTACTGTCTTTCCAGGCCAATTTGCAACGTATTGATGAAGCCCTGTCAAAGCATTAAAAATAGTTGATTTTCCAACATTAGGATTTCCAATAAAACCAATTACAATTTCTCGCTTCTTAGGTTTCTTATTGGCCATGAAATCATCACCTATATCAAGAGAGTAATTGTACTAGGATTTTATTAGCAAGGCCTCTACCTAACCCAATACGTGAACCCCTTACTTCCACAATTATAGGGCCTCGTCCAACTGAATTAATAACCTTAATAATAGTACCTGGAACGAATCCAAGTTCAGCTAATCGTTGACGAACACCCATTCCTCCAAGTACGCTAACTACAACAACTGCAGTATTACTTGGAACTGCGGATAATGGGAGTGGCATATTTCTTCTTGGCATCGCCATCATAGACATCACACTAGTTATTAGGATTTCTTAAGTATAGCAATTAAATTAGTCTAAAATAAAATTATGGTTTTCTTTACAATTTTTGACCGTATGCTACCAGATTAATCCACAAAAGGCTATAAAATCTTTGTTATTACTAACATAATTAAAAATATTAAAAATATTTATTTAGGATAACCGAAGAATAATAAATGAAAATACTTAATTGGTGGCATAGTTGAAACGGGGAAGCAGAGAAGTCTTAGAAAACTATTTGAAAACCATATTTTTGCTAAGTGAAGAAATGGGTTTTGAATTTGCTAAGACTAGTGAAATAGCAACATTACTTGGAGTCTCTCAACCATCCGTAACTGAGATGCTACAAAAGCTTAAGAAGAAAGGTTTAATTGAATATCATCCAAGAAAAGGAGCTTTTTTATCAGAAAAAGGCCGAAAAATAGTTTATAAACTAATTAGAAGACATAGACTTGCAGAGAGATTACTAACAGATGTTTTTGAACTTTCGCCAGAGAAAGTTGATAAAATAGCCTGTGCAATGGAGCATATTATAGATGATGAGTTAGAAAAAAAACTAGATGAATTTTTAAACTATCCTGAAACTTGCCCTCATGGCGCACCAATTCCAAGAAACAACAGACTTCCAAAAGCAGAAGGTGTTATGCTTTCAAAGGTAAATGCTCCAGCCACAGTAGAAATCATTCGTGTTTTAGATGAAAGTGCTGAAACTTTGATGATATTAAGAGAACTTAATATTAGCATTGGACAGCGGCTTAAAGTCACTGATGCACTTTCAGATGGGAGTATGCTTATTGAAGTGTATGGCATAAAACATCTAATCTCCCCGAAAATAGCCACTTCACTCATTGTTAGGGTTATTTCTAATACTTCTAAGAAATGATTTGAATGAGAGAAATCCAATTAAGTGCAGATTTCCTACATAAACGTTTTTTAGATATTTTTTCGCCACTAAAAAACTCTCCACAACATCTTCGTAAGGAGTTACTGGAAGATCTGTCATTAGATAATCTGGATGAAATATAAGAAGCGTGTACGGAATCTCAGGATTTAAACTTGCGATAAAGGATGTGATTTGCTCTACCTCGTCGGGAGTTACATATCCAGGTACTAAAAGTGTAGACGCCGTAATTAAGGGTATTTCAGGGCGCTCATTGTAAAATTCGTTATAAAGCATTTCAAAATTCTTGTATGCTTGCCTATTTGAAACACCACTAAGGGCAATGCTGAGATTCTCTGAATAGGTTTTTAAATCAAATTTTAAAACACCACCGCTCTCTAGTGCTAATTCACCTAATTTTTTTACGAGCGATGAATTACCACAACCGTTCCATTCTGCACAAATACGTACGATTCTATCTGAATATGTTTCCAAAACAGCTTTTGAAGCATTTATGGTAAATGGTAGCTGTGGTTCTGGAGAACCACCAAAATAGCAAATACAAGATATATTTTTATAATCTCGGAAAATATCAACAAAATCGTTTATTGTAACTACTCGGCCTTCAGAAAGAAATTTATGTGACGAGTTTTGACAGAAAAGGCAATCAAAATTGCATCCATAAAAGAAGACTGCTAAATTATAGTACCCTATTTCAGGACCATCTTTGTAAGCAAATTTTGGATAACCGATACCAGTACCTGCTGGGCAAAACCACGCAGCAGTACAATTAGTCACATGAGGATCAAGATACCAGTACATTAGAGCCTTTCTTGAATTCACTATTGATTTTAGCATGTTATCATGGTTCTCATATAATCCACAATAACTCTTTTGCCCAATGGGTATAGAGCATTGATTTGCACATAAATTACACTTTACTTTGCTGTCGCTTCGAGGGGGTACAGTAGGCAAGCCCAATGGAGACCTTGCTTGTTTATGAGCATCTAAAATATAAGAATACGCATTTTTAAAGTCAGATAGGATACAATCTCTGCACACACTAAGTGTTCTAGATACAAACAATGATTCTTTTCCACAGAGAGCACAAGTTTTTACTCGCATTACACTCACACTATAAACACTCTTATAAACTTCAAAATTCATGCATTATTACTACTATCATAACTATTATGCGTTCACAAGCTTATCAATTTTCAGTTGAATTTCCAATAACTAATTGCAAAATATTGTATAAGAAATGAATAAATAACCTTGAATCAACAAAGCATACGAGTTATATGTTTATTTGGTTTACATTAATCGTTATTATACTAAAAATGTTAAGGTGTAAATATGACTAATAAAGATGTTGTAATAGCAATTGTGCAAATGGAAGTTAAAGATGGATCTAAAGAAGACAATCTAAATAAGGCTAAGAGATTAATTTCGAAAATTGAAAGATTTGAACCAAACTTTATAGTTTTGCCAGAACTCTTTGATGCGGGCTATGATTTTAAGAAATATCCAGAACTTGCAAATGAAATAGACAAGCATGATACTGTTAAAAAATTATCAGAAATTGCTGAAGAGTTAGGATCTTATATAATTGGAGGAGTTCTAGAGAAATATAATGACAAATACTTTGACACTACAGTTGTAATAAATCCAGAAGGAAAATTACAATATGTATACAGGAAAATTCATTTGTTCCAAGAAGAAACAAAGCACTTTTCATATGGAAATAAAATTGATGTTATAGACACTAAATTTGGAAAAATAGGAGTTGAAATCTGCTACGAAGTCCGTTTTCCAGAAATCTCAAGAATAATGGCATTTAAGGGCGCAAAAATAATATTTGCTCCAGCAGCGTTCCCGTATCCAAGAGTTGAACATTGGAAACAAATGATCATTGCAAGGGCTCTTGAAAATCAAATTTTCTTTGTAGGTGTGAATAGAGTTGGCCCAGGAACTTCCAAAACATATTTTGGAGAATCTATGATTGTAGACCCTTGGGGAGATATCATACTTGGTGCTGGAGAATTCGAAAATGCATTAGCTGTCAAAATAAATTTGGATTTGGTAGAACATGTTAGGAATATCATAACATCTTTTAAAGATAAACGACTGGATGTATATAAGAGATATTATAATGAACTTTAGGAATAAATTTAGGTGTTTGAGATGCCAACATTTTACAATATATTTCAAGAAATTGCGTATAAACGACTTGTCTTAAAACGCGATGAGATACGTGAAAAGTTCCCGTGGGTGTTAGCACTAAAGCTTTCTGGATCAATTGGTGATGGATATGTTTTTCTTTTTATGTTTAAACATGTTACAATCGCTTCCGACTATGACATATTGGCGATAGCTAAAGGTTTTCCAGACAAAGATGATTTTGATGAGTTTATAAAGCTTTTAAAGAAGCCGGAGTTCCCTAGTAACCCAATAGAGTCTATTTTGCTAGAAAATATAGACATAAAAGTATATACAACAGACTTTGCATATACTGGTGAGGGGAAAAGACTTCCTTCTATTCTAAACAGAGACCTAACTGTAATTCGACATTTGCAAAATGGCTTAATAGTATTCGGAAAAGAGTATTTTGATAAGTACGGAAAACTTACTGAAAAGGACAAAAGGAGAATATACAACAGAGTGCGAGACCGCGAACGCATATTTAATCTATATACGGATTTGGGTGCACTACTAAGAGAGGCACGCGCGCTAGATAATGAATACTTGGAAAAACAAATATTGGATATTCTGCGGAGATATGGAAATTATCATGTTCTTGCATATGACGATCTACAAGAACTAGAAAAGATTAAGAAAAGCCTAGAAAAAGAAATCAGTAACGAATAAATCAATATCGGAATTCTAATATAGTTCACAGTATATGTGTTATATGGTGCATTACGTGCCTGATAGAAAATCAAAATTTGTAAAGAAAGTAAAAAAACGCATTCCTTGGATAGAGCATCTTATATTAGAGAATTCTTTTGCTTCTGAAGTAAATCCAGAAGGCCTCGAATACATACAACCAAAAGGCTCTATTTGTCTTCTTTGCAGAGGAACAAAGATGCTCTGCGGAAAACAATATTGTCCTCTTATTAAACGTGCTTATGTATATCTAAAATTAACCTCGCATTACAAAGCAACTGCAATTGATGGCGATGCACCACCTGCTGTTTTTATAGGAAGAAAGGGATATCCTTATGTCTACGCCGGTCCAATGGTACCACCAGAACATGGAGATACAAGTATTTATGATTTACCAGAAACATGGTTCGGTAGACCACTGGATGATATACTTATGTTTAGGTCTAAGCTAATCCGTGGAATGTTTGTTACTAATGTAAAAAAAATACATGGTACCGACAAGCTTCTTGAAAAAACCAGAGAAATGGCTCTCTCCGATATTCCAGTAGAAACTGAAGCTGTTTTTAAGAAAATACCGAAACAACGATTAGTGTTAGATAGCGATGTACAGCCCATGGGTCCAACAGCACCATTAGAGAAATTAAGCTTGGATAACGTGAAAATTCAGAGGCCAGTTGAGCGTGTATACTCAGATACCGATCTTAGAGCTGCTGATGGCATACTGGATCTTTACACACACAAAATTGAAGTTACAAAAATACAGAGGATTTTAAGCGTCGGAGCTATGGGTGTGGAAATTGACAGAAAACTAGTTCCAACAAGATGGAGCATCACAGCAGTTGATAGTATAATTTCAAAAACATTACGAGAAGAAATTAAGCATTACCCATTAATTAACGAGTATCGTGTTTTTGAAACGACTTACTTAGATAATCGGTTTCTTATTCTTATGATACCTCGTGTGTGGAGTTATGAACTTATTGAGGCATGGTACCCAGGAACCCTCTGGAACCCATCTATGGTTAACATAGGCATTGCTGGGGACTGGGAAGGATATAAAGGCCGTACAAATTATGCAAGTATAGGTGGTTGCTATTATGCAGCCAGACTTGCAATTACAGAATACTTAAAAAATGAGAGAAGACAAGCTACAGTTATTATATTTAGAGAAACACTACCGGGGAATAACATGCCTTTAGGTGTTTGGTTTGTCCGTGAAAGTGTAAGAAATGCGCTTAAAAATGAATATAAAAAATTCGATTCACTAGAAGAAGCTCTTAAATACACAATGAGCAAACTTAACATATCTATAAAGTATTGGTATGAGGTTAGTGGGCTTCTGAAAGAGTTATATAAACAAAGGATGCTAACAGAGTTTCTCTAAACCAATATTATAACATAATTTTTTTGATACTATTTTCCAAATATTACTGTTCAGATAAAAGTATGCCACAATAAACTTATTTTAAAGTCATATTATCAACAATAATAATATACTAGTAACATAAACCACAGAAAGTGGGAGGCCTATTAATGATAGACATTTTAGAAAAAGGTTTAGATTATGCAAAAGAGATTGGTGTACAATTCGCAGATTTAAGAGGTGAAAAGAGACAAACCACATTGATAGATACCAGGAATGGCAATGTAGAGAGTGTCAACCAAGGAATTGAAGGTGGAGTTGCAATAAGAGTTCTCGCTGATGGAATGTGGGGCTTCGCAAGTATATCTAAGATAGATTATGCAACTCTAAGAGATGCAATTGATAGCGCTTTTAGAATGGCAAAAGTTGCTAGCAAGATGAAAATGCAACCAGTAGAGCTTGCGGAAGTAAAACCAGTAGACGATAAGGTTAAGATAAAGCCAGATATAGACCCTAGAGATGTATCTATCGAAGAAAAAATAGGCATTTTAATGACACTAAATGATAAACTATATGAGTTTGATGATGTGAAAAGTTGCATTATATCTTATGCAGACATTGTTGCCGCTCAATATTATTTCAATACAGACGGTACTAGAATAGAACAAGACAAGATATATGTATGGTCAAGGATTTCAGCTACTGCTAGAAAAGGTGATATTGTTGCTACAGCCAGAGAGGAAGTAGGCTCTAATAGAGGTTTCAAGATATGGAAGATTAGAACTCCAGAGAGTGTAGCTGAATTAATGGGCAAGCGATTAATGAATCAACTTAAAGCCAAAGCACCAAAAGGCGGTGCATTCCCAGCAGTTTTGGGCCCTGAAGTTGTTGGAGTATTCACGCATGAAGCATTTGGACATCTTGCAGAAGCAGACTTAGCTGTTAGCGGTGCTGTAACTTTAAGCAAAATTGGCCAGAAAATAGCATCAGATGTAGTTACAATTGCAGATGATGGGACAATAGAAGGGGGCTTTGGAAGTTACAAATATGATGATGAAGGCGTACCAGCTCAAAAGACAATATTAGTTAACAAGGGGTATATTACTAGTCTTCTTTACGATAGAGAACATGCTATGAAGCTAAAGAGAATCCTAGAAAAAATGGCACCTTCTTTAATTGACACATTTAACTTGAAGCCAACTGGGAATGCACGTGCTGAAAACATAAGAGTCTCACCAATAATAAGAATGAGAAACACATACATAGAGCCGGGTGATTCTAGTTTTGAAGAACTTTTGGAAGGGATAAAATTCGGATATTATCTTAAAGCATTCAGAGGCGGGCAAGCCAACTTAAATGGCACGTTCCAAGTGGGAATACAAGAGGCTTACGAGATTGTAAATGGTGAAATAGGCGAACCTGTAAGAAATGCATCTATAAGCGGAAATACACTAGAAACACTCTTGAAAGTCGATGCAGTTGGTAAGGACTTTGAGCTCTCCGTCGGTCGATGTGGGAAGGGTCAAACCGCGTTTATAGGAGATGGTGGTCCACATATAAGAGTTAAAGAAATCTTGATTGGAGGGACGTAAAAATGCCCGAGCAGATAGATATTCTAGATTTAGGAAAAAAAATACTGAATTTAATAGAACGATATAATCCTAATGAAGCAGAAGTTTACTTAAACTACAAGCGTTATACAAATGTAACAATAAAGAGTGGTGAATTCTCAGAAGCAAGCTCTACAAGTGATTTGGGATTTGGTGTGCGCGTAATCATAGGGAAAAAATTAGGTTTTGCGTATTCCAACAAAATAGATGATGAAACCATAGAGGCTGTTATAAAAAATGCCATCTCTGCCGCTAAAGCATCAAAAGATGATGAAAAATGGAAGTCACTACCTTTACCAAAAGAAGATAGTAAAGTTGAGGATCTTTATGACCCAAACATTGCAAATCTTTCAAGCGAAAAAATTGTAGAAATGGCTGGAGAAGCATATAACAGCATGAAAAACGTCGATCACCGTGTAATTCCAATATGGGGTGGAGCATCATCAATTGTATCACACAATGCGATACTTAATACACATGGAATTGAAAAATTTGACAAACATACTGTAGTTTTTGTTGGATTAGCAACTATAGCAAAAGATGGAGATAAAGTGACTCCATATACATCTGAATTTGAAATTGACAGAAAACTTAATGTAAATCCTAAAAGAGTTGGTGAGGAAGTCGCTAAACGTTCAATTGAACTCCTTAAAGGAGTAAAAGCAGAAACTGGAGAATATGATGTAATACTTGCACAAGATGCTTTAATTTCACTTTGGAACTTTACATTCTTAGAATCAGTTAAAGCAGATTTTGTACAGAGCGGCAGATCTCATTTCGCAGATAAAATTGGTGAAGTAATTGCATCAGACAAATTAAGTGTTTTAGATGATGGAACATACCCAGCAGGCATTAGAAGTTCTCACTTTGATGATGAGGGAGTTCCATCACAAAAGAAATACATTATTGAAAAAGGTGTTCTGAAGACATTTCTGTATGATAATTATACAGCTAAAATTGAAGACAGAGAAAGTACAGGTAATGGAATAAGATCTCAAGCAGCTGTTGGGACTATGGAAACATATATGTTACTTCCAAAACCAGAGGTAACAAACATAGTTATAGAGCCTGGCAAGATATCAAAAGATGACTTAATTGCTGAAATAAAAAACGGCTTTTTAGTATGGGATGTTCAAGGAGCACATTCAAGTAACCCTGAAAGTGGTGAAGTGAGCGTTGTTGCCACACCATGCTTTAAAATAGAAAATGGAGAAATTACTGGTGCAGTATATGGTATGATGCTTAGTGGAAACATGTACGAAATGATGAAAAAAGTCAAAGATATTGCTAATAATGTTAGAAAAAGTGAAACGTTCATTGCGCCTTGGGTTTCTTTCTCTAATATCAAAATGATATCAAAATAAAAACAGAAACAGTAGCTATTTTCTTTCTTCTTTATTACTGTATCATTGTAGAAATCGCCTTCGTCTAAATTCATATCTACCCAGAATTAAGCCAATTGTCATAAAAAGCAATCCTGTTTGCAGTATCAAAATATTGAGGACTGAGTAAATAATTGAATACGGAGTCATAAAATACCATATAAAATTAAAGAGACCTATTAATAGACTACCTAACCCAAGGAGTATGACAGACTTTACCTGTCTATAAAAGCCATATTCTAGTAATAAAAAACCAATAGTAAAATGTAGGGGGACATCATAAAACCATGTTGCAATAATGATACTTTGAAGCAGTCCCTCTGTAAAAATTACTATGCAAACTACAATATACTGAGCTATACCATAAAGTATTGGAAGCCATAAATAAATAATGCGTCTTTCCCAGAAAATGTATGCGGTACCCATAAACTGAAACATTGGTATAAGTGTAGTAAAAATAGTTCTTATTAAAAAAACATCAGCAGTAAGCATCAAGTTATTAATTATGAGAAATAAATCTATAGCAGACACAATGGCTAGTGCCACAAATGAATAACCCCAAAGCACAGTTGATAAACCACCTTTTTTAAAATAATAATAGCGCGCTAAAAAATAAGTTGATAAAACACTTGATAAATAGAGTTGATTACTCTTGGTAATAAGCGAAAAATATGTTCTGCCAAAAAATGCCGAGAAAATATATACTAAAATATAAGAAACTATTGCAGAATATATGGCTAACATCGTTATGTGTTCTTTTTTCAAAAAATCACCCAAGAAATTCACCCATTTTTATATCTGTTCTTGTGATATTACCTGTCAAAATTCCTTGGACTCCTTTGAACGGCTTCCCAATTGAGATTCCTTTAGATGTAATCTTAAGTTCACGTATTGTTGGATCTTGTTTTGCACCTCGAACTTTCAACACATGAATTGCCTTCTTTACTACGGAGCCTATTTCAACAAACTTAAGAAGTATTGTAATATCACTCATTGCTGAGATTCCATTTTCTGTTAATTGTAACTCACCAGTTATTTTTGGCATTTCCGCCGTAAGCAGAGATGTAACATGGTGCATTTGCATAAAATAGGTTATATTATGAATGTGTTCTCGCAACTTTATTTTATCTTTTATCAATTCTTCATATTCGCGAACACCATCAATCATAAACCGTTTTATATTATATTTTGTTACAATATCAAATATCTCTTGAGTGTGTTCATCAAGCCTCATGCTAAAGGGAAGTTCGTGCTTTAGGATTAAAGATTTGCCAACATACTGCCCCAACTTAAAACCTAATTTTTCTGCTTTAATAAGAAGCTGTGTTGGAGTTTCTTCAAAAGAGAGTAATAATGCGTTTTCACCTTGTTTTAGCCCTTCATAGATGAATTGTAACCCAATAGTTGTCTTTCCTGATCCGATAGGCCCTACAACTAAGACAGATGCACCCCTAGGTATCCCTCCACCAAGAAGTTTATCTAAATCTTTACTTCCGCTGGAAATGATTTCTCTAAATAGTTTATCATCTGGTGGAATAGGACGTTTTAAATGAGACACGGGTGGAAAGTACTGAAAAACACCATTGCGTAATGTAAAAGAATAAGATCGTACATTTCGGGATACGCCACGAATTTTTTCGATAACCATCTCGCGTTTGTTATGTAAGTCTCTAAGTAAAACGACACCATCAACGACATAATCAAGTCTTGTAGGCTTTGCACCTTCAGAAATTAGTACAATATTCGCTTTCGCCTTCTTTGAAAGTTCATAAAGAAGCAATTCTATATCGCTTATATCTGATAACCCTAAGGATTCTTTAATAGCATCTATAGAATCTATAACTACAAATGGTTTTTTGGCAGCAGTAATAAGTTTAACTATACCACTAAACACCTCTCCTCGTGATGAATAAAGGAGAGTTTCATATGCAATTTTTTCTTTCTGCTGAGGGGCTACTCTCGGTAATTTTGAACTAACAGCATCAATGATATTTGAAGGGGAAAGAAAATCCTTTATCCATGGCAAATCAGAAACTAGATCGGCAGGCTCAACTCTGGTAGATATATAAAAGCAAGTATGATCTGCTTTTGAGAATTCTTTTAAAAGTGTAAGAGAGAATATTGTTTTTCCAGTTCCTGGTTTACCCTTCACGAGAAGTATTCGATTTGTCTTCTTAAAGAAGTTAATAATCTCAGGTGGTATGCTTAGCATCAGATGCCTCCTCCAAGAGATTTCAATACAATAATTTACTTGCTAGTTTTTGATATGACATTAACTATTATATAACACTGGGATTAATAAAATATAGAATTACGCAGATTAAAAATTTGTCATTTAAAGATTTATTTCTAAAATTTAGTACTGAGTTTGCGGTTACTTTGTAAACTTGAAATCTATAGATTTCGAATCTTTATCGTAACGATATTTAATTTTGTCATGTGCGATAAGTTCCAAGTGTGGTTTGTCAATTGTTGTAATAGGGAAATGCAATTTATCATGCAGATTCTTAGCTGCCCACGCGATGGTAACATTTCGGCGAATGGAATTTTCATGCTCTAGGCAAATAAAGATATATCGATTTTTGAAATCAACAACTATACAATCATTTAGGTCATTACTATTCAGAAGTGCAACAAGATTATCATCCCTAAATATTTCATTTACAGACCCTTCGTCTGTAACTTCATAAACAATAAACCGCATATATAACACCAATAGAATCATGTAGTCTATGAGCTAATCGAGAAATTTGCACATTCGATAAATTGTCCTATATTTTCCAGCCACAAAGGCTTCTTTCAAGAAGACTCCTTCAATTTCGAATCCAAGTTTGCGATACATGTGATACGCACGTTCATTATCTGCATAAACCCGTAAAATTAGCTTTTTTAATCCTCTAGCTCGTGCATAATCAATCATAAATTGGGTCATTTGAGTCCCTAAACCAACACTTTGAAAATCATCTCTTACGACAATACTTAACTCAGCCACATGAGAATGTTGGAATTGGCCTTTATATATCAATCCTAAAGCAACGACTACTTGTTGATTATTTTCAGTATGTTCAGCAACAAAGACAGCCATGGTATCAAGTTCTGATTCTGTCAACCAATTATCAATATCAGATCTAGTAAAACCTTCTGGCCTTAAAAACATCATAGTAGACTCTGACAATCTAAGAACCATATTCCATATCTTTTCGTCATCTTGAGTCGTAGCAAGTCTAATATTGACAACTTTTCCATTTTTTAAATGAACTACTTTTTGTGATAACTTTGGAAATAACATAAATAACACCACAAAAGAATAAGGTCAGTGCAAGTCAGTCCCATCATCTTGCATCAGCGTCGTTGTCAATCGTCATCCCTGATATCACTAATTATATAGCTCTATTAAAAATTTTTTATCACCATATATCAAATAGTTATTTGTCAGATACTATCTCTTTTAGTTGCTTACTTTTTTGTCACTAACAGATGACTGCTCTAAATTTTTCTCTGTCAGAGCTTTTGTAAGCAAATCTAGCTTCTCTTCTATCCGTTTAAGTCTTGTAGATAAAGTAGTCCAAAACAAAACTGCTTGTACGTGCTTTTTTAATTGCTCATATCTGACACTATATTTTGGTAACACACCTTTTTTCTTTAACTTAGACACTATTTTTGAGAACTTTTTCTTTTCAATTTTTAACTTGTTTAGTAAATCATCAATGTTCTCTGATTCTGCAAGTGCCTCTAAGAAATTTAGTTCATTGTCTGTAAGAGATGATACAATGAACGGACGAACGCCATATTCATTTAGCACATCAATAATCGCACCGCGCAAAATTATTTCAAGCTCTGTAGCATCAAGCAATAAAAAGAATTCATTTAAAAGATGTACTTTTACACCTAATGTTTCAGCTAATTTTTTGGCAGCTTGATTAGAAAAACGTCGGCCAATAATAAGTGGCTTCATGTTTAATGTTTTTGCATTAGCATATAGATTACGTAATGCACCAACATCTATATCTCCTGATTTTACTTCGACTATATATCTTTCACCATGTTCATCCTCTACAATAAAGTCGACTTCAGCAATCTCTACACCATCAATTGTAAATATTTTATTTTGTTCAATTATATTATACCCTGCTTTTTCAAGAATATGTTTTGCTATTCTCTCTGTCGACATACCACGGACTTTAGACATATATAAACCTCTATACTATCACCTAATTCCTCTTATCAGAACACGAATGAAGAGATAACTAAACATGGTTATTGCAAGAAGAGGTATAAAGTACATGACAAGATATAAGATAAACGACCCAAAATACCAAAACATGTAGAAATAATAAATAGTCCAAAAATTTTTTTCAGGGTTATAATTAGTACCATAAACAGAGCTTAAAGTTGGTATTAGATTTATTAAAACTGCTGGATCAAAATAAAAGTGTAAAATGACAGTAAAGAAATTTAGAAAGTAAAATAACAAGAAACCGAAAAATGTCGAGTACCAGACAGTCTTCGTTTCAAATTTAATAGAGATTACACCATTAAAAATTGACATGGCAACTAAAAATATGTACGATGATGCAAAAGAATCCCTCATAAAAGGCATTATAAATCTCTCACCAATTAGGAAATAACGGATAGTATCAAATATAATTATATCAAGTGCATAGATAAGTGAAAGAAAAATAACTTCGCGTTTAATACTATCGTTGGCCATAGATGTCACCACGTGATGATAAAAAACGTTTTTAATACTTAAGTATTTTTATAGTTATGTATATCCATTTTACTGGGTTATTTAACACATTTAGAGAAAGAGGTGATTTTATGGAGATTCAGGAACTGGATGATGGAACCATTATAATTAAAAAAGAAGGTCCTGAGATATCAAAAAAGCGTATAAAAGTTAGAAATTTAAAAGAATGGGGATTAAAGTTGTACTATGGTAGTGTAGACAAAACTGAACAGTACTTTATCTCGACAACATCGCATGACATTGGAGATAAATACATTGCAAGTGGTAGGTCCTATATTGTTAGTGATGTTATTGATAGAGAACTCCCAAAAAATGCAGAATTAAGTATTATTATAGATTGGGAATTTGGTGAACTTGCAGTTAAATTGATGATGACTGAGGATGGTAAGGAATATCCTATATACACGATATCCGTTAAAGATATTGTCGAAAATATAATAAAAAAGAGAAAATTAGGTGCAATAAGCAAAGCAGAAATTCGTTATGGAAAGACAATTTCAATAATAAGGCAAAATGGAGAATGCACTCATGGTATTCCGTTAGATGAAGTTGAAAGCAAATTTAGACGCATTTTTAGGAGTGCAAAGAAGTTATTCAAAGATGATATAACATCGGGAGAATTCATCTACCGTATATGTGGGAAAGACAGTTTTGGATATGAAGTCTATTATATTGAAATGAAAGTTTCCTGCTATGATATTATTGATGCGGATGTTTTGGATAGAATCGATAAAGTATTTGCTATGCTAAAGTGATTAAGAACAAGCTAAAGTTACTTCTTAGCCGAATATACCCAAAAACCACCTTTTTTTGTAATTACTTCACAATTTCCAAAAATTTCAATTGTTTTTTCCATTAGCCGTCTTCCACCTTTTTTATGCCGTGCAACAAATTGGAAAATGCCATCGGGATTAAGATGTTTGTATGACTCCTCTATTAGTTTAAAACATAAAGCTAGCCCAGCAGTAATTGGCGGATTTGTAAGAATTATATTAAAAAATTCATTTTGTAACTTTTCAAATAAATTGCTTTGTAGAACTGTGCAGTTTTTTAATCTTAACATTTCTACATTCTTCTTTGTAATAAAAACAGCACGTTCATTAATGTCCACTAGAAATATATGACTACTTGGCGATAAGATAGCATAAACTATTCCAATAATGCCATAGCCACAGCCCAAATCTAAAACTTTAGAGTTTTTCTTAATAATCATATTTTCGATAAGAACCTTCGTTCCAAAATCTAGCTTTTTGTTAGAAAAAATACCTGTGGCAGAATAAATTTGTAAATGGATACCTCTAACAGAAACTGGTATCTTGAACATTTTAAATTGTGATTTAGGGTGCTCTGTGAAGTAATGATCACTCATAGCAAATGTCAACCCTTAATTTTTTTCAGAGCATCATTAATAATTTTTTGATGGTCAAATGCAAGCATATCGGGTAATTCTCTAAACCATTTAGTTAATTCAGCATCACTACCTGCTTTAGCATAACCTTGTTTAACTCTAGCCAGAAATGCAATAGAGACAGCATGCCATCTAGGATCACGATTTGGATCTGAGTAAACACCTACTAAATCTATAAGATCTACATCTAAATTAGTTTCTTCTTTCACTTCACGTAAGGCTGCTTCTTCTACAGTTTCACCATATTCCACCATACCCCCAGGTAATGCCCAGTATCCTTTAAATGGAGGATTTTTTCTCCTTACCAATAATATACCCCGATTTTCATCATAAATTACTACATCAACTGCTAACCTAGGATATTTTCGCTTGAGCATCATCAGATTACACCTTAAAAGAGAGCTTATCAATAGTATTTTACAATATAGTTTAGTATTATAAAAATAAATAGAAAAATAAAGTTATAAAAAAGACACGAATAGCACAACCCTAAGTAGCCATTAGAAATTAGTTAGTGTTATTTTAGTTTAGTGAATGTATTTATATGTCAATATCGACATTCTCAAATCTAGGTTGCCTACGAGCTTTAAAACCTCTCTTCTTAGGCCTATATCCTCTTTTTGGTGCTCTAAATCTTGGTTTATACTCTTTTGCACTTAGATCATTATCTGTATTTATATCACCAATATCATCTTCTATGACTTCTATCTCGCTATTACGACCCAAGTTTATTCGCAAGTGATTTTTGAAAAACCCAGTAAATACATTTCTTATAAGATATGCTTGCCCAGATTCAAACTTTGATATATTGTCATCCCATAATGTCATTGTTACAATCCCTGAACCATCACCAATCACTGCTTCAGCCACACGATGTGTTGATCCATCTTTCCTACTGACAACTTCCTTCGGCTCAGAAATTTCAACAACTCTAAATTTCAAATCCAAATTTCGCATATTAGGTCTCAAGCTACCAATTTCAACAAGCTTGGACAAATCAAACACCTTCTCAAACACCTAGCCAGTAGAAAAAGCAGTAGCTTTTTCTACAATCAAAAAACCCAGAAGTTTATATAAAAATGTTTTCTTTATCACCCAAAAAAAGAAAAAAAGCTTAATTAGCCACAATAGAGGCTTCTAATTCTTTTTTAGTCTTAAAAACATAACGATAGACATCTTTCGGATTAAATCTCTTAAATTTGTATTTTTTCAATAAATCTTTATACTTACTAAGACTTTTAGGATTTATAACAACATATAATATTCGTATATTTTTTGCTCTCATCTTTTCAAGTACTGTTTTTATTAGTAATTGTCCCAAATCCTCGAAAGAACAAACATCAGAAATATGTAATTCTCGAATTATGGCGGTTTTATATGGTTTACTTGTAAAAATATCATAATCAAAGAATTGATAAAACACCCAACCAACAAGCCGTTTATGATGAAGCGCGACTGTAAAGTTTTGTAATTTTATGAAATTATGTTTTAATGCAAAGCGTAAGTTTTCTATTGAAATGAAAGGATTAAATGGAAAATAGTAATTCTCTCCTTCATAAAGCTGAGGAATCAACTCTAAGTCTTCAATACGCGCAGTCCTTAATTTAGGCATGCCACCCCACCGTTGACACTAATCATACCATATCATTAAATAAAAAGTTTTTTAACAAATAATAAAATTGAAGGACATTTGACTGATGATAAATGATAAAAATCTTAAAAAATCATTGGAGGAGCTATGAAATGAGAATTTTGGTAAGTGCATGTTTGCTTGGAATTAATTGTAAGTATAATGGAGGAAATAATAAGAACGAAAATGTGTTAAACCTAATAGAAAAGTACATTCTGATTCCTGTTTGTCCCGAACAATTAGGAGGTCTTTCCACACCAAGAGAACCAGCTGAGATAGTTGGTGGTAATGGTAGTGATGTCCTATCCAGAGAGGCAAAAGTTGTTACTAATAGTGGGAAAGACATTACACAAATGTTTGTCAAAGGAGCTGAAGAGACATTGAAAATCGCGAAGATGTTTAAAGCAAAGATTGCAATACTAAAAGATGGAAGCCCATCTTGTGGTGTAAAACACATTTATGATGGAACTTTCACACACAGAATAAAAAGTGGTAGTGGAGTTACAGCCAGTATTCTCAAAAAGTCAGGCATGATTGTAATAAGTGAAGTTGAAATTGATAAAATTAAAGCCTTCACAAAGATGGATTAGGAAGACAAATAATATTTACCTAACATCTTGTAAATTGAGAGGACTTTATATACTGATGGGATATTTACTGCTTCATTCTCACCATGCACATTTTTGGCTTTTGGCCCTATTTCAACAATATTTTTAACTCCCTTGGTGACAAAATATCGTCCATCAGAAGCTCCACCGCCAGCATCATATACGATAGGTAATCCAAGTTTATGATAAATTGATTCAACAAGACTTTTAATGTAATCATTACCTATAAAGTATGGTTGTGCCTTCTCTTTTACAGTAAGTTCATAATGAAAATCACCAAATTCATTTTTTAGATCATCTAAAATCTTGGTTAAAATTGCTTTTACACGCTCACCATTTGTTTTCGGTGTGTTACGTACATCAATAGATAAATTACATATTTTTGGTAAAACATTTATTGCTATTCCAGCATTAAATCTCGTTACAGCAAATGTTGTGTGCGGCATAATATCTATTGAATCATTCAGATTCATATTTCTTAGCCTTAAAACTAAAGCAGAACAGATTTCAATAGAACTAATATACTTCCTGTAGAGCCATGCAGAATGGTAAGAGTTAGTTTCAATGCTTAATTTCACATGTATAATTCCACGCCTTCCTACCTTAACTCTTAGTTCTGTAGGCTCACCTATCAACACAAGAGAGGGATTCAAATTGGGCATGGCATTCAGTACCGCTTGAGTTCCTCTATGTCCACCACGCTCTTCATCACCAACTGCCATTAATGTCAAAGTGCCTTGAAGATCTTCTTGTTGGGACAATAATTCGAAAGTTTTTATTAGAGCAGCTAGCCCGCTTTTCATGTCCGCGCTTCCGCGACCATAAAGCCAGTCACCATTAATAACAGGTATGAATGGATCTGTCCTCCATTTCTCTCTAAAAACAGGGACAACATCCCAATGGCCATTAAAGACAAGGTGAGGACCGCTATTTGAAAATTTAACAGAAGCTATGACATTTACAACATCATCAGTACGAACTTTTCTTATATTAGCACCTGTATTTGATTTTAGATAGTCTTCTATAAAGCCAGGACACTCTTGATTTGTTCCTGGTGGATTTACTGTATTAAATGATACGAGTTTTTTCAGTAAATCAATTACATCTAGAGACGCTTCTGTACTCATAAATTGCACCATTTCTTTCTAGATCGTTAATTTATTTTCTAAATTAAATGTGACGGCAGATGCTAGAATGTAAAATAGATTACCTAGCAATTTATA
>Ga0164318_10001009_pt1 | contig 23944 bp, 19 predicted proteins | sample GuaBasSedimGuay9_FD_113734 | JGI IMG/M metagenome (GOLD analysis project Ga0164318, IMG submission 113734) | Subseafloor sediment microbial communities from Guaymas Basin, Gulf of California, Mexico - Guay9, Core 4571-4, 0-3 cm | ecosystem: Environmental > Aquatic > Marine > Hydrothermal vents...
GACAGCGTGTTTCAGATTGCGGCACACGAGTCGGCTGTTCCTGTTGACGAGCTTTACAGGTGCTGCCGGATAGCAAGAGAAATGCTTGTTCCCCCTGATCTGGGTGTAAGCAGGGTTATAGCCAGACCGTTCACAGGAGATGCACCTGGAGAGTATTCCAGAACTTCCAGAAGGAAGGACTTCTCTGTTCCTCCACCTGGAACAACACTTCTGGACAGGCTTGCGGAAGAAAACATACCTGTTACCGGAGTGGGCAAAATAGACGATCTGTTCAACCACAGAAACATCACCACGGCGCACACTGCGGATAACACACAAGGCATGAAACTGGTTCTTGATAAAGTACGCCAGTCTTCCGGTGGTTTCATCTTCGCGAATTTCTGCGATTTCGACTCGAAGTGGGGGCACAGAAATGACTTTCATGGGTTCGCAACAGGTCTTTCGGCTGTGGATAACTGGTTACCGCAGCTGATGCAGTCTCTCAGCTTTGGAGACCTGCTTGTAGTTACCGCTGACCACGGTAACGACCCCACTACGCCCAGTACCGATCATTCAAGGGAATATGTTCCCCTTCTTGTTTATACGCCGAAGTGTTCAGGCACTTCTCTGGGGATTCGTACCACATTCAGTGATATTGCCTGTACACTGCTTGATTTCTTCCGGATAAACGGAGATTTCCCGGGCAGTTCCTTTCTCAAGGAGGTTCTGTGTGACATCGAATGAACTGCTCTATGAAGCAAGAACACTTGTTTCAAGAAGCTATTCCCCCTACTCTCATTTCAGAGTAGCGGCAATACTGGAAGACGCTGACGGGAACATATACGGCGGCGTAAATGTTGAAAATTCTTCCTACGGAATGACTATGTGTGCGGAGCGTTCCGCTGTTTTCGCGGCAGTTGCAGCAGGAGCAAGAACTTTCAGCCGAATGGTTATCTACTCCCCGGACGGGCCACCGGTGCCGTGCGGCGCCTGCAGACAGGTTCTGTGGGAATTCTGCGACAGTGATTTTGTTATAACGGTGGCGTCCGACGGGGTTCCCGCCAGAGATTTTCGTCTTGGAGACCTTCTGCCTGAAGCTTTCCAGCTGTAGCAGCAATTTCGTTCACGCAGGCAACAAGGTCTCTTGTTCGGAATCCGTCAGGCAGGTATTGTGTGCTGGTTCCGTTCTGCTCGCCGCCTATCTGTATCAGAGACATATCCGACACGCTGTTCCTTATCTCGTCCAGGGAAAAGTCCGGCATGGATGCCGATAAAACCAGTATACCGGCTGCTTCTTCACCTGCCCTTCTGAGTATCTCTGAAAAACTGTTTTCAACAGCCACTGAATAGCCTGCATTTCTCAGGGCCGCACTTGATCTGGCAGCATCAACTCCATCGGGCATGGCAATGAGAATAAACGCAGCGTCATCGTCTACAGCAGCTCTGGGGAAACTGAGAACAAACTCCACTTTTTCATCCATTGTTTCATAACTGACCTGACCGCCTCCGTAACGAACCATCGCATAGACAGAAGCCAGCCCTGGAACCTGCCCCTTTACCGGAATGAATGACCTCTCCAGTGCAGCCTGTATGCCGTCTCTACCTGAGACTGTCACACTTACTCCTGCTGTTGAGGCGTCGGTGCAGGAACCAATTGAAACAGCGGTGATCAGACCTGTGTTCTGAAGCACAAGAAGCAGTCTTACAATGCTGTTTTCCAGCAGTGAACTGTCACAGATTCCAACTGCCCTTACCGAAGCATCTACATACACGGAGATCGATTGCTTGCAAAGCTGCTTCAGCATACCTGCGTTGTCAGAGAGGTAAGCATCAAATCTCATTTTTTCGGGGAAACTGACTTTCCCTGTTATGTTTGAAAAGTCTGAAGTTATTGCCCTTACCATTCTCACTGCAGATGCGGTGTTGTTCTGAGCAAGAACATTCTCCAGTTTGCTCAATCTGTCGTCCATGGATTCAGTCATCATGCATATTGCATCCATAACATTTGAATGGCTGCCCATACCGGAAAGCCCCGCTCCGCTCAACGGGTAGCAGATACCCACAATGCAGTTGTCTTCCACCGGGGACCACTTGAACCTGTGGTACACAAAACCGCGATCTGTTTTCATACGCAGGTCTCTGGTTCCCTCCGGCTCAAGACTGATTGCTTTCAACAGCTCCTCTCTGTCGTCCCGGTGCAGAAGCGTGAAAAACACCTCGTTGACCGGCCCGGCTGTGAGATTGCTTACTCCACCGAGAAGAGGTCGGAAAACCTGAGTAGAGTCAATCATCCAGACCAGGTACCCGGCCATGGATGCAGCAAGCTCGGCAAACTTCCTGTCCTGTCGCATAGCTTTGCTTAGTATCCGTCTTCTGGAAACATTCTTCGCGACAAATGCCGCATAGTTTCTTCCGTTGAACTCCATGAGATCTATTGACAGCTCCACAGGGTAGACATCACCGTTCTTTCCCCTGTGATCAGATTCAAACTGCAGAGATCCCCGCTTAAGCAGCGACTTCCACAGAGTATCCCACCACTCACTCTCCGCCATGGGATTAAGTTCTGAAAGAAAATGACCCGGTATGCTTCTCTGGGTTGTACCCAGTCTTTCCGCTACCACGCTGTTGGCCAGAACAAACCTGCCCATGGAATCCACAACAAAGAACTCATCTGACGTGGAATTACCGAACTGCCTGATAAACTCCAGACGGCCCTCAAGTTTCTTTTCCCTTGAGAGATCTGTGAGCATTGCCACAAAATACCCCTCCTGAGGAGCAAAGCAGAACACTCTGAAATGTATACCGAAATGCGGTGAAAGAAACTCCTTTTCCACAGGATCGCCGGTAAGGGCAACACCGGCAAATACCGCGATATCGTCCTTCACAGAAGCCAGAGAGAAAAGACCGGCAATTCTTTTTCCGATAACCTTGTCGCGCGTTGTGGAGGTAATAACGGAAAATGAATGGTTGACTTCAAGAACACAATAGTCTTCCGCGTCACCATGACCGTTTACCAGAATTTCACCGTAAATGTAGGCACAGGGCAACGCCTCAAGTACCTGACGAAACCTCTGGGTGCTTAATCCGTGGCTGTTTTCCATAATTCTCCCTGCGTTCAAGAGGAATATACAAACAGCAGACCTTTCTGGATACACACTTGACAGCACCGTCAATCAGAATGTACTGTAGCCTCTTAAAATCAACACGGAGGTTGCAGTGGTAAAGCAGATAGCCCAGTTTGAAAAAGGCGAGGATGTGGTAAGGGTTGGTCTTACCGAATTCCGCAAACGCCAGTACATAGAAGTTCGTACTTACTACATGGCCGACGACGGTGAGTGGAAGCCCACCAGAAAGGGAATTACTCTGAATCCTGATCTGATGAAGGAAGTTCACCAGGCTCTCGGGAAGGCTCTCAAAGAACTCGAAGAGACACAGAACGAAGAGTAAGCCGGGCTGGAGCCCGGCCTGTCTGTTCTACAATAATGAAGCCGTTTGAAACCTACCCGCACTCCGAGTAGCCGCATTCCAGGGCACAGGACACACACCCTGATTCGTACTTCAGCGGTCCCCCGCAGAATGGGCACGCTCCTGCGAGATTGTTAACAGAAGCTGAAGTACCGGAGCCTTCGTTCACCATAATGGTAACATCCGGCTTGCTGTCGGCTGACTGCTGGTCTTCATCTTCTTCTCCGTTGGTTCCATTCAGGTGCCATTCCAGGGCCTTGCCCATTGCGTCGGCACAGGACAGTATTCTGGTTCCATTCTGCCAGGCAAGTCTGTGGCAGCTTATACCTTTCAGTTCACTGGCGATTTCAGATGGATCCACATGGCTTCTCAAAGCAAGAGAAACCATGCGGCTTATTGCTTCGCTCTGACTTGCAGCACATCCGCCAGCCTTTCCCATCTGGCTGAATATCTCCACAGGACCGTGTTCATCTTCGTTTATGGTTACGTAAAGGTTACCGCATCCGGTTCTCACCCTTCTTGTGACACCTCTGGTAAGCTCGGGTCTTGGTCTGGGGCCAACCATTACAGGCTCCTCAAGCTCCACAGGTTTTCCCGAATTGAGGTTAAGCACCTGTTTGTCACGGCTTCCATCTCTGTAAACGGTAACCCCCTTGCAGCCAAGCTGCCTGGCCAGGCGGAACACCTGAGCCACATCTTCTTTCGTTGCGTCTGAAGGAAGATTTACAGTTTTTGAAACTGCATTATCTGTGTACTTCTGGAAGGCAGCCTGCATTCTCACATGGTATGACGGGCTTATATCATGCGATGTTACAAACACATTCCGCACATCTTCCGGGACTTCCTCTATGCCTTTGCAGCTCCCTTTTTCCGCTATCTTTTCAATCAGTTCAGCTGAATGAAAATGCCTTTCCATCGCAACCTTTGCAAACTCCGGAACCACTTCATGCAACTCATCACCGTCATCAAGCAGATTCTTTCTGGTGTATGCAAGAGCAAACACAGGTTCAATACCGCTTGAGCACCCGGCAAGAATACTGATAGACCCTGTAGGGGCAATGGTTGTTACTGTGGCATTTCTCATCGCAGGCATGCTTCTGGTATCAAACAGGCTTCCCTTGAAGTTGGGGAATGCCCCTCTCTCCCTTGCAAGATCAGCACTTGTCTGCCTTGCCTTGTCTTCAATAAAGCTCATTATCTCTTCTGCGAGAACAAGAGCTTTCTCGCTGTCATACGGAATAGACAATCTGAACAGAAGATCGGCAAAGCCCATGAGCCCCAGCCCTATCTTTCTGTTACCCTTAACCATATCAGTTATTTCAGGAAGAGGATATTTGTTTACTTCGATAACATCATCGAGGAATCTGACCGCGTTCCGTACGGTTCTTTCCAGACGGCTCCATGCCACCTCCGGAAGTCCGCTGGACCCTCTTCTTACCATCAGGGAAAGGTTTACACTTCCAAGATTGCAGGCTTCAAAAGGTAGAAGCGGCTGCTCCCCACAGGGGTTTGTTGCCTCTATTTCTCCTATGTGCGGCGTCGGATTGGCCTCGTTGATCTTATCGATGAATATCAGGCCCGGCTCTCCGCTGGCCCAGGCACTTTCAACTATTTTCGAAAAAACTGTTTTTGCACTGAGCTCTTTGACACTCTCTCCTGTGCGGGGATTCACAATGGAAAAATCCTCCCCGCGGTCAACGGCTGCCATAAAAGCATCTGTTGCGGCTATGGAAAGATTGAAGTTGTTCAACAGCCCCATGTCCTGTTTCACAGTGATAAACTGCTCGATATCCGGATGGTCCACCCTTAGAACAGCCATGTTTGCGCCGCGACGGACACCGCCCTGTTTAACTGTTTCCGTAGCATGGTCAAAAACAGTCATAAAGGAAATCGGACCGCTGGAAATACCCCTGGTTGAATGGACATAATCGTTTGCAGGCCGGATCCGCGAAAATGAAAAACCTGTTCCTCCACCACTTTTATGAATAAGTGCGGTGTTTTTCACTGCGCTGAAAATACTGTCCATACTGTCTTCCACCGGCAGAACAAAACAGGCCGAGAGCTGTCCGAGCTCCTTCCCTGCATTCATCAGCGTAGGGGAGTTGGGAAGAAATTCCTTCCTGGCCATCATATTGTAAAACACTTTTGCCCACTGCGCGGCATCGCCATCCCAGGAAAGCTCTGCTTCTGAAACATTTGATGCCACTCTCCACAGCATCTCCGACGGCGTCTCGAGAACCTCACCGTCACTGTCTCTTGAAAGGTAACGCTTCTTGAGAACCATTTCAGCGTTGGGACTGAATGATGGAGTAACCAGGTTTTCTACAACAGGCTGCTCCTTCTCTTCTTTTTCATCCTCTTTATTAAAAAAGTCTTCAAACAGACCGGATTTTTCTTGTGGCACAGTGTCTCCCCTCCAGTGTTGTGATGTGCCGAAATTATCAATATTTAGTAGTAATGGCAAGCCCTTGACACTACAGGTTGTGGATGTGTGTGTTTCACCGCAAAATACGAATCCGTGAGAAACTGCAGATCTTCTCTGTGTAGCGCGCAGCGCACTTGCCGGAGGGTGACCATTTGCTAATGTTTCGCTTGTGGAGGACAGATGGAGAAAAAATCCGAGAATCGCCGGGCTTTTGAAAACGAGGTAATGGCAAACCTTGACAGTATGTACAGGTACGCTCTTCATCTCGTAAGGAACAGAGAAGATGCAGGTGATCTGGTACAGGAGACCTGTGTAAGATCGTTGAAGGCTGCCGACAGGTTCAAACGGGGAACTAATGCACGGGCATGGTTGTTTGCAATTATGAGGAATGTATTTTTTAACCAGCACCGGGCGAAACAGAGAGGTGAAATTCCAAGCGACTGGACAGATGAGGTGGAATCAGGCGATCAGCGATTCTCTGGAACAGTCTGGCCGCAACCCTTTGAACTGTTTCTGCGAAGCGTGATGAGGGAGGATATAGACAGAGCGATGTCCCAGCTCAGTGCAGATTTTCGAAGTGTTGTTTTGCTGTGCGATGTCGAGGGGTTTTCTTACGCAGAAACTGCGGAGATTCTTGAGATACCGGTGGGAACTGTCAGATCCAGGCTGCACAGAGCCAGGGCAGTGCTGCAGACAAAGCTGAGCCAGTGGTTCAGCGACGGATTGGAGGGTAATGAGCCCTGACTGTGTTTTTGTGCTCGATCACTACAATGACTACATTTCCGGAGAACTGGACAGTGAAAAGGTTGCCAGGGTAGAAGATCACATAAGAGTCTGTCCCAACTGTGAAGTTTTTCTCGGCAGGGCTGCAGCAGTACACAACAAAACTGTGGGGCTTCTGCGTATCCACGCTCCTGCGTCGCTGCGAAATTCAATTTCTTCTCTGATCGAGAAAATTTGAGTTTCAAAAAAGCTGTTCCAGCTGCTGCGGGGGTGCTGCTTGCTTTTCTTCCGGTTGTTCTGTTTACTGCACCGGCTAACTCGGTACGATCAGGCAACGAACTCTGCGCTCTTTCATGGATACTTGCGAAAAACAGGGGTAATGGAAGCTGGGAGGTTTTCCCGATGACCATAACCGTAGAGACAGGGGAACTGGTTACCTTCGCCACAGTGGAAAACTGCGGGACTGTATCTCCTCCGGACAACAGACTGCCAGCCGGTATTCCATTCCCGCTGGACTACACGCACAACAACGGTAAACTTACCATTATTTTCAGCGAGGTGCCCTGAAACAATGTTTAAAGAAATCGCTGCAATCACGCTGCCTGTACTCCTTGTTGCAGGCTGTGGAGATGAAAGTCAGACTGCTGCTGAAACCGTAGAAGTAATTCCTGAGCTCTCCATACCAGGAACGATTCAGCTCCCAGGAACAGACGGCTATGTTGAACTGGATGAAAGCGCAAGCGAAGCCATTCTGCTGTACTGCTGGCTGCCATTAGGTGAATATCCCGAGAGCCAGGAAGACCTGGCGTTTCTCGCCACAGTTCAGGAACGGGGCATAACACCTGTTCCCGTTCAATTCAGTCCGGATGTGCGCAATGCATCCCAGACCCAGCTCAATTCACTTGAAATCCCCATGAGCGTTGCTCTGGGAGACGACTCGGTAAAACTCTTTCTTGAAATCGGGAATCTTCCCGCAGCTGCTCTTGTACTGGCAGACGGATCTGTGACAAGGGCAAACGGATTCGGCTGTGTCGAAAGGGCTTTGCGGGGCAACCGGTGAATCACTACTTCATCAGTGATGTACATCTGTACCCGGCGGGAAGGGACCATCCCGGCCGGGAGCCGCTGAAGAAGTTTCTTCTTGAACTTGTCGGCGGAGAACCGGGAGCCCTGTGGATCCTCGGTGATCTTTTTGATTACTGGTTTGAGTACTCCACGGTGATTCCACTGGGTTTCACCGATATTCTTTGTCTGCTCAGAAATCTGTCTGACTCCGGGTGGAAAGTCTTTTTTATTCCAGGCAATCACGACTGGTGGTGCGGAAACCATCTTTCATCGGAAACAGGAATGAAGATAATCTTCACCACAACCTTTAACGCTGTAATAGACGGCAGAAAAACCCTGATGGCCCATGGAGATGGTCTTGGGAAAGGAGACAGTGGCTACCGGCTGATCAAGCCGGTTATGCGGTCAGCCTGGGCGAGGCTGCTTTTTTCGACACTGCACCCTGCACTTGCCACAGGGATTGCCAGGCGGTTTTCGAACACAAGCAGAAGGATACTGCGAAAACAGGTAGACTCGGTTCCGGAGTACCTCTCGCAGTGGGCGGCAAGCCAGTCTGAAAACGGCACAGAACTTGTGATCACAGGCCATACCCATTGTCCTTCCATTGTAAAACATGGAAATCTATTGCATGCATCACTTGGCGACTGGATTTCCCACTTCACATACTTGAAGGTCGGCGGAGGGGAGATAAACCTGCATGAGTACCGGTAGCAAAGTTCAGATCACTGTAGTAATCCCGGCATACAACGAAGCGGAGAGCCTGCCCGAACTTCTTCAGGAGATAAGCAGCGCCCTGGGAGAACATGCGTGGAACTCTGTAGTCATTGATGATGGAAGCAGCGACAAAACGTGGAAAACTGTAACTGATCTTTCCACCAGGTACCCTCTGAAAGGGCTCAGATTTGGTGTGAACCGGGGGAAGGCTGCAGCTCTGGCAGCTGGGTTCGATCACGCAGACGGGGAGTTCATCGCCACCCTTGATGCCGATCTGCAGGACGATCCTGCAGAAATTCTTCCCATGATTGAACTGATGGAACAAAACGGATTCGACCTGGTCAGCGGATGGAAGAAGGTACGCCATGACCCTGCCGGTAAACGGTTGCCTTCAAAACTGTTCAACGGCGTTGTGGGACTGACCACCGGGATACATCTCCACGACTTCAACTGCGGGTTGAAGGTATACAGAAGTGTCGTTGCTAAAACCCTCGATCTTTACGGAGAAATGCACAGATACACTCCGGTTCTTGCCTTCAGAAACGGTTTTAATGTAGGAGAGAAAGCCGTCAACCACAGAGTCCGCAAACACGGACACAGCAAGTACGGAATAGCAAGATTCTTCCGTGGATACACAGACCTGATTACAGTTCTGTTCCTGGGCCGTTACTCTTTCCGCCCGTTGCACTTCTTCGGTGGAATAGGTACTGTCCTGTCTTTTGCAGGCCTTGTTATCAATATCTACCTGTCCGTACTGTGGCTCGGCGGCGAAGCCATAGGCAAAAGACCTCTTCTTCTCATGGGTGTTTTTCTTATGCTGGCAGGTTTCCAGTTTATATCCATGGGATTGCTGGGGGAAATGATCCTTCGTTTCAACCCGCGTAAACCGTACACAATCACCTCACAGACAAGATGAAAATTGCACTTATCAGCCCCTTTCCCCCTTACAGAGGCGGAATTGCGCAGTTCGGCATGATGCTTGGCGCGGCTTTCGAAAAGCGGAACTGCACGGTAACACAGGTAAACTACTCTCACCTGTATCCCGGGTTTCTGTTTCCAGGGAAAACGCAGTTTGAAGAGGGGTTCTCCTGCGCAGAGGGACTGGTTCATTCGTACCAGCCTTTTTCATGGAGGAAAACCAGGAAGACAATAACCGGGATGAAACCGGATCTGGTAATATCCCAGTGGTGGCACCCGTTCTTTGCTCCGTGCCTGACAGCGGTAAATCCAGAAATAACAAAGTCGGTGGCCATCTGTCACAACATAACACCGCACGAATCGTTTCCGCTTGCGGGAATTCTGTCCAGACGGTTTTACAACAGACAGGACCTGCTGGTGGTTCACTCGAAACAGACTGAAAAACAGGCATACGAAACCGGTGGGAGAGTTCTAAGGCTGTTCCACCCTGTGTACGATCAGTACCTGAATACAGGGCTTCCCAGGGACGAGGCCAGGAAGAAACTGAATCTGAAACCCGGGGACAGGGCTCTTCTGTTTTTCGGGCTTGTCAGAGAATACAAAGGTCTGGACATCCTTATTGAAGCATGCAGTCTTCTCCCGGAAAACTACAGAATAATAGCAGCCGGTGAGAACTACACTGACCGGAGTTACAATTCTCCCAGACTGTTGTGGAACAACTCCTTTGTACCGGATAATGAAGTTGGAACATGGTTCAATGCAGCGGATATGGTTGTACTCCCCTACAGAAGAGCCACACAGAGCGGAATAGCACAGATAGCACTTTCATTCCGGAAACCCATGGTTGTTACCAGTGCAGGCGGACTGCCGGAAGCGGTAACTGATGGTATTACAGGTATTGTAGCTGAAAAAATCACACCGCACAGTGTTGCCGATGCCATTATGAAATGCTCTTCCCTTGCTGATAACGAAAACACAAAAGAAAATATTGCAGGCAAAGCCTCGGAGTTCTCCTGGGACTCGTACGCGGAAAAACTTCTGGAGGCTGTGCGATGAATGTGTTTTTAACAGGAGCCACCGGGTTCATAGGAAAACATGTGAAATCGGCTGTTGAAAAAGCAGGTCACACAGTTTACCCGCACAGCTTCTCCGAGGATGGACCGTTCCTGGAACTGCCTTCAAAAACAGATCTTGTGGTAAACTGTGCGGGAAGACTGGGAGGCCAGGGGGCAACACTGCAGGAGCTCACGGCTGCCAATGTGCAGCTTCCTGTTTCCCTTGGCAAAGAGTGCAAGAAAACGGGAATACCACTGATACACCTCAGTACTCCCGGCGTAACAGGCCTGGTTGCAAATGCGAGGGAAAACAACAGGTATGACCCTATGGGTGAATATGAATCCACCAAAGTGGAAGCGGAAAAACAATTGATTGCCAGCCGCTTAAAACTGACAATTCTCAGACCGGACTTCGTTTTCGGCCCTGGAGATATGCACAAGCTGCCCCTTTTCCGTCAGGTAAAAAAAGGCTGGTTCCCTCTGGTTGGGTCAGGTGATGCCAGAACAAGACCTACAGATGCTCGAGATGTGGCTGAGGCAGTTCTGAAGAGCTTTCCCGGAGAGATTCTATTCGGTGGAATTTACAACATCGGCGGGCCTGATGTTCTGACGATAAAGCAGATTGCCCGGTACATATCGGTGGCAGCAGGTAAAACTGTAAGGTTCATCCCTGTTCCCCGGTTTGTTTTCCGAATCGCACTGAGACTGGGGCCGCTGTGTCCGAAAGCTCTTTCAAAAAGCAGATACACCCTTTTCGGCATGGACAGATTCTGCAACACAGACAAAGCACAGAAAAAGGGGTTTACTGCAAAGCAGCCATTTGGCCTCACTGCCGTTGAAACTGTAAACTGGTACACAGAAAGGGGACTTCTGTGACCGGTAAAAAGATCGATCTGATCTCGAAAGCCGCTCTGTTCCTGCTGGCAGGGATCGCCGCAGTTGTTATCTGGAAAAACGGAGGAAGGTGGCTTGAGGAAATCCAGAGGTATCAGTGGAATCTGAACGCCGGAGAACTTGTAATATCGGGAATTCTTATGATAGTTTCTCTCAGCCTTACACCTTCAGGCTGGGTTCTGGTGAGCAGATCCATGGGTTGCAGGGTTCCCACCGGGGAAATGTATGCAGCGTGGTACGGAAGCCAGCTCGGAAGGTACATTCCAGGCAAGATATGGCTGTTTGCAGGCAGAGCGGGTTTCCTTAAGGCAAGAGGAATGAAAATGGGTCCAGCTGCTGCTACCACGGCGTACGAGCTGTTTTTTACCATGGCCGCAGTTGGTCTGGTCGTTATGGTTCCAGCCATCGTCAACCCCGATATTTTCCAGCATCCCGGAGTAAGGACCGCCGCAATTGCAGCATCATCAGCCATTCTCCTGCTTCCCCTTCTTCATCCGGTACAGAGCCTGATTTGCAGGAAAAAAGGCATTGATCCAGGAAAACTTCCATCGCTGAAGACATCGCTCACTGCAACGCTGATCTACAGTCTGTTGTGGACAATGCGCGGTTTATCCCTTTTTCTGCTGTTAAGGGGAGCAGGCCTGGTAAATGTAAGTTTTTTTCATACGCTGGCAGCTGCACCTCTGTCATGGCTGGCCGGCTATATTGTGTTCTTTGTTCCAGGAGGTATAGGTGTAAGAGAGGCTGTGGCAGCTTCAATTGCGGCACCGGGGCTGGTTGCTCCTGCTGCTTTGGTAATTGCAGGTCAGAGGGTGTTCATGGCTGCGGCAGAGCTGTTGCTGGCTCTTCTGAACTCGGGAAAAGTAAAATTTACTTCAGGAGGAACAGATGTTCATAAACAGTGAAAAGACAGTTCTGGCTGGTGTATTGATTCTTCTTGCAATTCTCACCTACTGGACCATATTCTCTTCTTCCAGGCTGCCTGGTGGTGACATGAGTGACACAATCAGCCAGGGCTATCCGTTTTTCTCCTACACGGAGAGCCGCCTTTCCCAGGGCGAACTTCCGCTGTGGAACCCATATATCCTTTGTGGCATTCCTTTTTACGAATCTTTCAGTTCCCCTGTTTTCTACCCGCTACGCGGGCTCCCGATGCTGCTTTTCGGCTCGGAAGCAGCAATAAGATTCCTGTTTCCTGTTCACCTTGTTCTGGCAGGCCTGTTTGCATGGATGTTCCTGAAATCAACTGGAGTTTCCAGGTGGGGTGCCCTTGTGGGAGCATCAGCATACGCCTCGGGCAGCTGGGCGAACACTCTGTTCTACGCCGGTCACGGCAGCAAGATCATCTGCTGGGCGTGGCTTCCTCTGCTGCTGTGGGCAGTTGTGAAGTGGTCAGGGTCCAGAGACACCAGGTACATTGCCATGGGAGCCATTGCAATCGGGATGCAGGGGCTGGCAAGCCATCCTCAGATGATTCTGTACTCCGCCGGTATCGCCTTTGTGCTGGCTGTATTCATGTGGAAAAAACCCGTTGCGGGCTCCATTGCCGGAAACCTGGGAGGTCTTGCCGCAATTCTTCTGCTCGGTGGAGCTCTTGCCGCGGTTCAACTGTATCCCGGATACCGGTTCAGTTCCTATACTTCCAGAGGTGAAGACCTTTCCCTTGCAACTGCTTCAAGTTTCTCGCTGGCCCCTGAAGAGTCTCTCACCATGCTGCTCCCGGGAATGTTCGGTATGAGACACGGCTTTTCAGACAGCATGGTTGGCGGTATCCCTGTGTACTTCGGCAGAATGGGCCTCAGGCTGTCAAGCGAGTTCATTGGAGCAGCCTACTTTGTTCTGGGACTTTCAGGGCTGATTCTGGGAAAGAACAGAAAGACAAAAGCGGCCCTTTTAACACTTGCGATTGTCGGAACTGTTGTATCCTGGGGTGGTTATACTCCCGTTTTCTCTGTGCTGTACAGGATAATTCCCATTTTCAGAAAGCTCAGAGCACCACACATGGCTGCTTTTGTAACAACATCCTGTGTTGCTCTCGCCTCCGGGATGGGGTTTGACGCTTTGTTCGCTGATAAGCAGAGCAGTGGCGGTCTGAAAAAAGTAAAGATCGTTCTGGCAGCAGTTTCAGGGCTGTTCCTGGTTTTTCTTCTTGTTGCCGGACCTGTTTCTGAAGCACTTCAGTCCAGCTGGTGGACCAGAAACGGAGTTTCTGACCCTTCGCAGTTCGGAACTGTTATTGCAAGAAGGACATCTCTTTTATCCACGGACTTTCTTAGAGTTTTCCTGGTTACCGGTCTCATGGCTGCAATGTTGTTTGCAGCAGAAAAAAACAGATGGCATCCATGGATTTTCGCCGTGCTGATTCTGGTGATTTCATCGGTGGAGCTGGTGCCTTTCAACAGGAGCTTCCAGGTTTACCTGCCTGCTACCACCATAGAATCCCTGTATCCCGATGCTCCACTGCTTAGAGAGATGACCGGGGACGGCCGGGTGTTTCCCGGAGGCAACGAGCTTATTCCCCTTGGAATCAGATCTGTTTTTGGATACCATGCGGCCAAACCTGCTGCAACCGACAGACTGATGGACATGGTACGCACAGCTTCTCCATGGGTTCTGAGACAGACAGCCATGACTTCTTATGCCTCCCCTGAGGGAGCAGCTTCCTGGGAACAGTTCCGCCCGGTACTTGCAGAAGGAATACCCGAATACCCCGAGGGCCCCATGCCAAGGGCATTTATTCCGGAATCAGTTGTCCCCGGTTCTGTTGAGCAGGGGTATGAAGCAGTGGAAAACGGCCTGGTGCCGGAATCTGTTTCCATTGTAACTGATGCTCCTGTGGAACTCACAGGTGTTACTGGAACCGCCGATATTCAAATTGATCTTCCGGAACTGGTGCAGATAGAAACCAGCAGCTCGGCAGATGGATTTCTGATTCTTGCGGATTCATGGTACCCGGAATGGAAAGTTACAGTGGATGGCACTCCTGCTCCTCTTTACAGGGCAAACGGCTGGATGCGCGGTGTGGAGGTTCCTGAAGGCAGGCATACCGTGGAGTTTACATACAGCAGCGGCAATGTGGTACAGGGTGGTATAATAAGCATTGCGGCACTGTTCTTTGTTGTAATACTCTTTGTGTTCTCTGTGGTAAGAAGAAAAAGGTTAAATGCATAAGAATTCCAGGTTTTATAAAATCCAGAGCTGGGCAGGTCCTGTGCTGCTCCTGGGTGCAGGTTACTATTTCTACTCACAGCTGCTTCCCAACTGGCAGCCGAAGCTGGAGGAGTTCTGGAGTACTTCAGGGCACAACGCAAGCAAACCTCTGATGCTTTTGTCCTTCGTTCTGGTCTGGCTGGGATATTACTTTGCTCCGCTGCCATGGCAGAAAATTCTTGAGGCCCTGAAAATACCGAGAATTGACAGGGGAGAACTGCGAAGAAACTGGTACATCACGCAGATGGGCAGTTATGTGCCCGGCAAACTCTGGATGGTTCTGGGCAGGCTTACTTTTCTCCGGGCTAACGGCACAGGAACATTCAAAGGTGTAACTGCGCTTGTTCTGGAAAACATCTACATGCTGGTGGCCCTGGGAGTACTTGCTCTGGTGGCCCTGCCTTTCCTGGGGTCAGATATACCTCCTGCTATTACTATTGCTTTGTGGTTCTCCGCCGGCCTTGCTTTTCTTATGCTGTTTGCCCCGGGGCTGCAGAAACTGTTTGCCAGAAGACTGGCCAGGAACTTCGATGTAGACATGGAAGAACTCCCCCACATCAGCCACCGGGACCAGTTTAAATTTATAGGCGCCCACATTCTCTCGTGGTCTCTCAGAAGCCTGGCGCTGTACGTGTGGTTCCGGGGATTCGGTGTGCCTGAATCCACTCCGCCGTACGCCATGGTCGCAGTGTGCCTTCTTGCCGCTCCTGCTTCCTGGCTTATTGCCCTTGTGATGGTTTTCATTCCAGGCGGCATAGGTGTACGGGAATCAATCAGAGGGCTTTTTCTCGCTCCGTTTGTTGTCGGTGGTATGGCTGTGGCTACCACAATAGCACTTGCACAGAGAGCCGTTGTTATCCTGGTGGAAATACTGTTCGCTCTTCAGGCAGTTGTTCATCAGTTTCTCAGGAAACATTTTCCGGTGAAAATGAATCATCTGAGTCAGCTTTCGCATCTTGGCTGGAGCGCAATGACAGGCTGGATGTGCAGACACGGCCTGGCAAAACCTCCCCACCCGATTAATGTTACATTTTCTGTAACCGGAAACTGTCAGTCCAGATGCAAAACATGCTATATCTGGAAAAAGAACGAGCACGAACCAGTCACCACCGATCTTGATCTTGAAACCATAGAGAGGCTGTTCAGATCCATAGGCTGGACCTATTTCTTTAATGTATCCGGAGGAGAACCTTTTTTAAGGAAAGACCTGGCGGAAATTGTCCGCCTTGCATGCAGACACCTCAGGCCGGCAGTTGTCCACATACCTACCAACGCAATAATGCCGGAAAGGATAGAGGAAACAACAAGAAATATTCTCGAAATAATAAAAGAGGAAGCCCCGGGTACCCTTCTTACCATCAAACCTTCGTTTGACGGTATCGGGGAACAGCACGATGAAATCAGAGGTATCCCCGGAAACTTCAAAAAGCTCCTGGACACTCTGGAAAGGCTGAAAGCCCTCAGAAGCACATACAAGTACCTTCATGTTGGTGTGGGTACCGTTGTTTCCCGTTTCAACCAGGACAGTCTTGAAGAGATAATTGCCTACGCGGGTACTCTTGGTGTAAACACATACATCAATGAAATTGCCGAAGAGAGAGAGGAATTCTTCAACCTGGGCAGCGGAATAACTCCCGACGAGAACAGCTACAGAAAGATAATGCTTATCTTCAAGAAAAATGTCAGAACTTCCATGAAAGACATGAAGCTTCTCTCCAGAATAACAACAGCCATGCGTCTTGTGTACTACGATCTCGCCGCTGACATTCTGAAAGAGAACAGGCAGGTTATACCGTGTTATGCGGGAATACTCAATGTACATGTAAATGCCGATGGCGGAATCTGGCCCTGTGCTGTTCTCGCCTACAACGGACAGATGGGGAAAGTTGGCGACGACTCTGAATTTCTTGAAATATGGAACTCAAAAGAAGCATCAAAGATCAGGAAAAGTATCAAAGCAGGGGAATGTGCCTGTCCGCTTGCCAACCAGGCCTATTCAAACATCCTTATGGATCCTCGCAGCCTGCTGAAGGCGGTCTGGATTGCCCTGAGAGGCTGAGAGTGTTACCAGCACACAGAAAAGGGCGGAGCCACATGACTCCGCCCTTTTCTAATAAAGACAACTTAGAAAGAAGTCTTCACGCCACCCCAGGTTTCGGCATCAAGAGCTGCAGGATCCCAGTCGATGGAGAGTTTGTAGAGGAAATCGTTCTGAGGGTAAACCCACAGGTAAGTTCCATCGTAGTCAATACCACCATTAACTGAAGCAGATGCGCTCTCGGCGAAATTGCATGACCATACCGGTGATGCGCTTGGAGTTCCGTCAGATGCGATGGAGTGGATGAAAATGTTGTCGGCGGACTCAACACCGCAGGCAACAAACAGGTAGTCTCCCCATACCGCAAGACCGTATACTGATTCGTAATCCATGCTTGACCATGAAATTGTGGTTTCTGAACCGGTGTATGCACCCCATGCAAGTTTTGATTCGTTGGGGCTTCCTACGTATATCATGTCATGACCGGCATCGATACCGAACAGGTTCGTGTAACCGGACGGACCGTCGATGTTGCGGATGAATGTTCCGTCTTCTGCGAAAACACCGAACCAGCTGCCGGTATAGTCTGTCATGAACCACTGGTTGCCGCCGGTAAACTCGCAGTATCCCTGGTCATCAGGGTCTACGCCGCCTGTGATAGCCCATGTAGTACCTGTAGGTGAACCACCTGTCATATCAAATTCGACATTCAGCATATCATCCCAGTTAAGAATCCAGATACTGTTTGAAGCGTTGGTCTTTATGGCAAGGCCATATGAACTGGAGAGATCGCCGGCCAGAATATCCTCAATGGTGTACGTACCATTACTGGACCAGGGGTTCGGCATACCTGTACCACCGGTTTTTACATCTGCAGATACAGCAACAGCAGCGATAAGTAACAAGCTTATGAAAATTCGCATATCAGCCTCCTCCATTGTCAGAGTGCTCACCATGAACACCTACAGTGTGATAATATCTCAGTTATCCAGGGGTGTCAAATCCGGTTGGTACATCTGATGGCGGGAACCGGCCTCGATAACTGTTCCAGGCACTGTTGTCACGGTTTCAAACGGTTCAGTCTCCCCGGGCAGATACAACCTCACCGTTGCGGAAGTACCGGAGCTCAGGCCGAAATGCAGAATCCCGCTGTTCTGGCTTGTTGTTCCGCTGCCGCCTTCCACCTGGCGCATTCTGGTAACACCTCCCTGCTCCACGGTAACAACACAGCCTGTTGCCGAGGTATTAACACCTTCCGGTGGAACCACCTCTACCAGAATCCAGTTTCCCTCTGAAGTTGTGTTCCTGAGCAGAGTCGGACCGTCCCCTGAACCAACCACAACATCAAGACTGCCGTCAAGATTGAAATCACCGGCTGCTGCCCCCCAGCCGTTGAAAACTCTGGCTCCGGAAAGCCAGGTCACATCCTCAAACCTTCCGTCTCCAGTATTCAGGTAAAGGAAACTTCTTCTGTCCGGATAGATGGAGGTAACAAACAGATCCAGCAGGCCGTCATTGTTAAAATCACCCCACACAGGGTTGGACATGGTTTCCTCGAACCGGATTCCTGATTCAGCCCGTACATCGGTGAATCGACCCTGTGTGTTCTGAAGAAGCATGCTTCTGTCTGAAAACACTATGTACCTGGGGTGCGCCAGACTGGCAGAGAACAGATCCCAGTCTCCATCGTTATCGTAGTCGCCCCAGGCGCTGCCTATGGTGTGTCCCCACCATCCGTCAACATCAACTCCAGCCACACCGGAGCGGAGTGCGGTGTTTACTGCAAAACCGTCTTCATTGCTCCAGAGGAAATTCTCCTGAAGCCTGTAGTTTGAAACAAAGATATCCATGTCTCCATCCAGATCGTAATCACACGGGCTGACACCTCTGCCGCACAGGGGTTTTCCAAGAAACGGTACCATTCCAAGGCTGTCGCCAGCTTCGGCAAACCCCTGTTCACTGCCCAGGTAAAACCCGTCTTCGGTACCTGTTCCCTGACCGTTCTCGTAGCTGGCGATATACAGGTCAAGCCAGCCGTCTGCATTCCAGTCAAGCAGTGCCACCCCTTCGGCGGATGCTTCAGAAGGTCTGATTCCTGACCAGGCCGTAATATCCTGCAAAGTACCGTCTGTATTCAGGTACACCTGTACCGGTTTTCCGGAGGTTACCAGATCCGGCAGACCATCGTTGTTTATGTCTCCCCATATTCCCCCATTGCCTCTGCACGAATCAAGTCCGGCCTCACCGGTAACATCGGTGAAATACAAACCCTCAACATTCTGATAAAGGCAGTTCCCGACATAGATATCCGGAAGTCCGTCAGTGTTCCAGTCACACCATGATACCCGGCTTCCGGAAAGCAGGCTGTCCGGACCCATGAGATCGGTACAGTCCTCGAACACCGGTCCGCTGTATCTGAAGTACTCCCGTGCCCACTGAACCGGAGCTGTGTTTTCAGGAAGCAGACTGTCCATGGAAGAAACCGCCAGGCCGCTCCAGCGGTTTCGCACATCTCCTGCTGCGGCTGCTTCAGCAAAACTGCCCAGTGCACTCAGGGTATCTCCTGCCGCGACAAGAAGCTTTCCCTGGAGCCAGAACAGCGATGACTTCGTGTGGTAATCATTTATATCGTAACAGGTGTTTGAGATCACCCCTGCAAGCTCTTCAAGAGCCATCTGTCGCCGACCCTGCCCTGCCATGGCAAACAGTCTTCTGAACTGAAGACCGGCTTCAAGGGCGTCGGCAGTGAGGGCCCACTCTTCTTCAGGCACTTCCGAGGGGGCATCTGCCTCATAAAACAGTTCCAGCCCCTCGACAGCATAGTGTTCCGCTTCCACCCACGATGAGTCCCTGTCGATGCACATGGCAGCACCGGTAAGATACACCGCCGGGTCTTCCGGACAGGCTTCCTGCCAGTTCAGAAGATAGTCTTTCCAGACAAGGGAATCTGAAGTTCCCGTTACTGCTGCCAGTGTGTACTGCCACGCTCTGCTGCGCCACAGATCAGACCGGTTTCCCCACTCCTCAAGAAAATCCTGCAGAACGGCAATTTTTAAAGAGTCGTTGTACCACACTGGGTAAAGATTGTTGTAGAACTCCCAGCTGATCACCTGCGAAGACTGAAGAGATCCGGGAAATCTGTCTGTTATCAGCAGTACGAGACTGTCTGCCAGCAAACTGTCTCCAAGCCTGTCTGCGGATTCCGCAAGAGACAGCAGATCATCGGCACTCCATTCCAGTCTGCCACCCCACTGCTTCAGATCCTCATTCAAACCAACTGTGGAAAGCGGGCGGAAACACTCATCTGAAGCGGTAACCGCTTCCCATACTTCGCTCAGCAGACCTGCAGAGGGCTCCCTTTCGAAAGCCCTCTGAAACATTACGGCAGCCAGCGAAAAATCTCCGCTGTTCTGATACACCACAGCCCTGAGAGAATCGGAATTCCCGGCGCTGCAGAGAGCTCCGGGAAAATCCCTGACAGACAGCGAATTTTCAAAGCCTCCGCCTGCTGCTGCAAGAACCGTTAAAACAAATATCTGTATCATCTGCCTGACTCAGTCGTCAGTGGAGGTCCACTTCGGGTATATCTCCGTGTGACGCAAACACCGAAGCAAGAGATACAAGTGATTTTAGAACATCCGGACCGGCGACTGTAGTGGATGTAATTGTGTTGCCTTCCATTGATACAGAGAAAATTGCACGATTCTCAAACAGTGTGGTAATTATTTCTTCCACATCGTCTTCCGCCTGTATTCCCTGCATTATTCCCTCGGGGTCAACCGCACCGCCGAGGAAGCCTTCCGAAGCAACGCCCTGGAAGTAATCACCTGCGGAAACACCATCCATGATATCTTCAGGATGAACGTTCATTGTAACATAGAACACATCCTCGCTTATGAAATACCACAGGCTTTCACCGTCTTTCTCTATTCTGTAGGTAACAACGTTGTCTATTTCCTCGCGATCAGATTCGGCAATAAGAGAAACCGCTGCCAGTGAAGATTCAAACTTCTCCGCATCTGCCAGTGAAATGGCCATAATGCCTTCCATGTTTTCCGGATCACCTTGCTCGTCAATTTCCAGATTCTGAATGGTGATACAGAAATCACCCTGGAACACCGACAGGAATTCCTCCATGCTGTCAAAACCGATAAAAGGAAGCCCGGCTTCTATTTCGGCAAAGCCGGATTCGTCCGAGTCTCCGGCCGTATCCGTGTACTGCTGTATAGCCTTGTCCATGTCTATTGTGAACCTGACTGCCGCCATGGTTTTCTCCGGGAAAACAATACTGTTGCTCTGAAGACCGTTCCCGGCCATCTGCACATACTGCTGAACATCATTGTCATCCACCGTGACTGTAAACTTGAGAACACTCTCACTGTTATCGGAACCGAAGACTCCGTAAACTGGAACCTCTGTGATCTCGCCGGTGAAAAGGAATGAGATATAGGAACCATCAAGTGAGGCGACCTCCTGCATTGCCGTAAATCCGTTGTCGGCGGAGAGAGTGGCCTCTCCAAGAGCGTCTTCCAGATCATCCAGCAGATCGTCATCATCCCAGTTTATAACCATTACAGTGTAATCTCCGTACGGGAAATACTCTGTATCACCGAAATCGTTTTCCTCTACGAAATTCTCCAGTTTTACCTGGTCGGAACAGGGAAGAAAGATTGCCACAAGATCTTCGTCTTCGGTGAGGGCAACAATACCGATCTCGCCGTCTCGAAGGCCCATTCCTTCCTTCCAGTCAGCCCAGCTGAACGGGTTTATTACCATGTCAGAATTTTCCGCGTTTTCCAGAACATCTTCCGGAAGATTCTGTTCAAGTGTTTCAAGAATTTCCTCAAGATCCATTGCCTCCGGATCGAACGCAATGTACATGTGGTAGCCCTGAGGCAGCCGACCCATCAGAGCAGATCCTCCGGCTTCGCCTCCACATCCTGCTGCTGATACCAGCAACACAACAGCCAGACCAATTGTAAGAAATTTCACTGTTCCCTCCTTCGTTCGTAAATTACTGTCACTCCAGCCCCATTACTGAAAAATAACCAGTTCTATTTCCTCAGGTAAAGTTTTCTCAAATTCCACCAGCTTTTCTCTGAGTGAATCAGCAGATGACCATGGTGCTGAAAGAAAATCCACTCCTCCACTGACGCACACAACAAGAGGAGGACTTATCTGCATTCTAGCCACAGAAGTCCAGTGCTGAACTCCTGCAATTTCATCCGAGTAAACGATCGCCGTATTCACACCGTTTAAAGAAGCGGCAGAGTCGACCCACGCAGGGTCACCTGCACCGGTCAGGGCGGAAGGCGTAGCCAGCCCCCACAGATCAAGCACGTAGCTGTCGTATCCCATTGACACCAGCCCCAGGTCATTCACGGCCACCGGCTCCCGAAGCCAGTTGTGCACAAACCTTCTCATCTGATACTGCTGCTGGTAGATGTTCCCTGAAGCTGCCGGTATTTTTGTGTAACCGCTGAGGTAGTCGGCACTGAGAGCAAGAAGAACAACAGAGAATACAAGGCTGTGTCTGCGTACGACATCTCTGTAGAGATGGAAACACACAAGAATGGAAAACGCCCACATGTAAACGCCGTAGCGGTGAAACCATCCTGATCTGCCAACCATCATATGCAGCATTACAGCCACTATCACCGTACCTGCAAGTAACTTTTCCCCGGAATTTCGATTTTTACCTGCAAACACTGAAACCAGTGGAACAAGTACAAGAAGCTGTACCAGACCTCTGAAACTCCTGACAGAGTCGGAAAGATTTCCCAGAATTGAGGAAATGCTTCCTGAATCCCCGACCACTGCAGACTTGGCGGCGACAGAAGCAGGCAGCGGGTCCAGACCCAGACCCAACAGAAACAGGGAAAAAGTACCGAGAAGAACTGCAATTACAGAAAACAAAGCAACAGATTTTTTCCTCTCTCCTGAAACAAACAGAAAGACCAGAACAGGCAGGGAAACAGCCAGGCACTCGTATCTTATCAGGGGAGCCGCCACCAGTGAAACCGCCAGCAGCTTTGAGATCCTGTGTTTTTCGGTAAAGTCTTTCAACCCTGAAACAACTGCGGCAACTGCAAGCAGTTGAAGACTGTGCTCCATTCCAGTGTAAACGAGCCCTGTAAGGTTGAAAGCAAACACGGAAACCACAGAGAGAAGCATACCTCCCTGCCCGTAGAAACGGCTCAGCAGAACAACTGTAAGCAGAGAGAAAACAGCGTTGAAAAAAACAGGCAGCAGATATGCGTAAGGCAAAGCGGAAAACGGAACCAGCAGGAAAGGCCAGACAACAGAGGAAGAGGGTGCCGCGAATTCACTGCTGTTTATCCCGTAGTGACCGCCAGCAATGTTCTCTGCCAGGGCAAGGTGTATATAGGGATCATCGAGCGTGTACACAAACTGGCCGTTGTTTGCATGCAGAATGAAACCTGCTGGAACAGCAAGTGCCACAACAAGAACCGCCATTGGAACAAAGGTTTGTTTCACTTACACCCCCACTGTTCCTGCAACATACAACATTCCCGCCGGATCAGGGTCTTATTACTGCCTTGTAATGAACAAAATTAACTGGAACAGCGCAACATTCACACCTGCTTCAGCGGCTGTGCAGGCAGCAGGGTTCTTTCAGCAGACACTTTTCTATTGCCCCAGTACCATGAATCGGGAAGCCTGCCTGAAGCCCTCTGAAACAAGATAAACCATGTATGTTCCAGAAGACAGCAGTGGCAGAGTTACATCATGGCTGCCGGAAGACCACCGGTCTGATATTGAAAACACCTGTCTGCCGGAAAGATCGAATACAGTCAGCTCCGCTTCTCTGACCCCGGATGTGCTGAAGGAAAGAACCGGACATCTTCCCGACGGATTGGGAACAACTGGCAGCAGAGCAAACCCGTCTTCCGTTCCTTCAATCCCCATATTGCCGTACTGGAATGAAACCTCGTTCAGGACAGGTGTGCCCACCGGTCCGTCCGCCTCCATCATCAGTGCATACTGAATAAACCTGTAGGTACTGTCAAGGTAAGTAGAAACATCACCAGGCTCCTGTATGGCTTCCGACCACACACCCATGTTGTCCGAGTTGTTGCTGCCGCGGACCAGGAAACTCATATCGGTTCCTTCGGGCTCCACTCCCTCCCAGTAAATGGTCTGCCATTCCGGATTACCGATCATGTCCAGTATTGAAGAAGTAAGAACTCCGTTGTCTTCCCCATGAAGGGAAAGCCAATAAACCGGGCCATTTGCATTAACCGTAACAACATCCATAACACTGTCATTGTTTATATCTGCTGTTTTGATGTCATAACAGGTGTATCCGGAATCAAGCAGGTGTTTAAGCCAGTTGGTTCCGGTTCCCCCGGCGTTCTCCCAGAGAACCACCTCATCTGTTCCAATGGGGTATCCGGCTCCAGCAACAATATCGGGATACCCGTCACCGGTGAGATC
>Ga0164318_10001010_pt1 | contig 23943 bp, 21 predicted proteins | sample GuaBasSedimGuay9_FD_113734 | JGI IMG/M metagenome (GOLD analysis project Ga0164318, IMG submission 113734) | Subseafloor sediment microbial communities from Guaymas Basin, Gulf of California, Mexico - Guay9, Core 4571-4, 0-3 cm | ecosystem: Environmental > Aquatic > Marine > Hydrothermal vents...
CCCTGAAGTGGAGCAAACCGTTAAACAAATGGTGACTTTGAAAAAACCCATTGGCGCACTTTGCATTTCCCCGGCTTTTATCGCCAAAATCCTAAAGGATGTAAATGTAACCATCGGTAGCGACAAAGGAACAGCTGAAGCCATCGAAGCAATGGGTGCCACTCACATTGAAACCAGCCACGGTGATGTTGTTTTCGATGAAGACAAACTGGTGTTCACAACTCCTTGTTATATGTTGGATGCTACAATTCTAGACATTGATGATGGCGCGAATAATGTGGTGAAGGAAATGATGAAGGTGCTTTAGTCATTGGATAATTGGTCATTAACAAATATTGATTCACACAATTTTACTTCCGATAATTTGTATTGCCCGTAGGGCATCAATTATTGTAAAAACTAATAGTAAGACGACATTTACTCCGTAGGAGTTAGATTACCAAAAACGTTTATCCCCTACGGGGAAACAATTTCACTTTTTGAACATTACAATAATTAAACCGCTACGCGGTAAAGAGTAAACCGATTAATTACAACTTGACAAAACCATGAACAATATAACTTCACTTTTTAAAATAAAATACCCCATCGTCCAGGGTGGCATGATTTGGTGCAGTGGTTGGGAACTGGCCGCTGCGGTAAGCAATGCCGGTGGGCTTGGCCTGATTGGTGCCGGATCGATGTATCCTGATGTTCTTGAAGAACACATCCGAAAATGCAAAGCAGCAACCCAAAAACCCTTTGGTGTAAATGTTCCGCTACTTTATCCGCAAACGGACGAACTGATGGAAATCATCATCCACGAAGGTGTGAAGATTGTTTTTACTTCAGCAGGAAATCCAAAGAAATATACTGCCTATTTAAAAGAAAAAGGCATTACCGTTGTACATGTTGTTGCCAATAAAAAATTTGCCAAAAAGTCTATTGAAGCCGGGGTTGATGCAATAGTTGTTGAAGGCTTCGAAGCAGGCGGACACAACGGATTTGAAGAAACTACTACAATGGTCATGATTCCAATGATTCGAAAAATCAGCAACATCCCGTTAATTGCTGCCGGAGGAATTGGCTCAGGACAATCCATGTTTGCTGCAATGGCTCTTGGAGCTGATGGGGTACAAATTGGAAGTCTTTTTGCTGCATCTGAAGAATCATCCGCGCATAGCGAATTCAAGCAGTCAATTATAAATGCAGATGACGGGGATACCCAATTGGCATTGAAGAAACTGGTTCCGGTACGGCTGATTAAAAATGAATTTTTTAAACGTATTCAAGAGGCTAAAAATACAGGAGCGAGCCGGGAGGAATTATTAGAATTACTGGGCCGGGGGCGAGCAAAATTGGGCATGTTTGAAGGAAACACAACCGAAGGAGAGCTGGAGATTGGACAGGTTTCAGGAATGATTGAAAACATTAAACCTGCTGCGGAAATCATTCATTCTTTGGTGGAAGAATTCAGTATTACCTCCCAACGAATGACACATTTCAAATTGCTTTAATTATTGGATAAGGAGTAAACAATAAAATGTCCAAACCTAATTTAGAATAGCCTATTACAAATTATTTCATAAATTCGTCCGCTAAAATTGTATTACAACAAACCAAATAATTATGAATTTCGAATTTACCGAAGAGCAATTGATGATTCAACAGGCAGCCCGTGATTATGCACAGCGGGAGCTGATTCTAGATGTTTTAGAAAGAGATGAAAAGGCAGAATTCCCTACCAGACATATTAAAAATATTGCCGAATTGGGATTTCTGGGGATGATGATTGACCCAAAATACGATGGTGGAGGAATGGATACAGTCTCTTATATTTTGGCCATGGAAGAATTTTCAAAAATTGACGCTTCCGTTGGTGTAATCATGTCCATTAACAATTCGCTGGTCTGTTACGGCTTACAGAAATATGCCAGCGAGGAACAAAAACAAAAATACCTGAAGCCTTTGGCAAGGGGCGAAATAATTGGTGCTTACCTGCTTTCGGAACCCGAAGCTGGCTCTGATGCTACCCACCAGCACACAACTGCCGAGGACAAAGGCGATTATTATTTGCTGAACGGTACGAAAAACTGGATTAGCAATGCCAATTCTGCTTCCACTTATATTGTGATGGCACAAACGCATCCTGAGAAAAAACACCGGGGCATCAATGCATTTATTGTTGAGAAGAATTCACCAGGCATCACCCTCGGACCCCACGAAGACAAAATGGGCATGCGCAGTTCCGATACGCATTCTGTGATGTTTAGCGATGTGAAAGTTCCGAAAGAAAACCGAATTGGTGAAGATGGATTTGGTTTCAAATTTGCCATGAAAGTACTTGAAGCCGGTCGTTTGGGAATTGCTGCCCAGGCCCTGGGAATTGCATCAGGCGCGTTAGAGAGATCAATCGCTTATGCAAAAGAGCGCAAAGCATTCGGTACAGAAATTGCCAACCACCAGGCCATCGCATTTAAAATAACCGATATGGCTGTTAAGGTGGAAAATGCTCGCAACCTCTGCCTCAAAGCTGCCTGGTTGAAGGACAACGGAAAACCTTTTGGTGCTGCCAGCGCGATGGCCAAACTGTATGCTGCCGACATGGCTATGGAAGTAACCACAGAAGCCGTCCAAATTCATGGTGGCTATGGTTATGTAAAGGAATACCATGTTGAACGCCTGATGCGCGAAGCCAAACTAACACAGATTTACGAAGGTACTTCCGAAATTCAGAAAATTGTCATTTCCAGGTCGTTATTAAGAGATTAACAATTGTTTTTTTAGTCCCGTAGGGACGAAATAATTGTAGCCCCGAATTTCATTCGGGGTTTAGAAGCCCCGTAGGGGCGAAATATAAATCCATCCAATGGAAATAGAACAAATAAGACAAGAGCTTAGCGAAAACGTAAAAAAAATTGCCCCCTTGGGAAAGAAGCTCAAATTCAAACTCGATGAAGATTTTATCCTCATTGATGGGACTTCTGACAGTAATATAATAACTGATCAGGATGAGGATGCCAATTGCACCATCACCATGAGCAAAGTAACTTACGGGAAATTACAGCGCAAAGAAATCAAGCCGATGATTGCAACGCTTACCGGAAAAATCAAAGTAAAAGGCGACATTGGCTTGGCGCAAAAGTTGAAACAATTAATGTAGTAAAACGTGGCGAAAAAACCTTCCTCCCTTTTCATTCAGCGAACTTCCATGCTGAATTTTCTCAATGGCGCCGGAAGGATATTGAAAGCCGTTGGCGTAGATCCTTTTAAGTTTGATGCAGATTCCATCATTAAAAAAACCAGGAAGAAAGCTGATTTTATTGATGAACTTCCCGGACAGGTTGATATTGGACTGCGCAAAATGGTTCACTCCATCAATAAAGAAGCAAGACTTAACTTTTTTGGAAGATTGGCTGTAAAGAACCTGATGGAACGTACACTTTACGGGCGGTTTAAGGTCGAGCAAGTGTTGGCTCAAAATCCTGAAATCGAACAGGCAGAAATCAAACAGCCGGTATTTATTATCGGGATGCCGCGAACCGGCACGAGTATTCTTCATGCCATGATGCACCAGGATCCGGCACATCGCTCGCCCTTGGCTTGGGAATGCCTACTACCCTATCCCGTGCCCAAGCCCGAAACTTTTACAAACAACGACCAACTGAAAACCATTACCAAAGAATTTGATCAACTGTTTAAACTGGTTCCCGATTTTTTGAAGAAACACTATATGGCAGCCGATTCCCCGCAGGAATGCCTCGCCATAAATAACCTCGATTTTAACTCTTTTCAAATTACGGCACAATTGTACGCATCAACCTATATGGACTGGTTTGCCGATGAATCCGACAGCCTGGAAACCATGAAATTTCACAAACGGTTTTTGCAATACCTACAATCGGGAGGGGTGAAAGCTGAACGTTGGTTATTGAAATCGCCTGTACATTTGATGCGGCTGGATGAAATTTTTGAAGTTTATCCCGATGCCCGCATCGTGATGACCCATCGCGAACCCACAAAAGTTGTCGCATCAACCGCCAGTTTGCTTTCTTCGGTACGTTCACTTTACAGCGATTATGAAGACCCTGACCGCACGGGCCGCGAACAAATGGAAACCTGGCACCACTATTTCAGCCGTTTCCTTGAAAGCCGCAAACGCCTGCAAAAAGAAGAGCAGATTATCGACTTACATTTTGAAGATTTTGCCAGTGACCACATTGGGACTGTACAAAAAATCTATGACAAATTTGGGTGGAAACTGAGCGAAGATACCATTGCCCGTTTTCAGGCTTTTCTAGCCAAAAACCCCAGGGATAAAAATGGTTTACATATGTACAGGCTGAAAGATTTTGGGCTGACAGAAGAATCAGTCAACAGTAAATTCAGTGAATACATTAAATTTACGAATGGGTTTTAAAGACATCCCCCTTGTTGGTGTCTCACCAACAAGTAATAAATATTAACTCATTTCCTTTGGAGGGACACCAACGGAGGTGTATCATTCCTGAATCCCTTGTTGGTGTCCCACCAACAAGCATTAATAATAACCCTTTTCTCATATCCGTTGGTGTCCCACCAACGGAGGTGGAAGAGCATTTAACCTTATAAGGAATAACAACCATGACCTACAAAAGTAAAATCGCATTGGAAAAGTTACTCGAAGTCATCAAAAATGCCGACAAAACTTTTCTTGATCCTGACAAAACCATTGATGAACAGGGGCGTGTTGACGGCTACCAACACATTTTCCACCTGCTGAGGACGAGCATTGATTTTTATCTTTTCAACGACCCCTTGAGGCCCAATTTCATGTTGCTTGCCAATGATTACCACAAATTGGTTGGCGACAATGTGGACTCGGTTTACTATTTCACCCAAGTACGTGGCGACCAGGAATATCTCATCAAAGGCAAACGCTTCGATAGTGTTTATTTTTCTATCTCCATTTATGGTGGCTTGCCAAACGGTGAAATTGTGGAAAGAGTGAGTAAGAACATCAACCATACGCAAATTGAATTTGAAGAAGATGGTAGCTTTGAAATTAAATTGACACCCAATCCACAAGGAAAAAATGAGTTTAAACTGAATAGCGATGCAGTAAACCTTTTTACCCGGGAATATTTTTTCGATCGCTTTAACAGCAGGGAAAGCGAGTTGAGTATTGAAAACCTCATCCCACAGGAGGAAGCCAAACCAATGAGCGATGAAGAGTTGGCTCGCCGAATTGAAATTATGGCAACATTTTTTGAACAAACAACATGGATTGCACCATTGCCTGTAGAGTTTCCGCTCAACGATTTCCTCCCTCCATTTGCCTTCGAAGCCGATCAGGGAGGATGGGGAACAATAGATAATATTTATTGTTTCGGTAGATTTCGCCTGGAAGAAAATCAATACCTGAAAATCCACCTGACATCACCCGAATGCAATTACTGGGGCATCCAAACCTGGAATTTTCTCATGCAATCCATGGACTTTAAAAACTACAAAGTCGGCATCAACAAAGGTGCTGCAAAACCCAATGAAGATGGTAGTTACACCGTTTATTTAAGTCACCGCCCTATGGAAGTAAGCAACTGGATTAGCACAGCCAAGTACAAAGAGGCGATCATTTTTGTGCGCTGGTTACTTGCCGAAGAAATGCCCGATCAACCAAAGGCTGAGGTTAGGGAATTGGGGGATTGAGCGTGCATAGCTCCTGGAAGAGTTGGGATTGAGAATGCAGAATCCAATAGTGCTTCAGATGCTTCCAAAAACTTTTACCGGTTTTATCTTTGTAAAAAAACAAAAATGCAAAAAGTAATTGTAAATATTGACAATCCTGCTGATGCCGACATATTTTTGAAAATGGTTGAACGCCTGGCTTTTGTTGAATCTGCAAAAGTTGAAGGCAAGGAATACGATTGGATAAACCCATCTCGCCCTGCTACTGAAAAAGAATGCGAGCAAATGATAGCTGAATGTGAATCAGAATATTTGGCAGGTTCATTTCTTTCAATTGATGAGGCCAGAAAACTAACATTGGATGAACTTTCCAAATGGAGAAAAGAACAAGAAAAGTAGTTTTTAGACCGAGAACTATTGGCAAAATAAGAGATATTGCCATTTATATTGAAGGTAAAGGATACCAATAACAGCTGAAAAATTTATTCAGCAATTGTTCGATTTTGGTGAATCTCTTGCCGATTTCTCTGAAAAATATCCTGTTTGTAGAAAAGAAGCATGGGTAAAGCGCAATTTAAGGTGCGCTATTTTTAAAAAGAATTACATTTTTCTTTATAAACTTGTAAAAAATGAACTGGTGATTTTCAATGTGGTTCATGTACGTACAATTGCCTGAATGACAGAATTACGTTCAGTACTAAAACCCAAATAAGCAAAATTGCTTAAGTTCCCACAATTCTTCCATCCTTCCAATACTTCCAGTCAAAAATATTATGCACGCATAGTATTATCGTAAAGCTTTTTTTACGAAATTTGTAGATTCCCTAAGAATTCAAACTAATTATAAATAAATAGAGGATTATGAAGATTTTAGTATTAATCAGTAATGTGCCTGACACAACGACCAAAATCAGGTTTACAGGTGACAATACAGCATTTGACGATGCCGGTGTTCAGTGGATTATCAATCCCTGGGACGAACTGGCCCTGACCCGTGCTGTCGAATTGAAAGAAGCCGGAGCAGTGGAGAAAATCACGGTTGCCAATGTGGGAACCAAAGCCACAGAGCCTACCCTCAGAAAAGCACTCGCTGTTGGCGCCGATGATGCCATTCGTATTGATGCCGAAGCCAAAGATGCCTTTTTTGTAGCTACTCAGCTGGCAGAAGTTGCCAAAGATTATGATATTGTATTGGCAGGGATTGAAGCCTCTGACTACAATGGTGCTGCCGTTGGTGGGATGCTGGCAGAAATTTTGAACTTTAATTCTGTATCTTCCATTTCAGGTATTCAAATTGAAAACGGAGAATTGACTTTAAACCGCGACATTGATGGTGGTCACCAAACAATTGGGATTGCTACCCCTCTGGTTGCAATCGTACAAAAAGGTATCGCCAAAGAACCACGCATCCCTGCCATGCGGGGAATTATGATGGCCCGTAAAAAACCGTTGACGGTTGTTCCTCCAATAGAAGCCACCGAAAAAACTGCCTTTGTTGGTTTCGAACCACCGGCACCCAAAGCCGCCTGCAAAATGATTGAGGAAGAAAATGCGAAGGAGTTGATTACACTGCTCCATGAAGAAGCGAAAGTGCTTTAATAGTTAGATGGTTGGATAATTGAAACCTCATAAATATTAGGAAAATGGAAAAGAATTATTTAAAGTTTGATTCGGTTGATGCTTATAATACAGCGTTTAATCTGAGTAATTACATTTGGGATGTGGTGGTCAAATGGGATAATTTCGCGAAGTCTACTGTTGGAAGACAATTGGTTACTTCGGCAGATTCCATTTCAGCTAATGTAGCCGAAGGTTTCGGAAGGTATCACAAAAAAGACAAAATTAAGTTTTACCGATACAGTAATGGTTCCTTGTTAGAATCGATGGACTGGATAAATAAATCAAAATACCGGGGACTAATTACTCCTGAAGAATTTGAATTTATCCGCTCTGCACAGGATAAGCTGCCTTATGAATTAAATCGGTTGATACAATACACAAACCAAAAGCTGAAGTATTAATATCAGTCCAACAGTTAAACCATCAAACAATAAAACCGTCAAACCGTCAAACAATCTAACAGTCAAACAGTCAAACAGTCAAACAGTCAATTAAACAGAAAAATTAACATAAAACTTAAAATAATGTCGATATTAGTTTACACAGAGAACTGGGATGGTAAATTCAAGAAATTGAGTTTTGAGTTGGTTTCTTATGCCGATGCCATCGCCAAAGAATTAGGAACAACAGTCACCGCACTTTCCATAGGAAATGTTGCTGATGACGAATTAAACAAACTGGGGAATTACGGTGCTTCAAAAATATTGAATGTGAACAATGAGCGTTTTGCCGCACTCGATAACGGAGCCGTTGCAACTGCCGTAGCCGAAGCTGCAAAAAATGAAGATGCAAAAGTTGTTGTTTTTGCACACAACAATCTTGGAAAAGCAGTTGCGCCACGGGTATCAGTCAAACTTAATGGCGGATTGGTTTCTGGAGTTACCGCACTGCCTGTCAGCACCAGCCCTTTTGTTTTAAAGAAGAAGGTGTTTACTGGAAAAGCTTTCGCAACGGTCCAGGTAAATGCTGATGTTACCGTGCTCACCCTTTCACAAAATTCATTTATGTTGGTTGAAGACAATAAAGGAGCAGCCATCGAAGCTTTCAGTCCGCAGGTGACTGATTTTGCTACCACTGTGAAAGACACACAAAAGATAACAGGCAAGGTACTGTTGTCCGATGCCGAAATTGTTATTTCCGGTGGCCGCGGAATGAAGAGTGGCGATAATTGGGTACAGCTTGAAGAACTGGCTGATTTGCTGGGCGCAGGTATAGCTTGCTCACGACCCGTTTCTGACGAAGGATGGCGTTCGCATGACGAGCATGTTGGGCAAACAGGAAAAATCATTGCCCCGAATCTTTACTTTGCATTGGGAATTTCCGGTGCCATTCAACACTTGGGCGGCGTGAGTTCTTCCAAAATAATTGTGGCCGTAAATAAAGATGCTGAAGCCCCAATTTTTGAGGCTGCCGATTACGGTATTGTGGGTGATGTTTTCAAAGTGCTTCCGCAATTGATTGAAGGTGTGAAGGAGATGTAGAATAGCTAAACCCGCTGAGTGGCCTTGCTCTCAGCGGGTTGAAAAATAAGCTGTATAATCCTATTTTATTAATCCTTTTATCTGAATAATAGTGGGATTACTCAGACCCGTCAGGTTTTTCAGCAACCTGGCGGGTTTTTTGATGATTCAAATGCTGCTGCACAAACCTAAGATCAGTATAAGAATAGGCATCGCCCAATTGGGTTTTGGCTTCGGTAGTGGTCAATTCACTGTTTTCTTTAAAGAAGGTAGTGATAGCTTTCAACTTCTTTTCATCTACAAAATCAGAGACCGGCAGTTCACCTATTCCCACATAATGGGCCAGATGCCCCAAAATAGTTGAAGCTACAAAGTCTCTTTCTTCTGCTATTTTTTGTACATCTTTATGTTTTTGCCAAAGTTCGAAACTGATGAGTTTGGTGTTCTTTTTTGGGACTTTTTTCTGTTTCACCGATTCGGGAATTGGCTCAGTATTTAGCACATGGTTCTTTCGGTAATTATTGATAAGTTCCAAAACTTCCTCCCCAAAGCTTTCCAGTTTCCGTCTCCCAAAACCATGAATCATTTTCAATTCGTCAGTGGTAGCCGGTGCATGATTACTTAGGGCGCGCATACTTTTTAAGGAGACTACCATATAATGCGACACTTCCTGTTCTTTGGCTTTTGCATCGCGCCATTCTTTCAGCAAATTATACAATTCAGGGTTGTTAATTTCTTTGCTGACCGGCAGTTTTCCTTTTCTTGCACTGCTTTTTACCGGAGCCTCCCCCATTGTTGCTTTTGCCTTTTCCTGCATATAATCTTTCACAATAAAACCGTCGCTGCACGATTGCAAACATGCCAACTTATATTTGGTTTCTTCCAGCAAATTCTCTTCAGCTTTCGTTGCTTTTTTTCTTACTTCTTTATTGTCGGTTTCAAACGAAAAGTTTTCCAGTTTAGTGAATACGATTTCTTTAATCTGTGTTGAAAAATAGGCTGCTGCTTTCTTAATCCGATCCTGTAATTCCGTATTCTGTTCAGCGTTATTATTCTCTCGAAGAAGCCAATTGATTTGATTTTGGAATTTTTCTGCTACCACAATTACGTTCTTTCTCAGTGGTTCCTGCATGGATTTTGGTGTTTCAAATGCATCAGGCGACAGAATACTTTTGTTATCATAAAGGACTTTAAAAAGCCAATTAATTTGCCCCTGCATTTGTTTGAAAGTGAAAAGTTCAATCAGTAGCTTTTGCTGAAAAGCAGCTTTTGAGTCTTCAAGACCTTCCTGGTCAGGCTGGTTTTCTTCGACAACTTTATTGAAACTTTCGATAGATGTATCACGCTTTAAACTGAAAGCCGAAAATGGCGTACTCAGCACCAGACCTTCCAGCGAGCGGCAGCGGCTGAGCGCCACATAAACCTGTCCGTGGGCAAAGGCCGATTCTGAATCGATGATTGCCCTCTCGAAAGTCAGTCCCTGGCTTTTATGGATGGTAATAGCCCAGGCCAATTTTAAAGGAATTTGGGTAAAAGTACCATCAATTGATTCTTTGATTTCTTTGCTTTGCTCTTCGATGGTGTATTTAACATTCTGCCACTCGATTGGCGGAACAGTAATCGGCTCGTCATCATCAGGACACTCAACAACAACTTCGTTTTCTCTGAGAATGGTAATCGTCCCGATCTTTCCGTTAAAGTAACTCTTCTCAGGATTCGGGTCGTTTTTTACAAACATTACCTGTGCGCCCACTTTCAATTCAAGCTTGACTTCCGTGGGATAAATATATTCGGGAAATTTACCAATAACAGTAGCGTAAAAACTTCTGCTTTTCACTTTCAAGTCAGCCAATTTTGTTTCGTTGATGGATTTGGCTTTGGCATTATGTGTAGTCAGGATGATGTAATTTTCATCGCTTGCTTTGAAATCGGGCTTATATCGTTCATTCAATAAATCAACCGATTTCTGGTCAATTTTCTTGTCGCGAATTTGATTGAGTATATCAATAAAATGTTGATCGCGCTGTCGATAAACATGCTGAAGGGTAATGGTGATGTAGTTTGTTTTTTGCAAAGCCAGACTGCTAAAAAAGAAGGCTGTTTTATAATGCTTCCTGAGCATATTCCACTCCTCGTTTTTAACAACCGGTGGTAGTTGTTGCATGTCGCCAATCATCAATAATTGCACACCACCAAAAGGTTGGTTGTTTCGTCTGAATCTACGCAAAACCTCATCAATGCTATCCAGCAAGTCAGCCCTTACCATGCTTATTTCATCAATCACAAGCAAATCAAGACTTTTAATAATATTCCTTTTCTCGCCACTAAAGCGCATGCCTTTTTGCTCTTCTTTATTAGCGTAACCGGGCACTTTGGGACCAAAAGAAATCTGGAAAAAGGAATGGATAGTCACCCCGCCGGCATTGATGGCCGCTACTCCGGTTGGCGCAACAACGATCATTCGTTTGGGAGAAAGTGCTTTCAGATTGTGCAAAAAAGTGGTTTTCCCGGTACCGGCTCTTCCTGTTAAAAAAATATGATTTCCCGTATATTGAACAAAATCGTGGGCGAGTTGAAGTTCGGGATTGTGAGTGTTGTCTTTTTCCATCAGGATGTTTTGCTAAAGATGTAAAAGTACGAAAATCAGGAAGGTGAAATCATACGGGATGTAATAATCAAAATTATTTTAAGTGCGTTATGAACAAGCAAGTATTTTTAGGACAAATTAATCCGTAAAATCCCCCATTGTAATAACAGACGCTTGAATTCCGGGATAAAGCGATTCGATGGTGTTAAATGATTTTGGCCTTTTTTTATTATTCCATTTAACTTCCACGGCATCAAATGTATCATCTCCCTGTATTATAAAGTCTATCTCGGTTTTATTGTTAGTCCGCCAAAAGTTGATTTTTTTCATTTCATAAAAATCCCGGGAAAGAAGTTCTGTTAAATAAAAACTCTCAAACAAATTTCCTTTATCAGTCCGCAATTCTAAATCATTAAAATTATTCAGAATAAGATTTCTAAGACCAAGATCCAGAAAATACAATTTTGGCGTTTTAGTGATTTCCTTCTTGTAATTTTTATGGAAGGGATAAATCCGTTTACAAATAAATGTTTGCTCAAGAATATTAAGATAAGCTTCAATTGTATTTCTTGCCACCCCCAAAGACTTTGAAACGGAGTGTATATTTAATAAATCGCCACTTTGCATAGCTACCCTGATCAAAAAATTATTGTATTTATCAATATCTTTTAAATGGATAAAATCGACCAGATCTTTTTGCACGTATGCCTGATAAATATCTTTGATCCTCAGCTTTTTATTAATAGCGAAGTTTTCTTTTGCAACAGCCGGATAAGAACCATACAACAAAATTTGGGTCAAAGCATCTTTCTTCGTTATTGGTGCCGCGAAGCTCAAATATTCATCAAACGACAACCTGTTAATTACAAAAATGCGTGCCCGGCCAACAAGATGTTCTTTGATTTTGGCTTTCACTTCTAATTGGGAAGATCCGCTGTAAACAATCTTGATATTTCTTCTTAGATCAAAAATCCCTTTTAAAAATAAGCCCGGCGAATCCAGTCGTTGTATCTCATCAATAAAAACATACTTTTTATCATTTTCATCACCTATAAACTGAATAAAATCAGAAATTGAAGAAAATAAAGTATGCAACTGAAAATCATCTAAATTGAAATAGAAGATATTCCTGGAAGGGACGCCCTCGCCCAGAAGCTTTTCAATCAATAGATAAAGTAAGGAACTCTTGCCCACCTGCCGGCTACCAATAAGCCCAATCATCAGCTCGTTGTTCATGTTTTCGAGAAGCGTATTGATAATATTCCTTTGCTTTAATGCAAAAGAATAATTTGTTTTTCTTCTCCACGGATTTTGCAACTCAAAAATTTCACGTATCATATTACCTAGGTTATTTTTGCAAATATACAAATATTACCTAGATATTGTTTTATTTTTCTTAACTTCAGGGGGCTTCTAACAATTTGCAATTTAAGGTAGTGGAAAACAGAACCACAGGAATAAAAAAAATGTCCAATTAATTGTCAGACGATTACCCAAACCGTTACATCAATAGAAAAGCCAAAAAAATGAGTTCTAGTAAAAACTTGGTCCTTAAATTGAAAAGGGTATCTTTATCCTTTCAAACAAACCGATAACTTGATGAAAAAGTCCTTTATCATTCCTCTGTTTCTGATAATTATCTTCAGCATACTTTTTACCCAGCCATCTTGTAACAGGTATGGCGATGCGATAAAAGTTGTCAACGATTTTACGGTGATAATGGCACGGCACAAGCAAATCCACAACATTTATTATCGTGTTAACCCCTTGGACAGGTCTTTAGAACTTGAATTTAACGAAGCGCTCAATCAATCTACTGTTGAAGATAATTTGTCCTTTTATGATAAATCGGGCACACTGGAAACCAATTACAATATTGAAATTTCCGGAAACAAGATAATGATTTTGTTTAAGGATAGCTTTCAACTTAATGATGGCTGGCAATATTTTATTGAGATATCTCCTGGACTAAGATCGGAGAATGGAAATGGTTTTAGCGTGAATACCGTATTAGAACTAAGAACGCTGGCACACAAGCTTACCCCCTCCGGTTTAATAGGCACCGACAGCACAGAAAGAAACTTAATTGCCTGTATAAGTGATATTCATATGGGCGATGAAAGAGCAACGAATAACAATTATTGCTGGTTTGAGAAAAACAAAGATGCACTTGAAAATTTTCTTGACTATGTCATTATTAGTCGGCAATTCAAAAAACTGGTAATTCTTGGCGATTTATTTGATGAGTGGTTGGTCCCCTACACCATCTCACCTTTCGACCCGGACTATGGTATTAGTACAACAAGAGACTATTTTATGGCAGTGGCAACTAACCCCGTAAACAGTATTATTATTGAAAAACTGAATGCCGTTGTCACAGATCCGGAGATTGAATTGGTATATGTTCCGGGAAATCATGATATGTTGATGAGTCGGGAAATCATGAATGAAATCATCCCGGGAATTACATGGGCCGGGGTAGATGAAACACCGGGATTAGGTGTGTACTCCCCTTTTGATGAAATAATTATGGAACATGGCCACCGCTATGATTTTTTCAATTGTCCGCAGCCACTGGTTAATCCGGATCATCAATTACCTCCCGGATATTTTATTTCGCGACTTTATGCCCAGGGCATGATGGATCAGGGAAACCCCTTGAAAAGTACAACCAAAACAAGTGGTTCATTCGAATTTGAAACTGCCTGGACGGTCGCCTATTTATATACGATTGCACATTTTGGGATGCAGCAACCCCAATTGGATTCGTCAAATATTCTGATGGGCGGAATTGATGGCTACTCAACCCCTTTTTCGTTTGACGGGGCAGAACAAATGTATGCGGCGAATATTGAGGACAATTGGCCAGCTACTCAATCACAAAATAAAGTTCCGGTTTCTACCGAATGCTGTTTTCATGCCATATGGAATGGCCATAGCGATTTATTTGGTGCTGCAACTACTGAGTATATTCTTCAGCCACCGGCACCAAAAACCTACAAAATCATTGCATTTGGACATACACATCGGCCCGAAATTAAAGCCTGGTTGTCGGCTGGTGAAGTTTTAAACATTTATGCCAATTCCGGATCATGGATTGATGAAGGTGCTTCTGATTATAAGGTCAGGACTTTCCTTTCTATAAAACCCGCAGCATGGACAGGGTCAAAATTAGATGTGGTAAATCTTTACCAGTACAACATTGACAATGGCAGTGGAGGCACTTACAAGCCAGTGTTATTGGCGGAAGAAAGCGTTGTGATTTAACAATAAAAATTCTTGTAGTCAGCTGTAATACCAAATATGCTCCAAAATGAGTGGCATAAATTGTTTCTTTTTCCCTTCTTCTTCACTAAAAAACATTTCCATAACTACGGCTATGCAAAGGTTTTTTAACTCGAATAAGGAAAAAACAATTCAATTTATTTATCAATCATTTTGAAACATAATTGGTATAATCAAATCAGGCTCTTCCAGGAGCTGCGCATGCTGGAAGGTCTTTTAAACAAATAAAAACAGCCCCAGCATCACTAAAACACCCAGTCCGAAACCAGTATAAACCTGCGCTTGATTGTGTGCATTTAACTTCAGTCGGGCAAATCCAATGAGGCCGGCTACCAGTGCTAACAAGAAAAGAATGAACCGTAAATCGTAATGAAAGCCAATAGCAAGTCCCAGGAAAGTGCCAAACATCCCACCAATTGCTACCATGTGAATACTTATTTTTTCGAGATAGTTTACCAACAAACTAATCAAAACAAGCATCGTAACTCCCAGCATAAAAAAGTTAAACAATGTTGGAACAGGGCCTTGTTTTAAAAGGTAATACGTTAAATAGTAAATCCCTGCCATCGTTATCAACGGAAGTATGCGCTCTTTCCTGTCTTTCATTTCCAGACTTTTTATAAAGCCCATTTTTAAATAGCCCAAAATAATAAGGGCTGAGAGCACAAATGTTAGCGTAAATACAAAAGCAGGAACAATGTAACTATAATTTATGGGAAGGGAAAGATTAAAATGACTTGGGATATTGAACAACAATAATGCGGCATAGGTTGGCATCAACAAAGGGTGAAATATAACTGAAATAATACGAGCGGTTTTTTCTTCCATAATAGATGAAAATTTCAAATCACAAATAATTAACAAAATATCAAAACTCAAATGGTTTGCTTGTTAGAAATTGCAATTTGGAATTTGTTTGAGATTTGTAATTTGATGCTAACAAATGAATAATCTGACACGACAGACAGAATCTAATTATAGTTCCTTTCGCAATCTTGCCACCGGAATTCCCAATTGTTCACGGTATTTGGCAATGGTTCGGCGCGCTATGGGATAACCTTTTTCCTTGAGTGATTTTGCCAGATAATCATCTGTAAAAGGTTTCTTTTTATTTTCTTCTTTTATGATATCCTGCAATATTACTTTAATCTCGCGGGTCGAAACTTCTTCACCGTCCTCCTTCTCCATACCTTCACTAAAAAAACTTTTGAGCAAGAATGTCCCAAAGTCGGTTTGCACGTATTTACTATTTGCAACCCTTGAAATGGTGGAAATATCAAGGTCTACCATTTCGGCAATATCTTTCAAAATCAGCGGGTGTAACTTGGTTTCATCACCACTCATGAAGTAATCGTACTGGTATTCCATGATGGCACTCATGGTTGCAAAAAGTGTATTCTGACGTTGCCGGATGGCTTCGATAAACCACTTGGCCGAATCAATTTTTTGCTTGACAAATGAGAATGCTTTACGCTGTTCTTTGCTCTTCTTTTTCTTATTTAGCGTATTGCCCATTTCCGAAAAGTCGTTGCTTATTCTCAGGTCTGGTGAATTCCATGCATTCAACGATAATTCAAGCTTACCATTGGTATTTGAAATGATAAAATCGGGAATAATATAATGGTTTGTTTTGGTTGTTTCGCTTAGAGAGTTACCTGGTTTTGGGTTCAGCGTCAGTATTTCGTCAATTGCCTTTTTTAGTTGCTCCTCACTAATTTCGGCACGCTTCATTATTTTGGTATAATGTTTTTTGGTAAACTCGTTAAAATATCGCCGGATGATTTTAATGGAAAGATCTAAGGTTTCAGATGGATTTTCTTTCTTCTTCCTCTCCAACTGAATCAAAAGACATTCCTGCAAATTTCGTGCACCCACACCGGAAGGGTCAAATTCCTGAATGACTGCTAAAATATCTTCTACCTCCTTTTTATTGGTATTGATATTCTGTGTAAAAGCCAGGTCGTCAACAATCGCATCAGATGCCCTTTCAATATATCCCGAATCGTCAATATTCCCAATAATGTAAATCCCTATTTTACGCTGTTCATCGCTCAAATTCCTGATTCCCAATTGGTCAATTAAAAGATCATGAAAACTAACTCCTGCGACAAAAGGAATTTCGTAATGCTTGTCATCGGGGCTGTAATTGTTGGTTTTGAGTTTGTAAGAAGGAATATCATCTTCCAGATAGTCATTCAAATCGAATTCATTGTTTTCCTCTTTGTAATTATCCAGTTCAACCGTATCACCAAATTCATCTGTCTCTGCAACATCTGTTTCTTCGAGCAGATCCTGTTCTTCTACTTCAGGAGCATCTACTTCAAGTGCAGGATTTTCTTCTATTTCCTGTTTAATACGCTGTTCCAAACCAACTGCAGGTATCTGCAACAGTTTCATTAGCAATATTTGCTGTGGTGATAATTTCTGCTGTAATTTAAGTTGAAGGTGTTGAGATAACATTGGATTTTTCTGTGAGTTCTAACAATACAAATTTATAAACTTTTCTAAATGGCACGGTTTTAGTGTTGCATTTTTTCAAATATTTTCCCTTCAGCATCTTTTCAACAAAGGACTTCGCTACATTAAGCACCTGACCTAAAGCAAAAAAAACCATTCAGCAGCTTCTAAAACTTATTGTACTTTTACAGAAAATCTTACCAACGCACCATTTATTCAAGATTGAACTGGTTATGCAAATAGAACGAACAACGAAGCTATTTTTATCGATCATTGGTATTTTCATCATCTCATTAAGCATGCCGGTCATGACTTTTTCATTGGATATGGATTTCCCTTCTACCGACACCATTCCTCCTCCTCCCCCAAATTTACCCGACTCACTTTCGGGCCCATCTGAAGGATGTCTGGGAGATACAGCTATTTACACAACAGATATTCCCCTCGGTTGCTCGGCAGAATGGTATATTAACAATACGATTCAAGGCTCTGACTCTGGCTCAATGCAGGTAATTTGGACAGATGATGGTTTTTATACAATAAGCCTGTATTTCAATTGTAACTCGGGGGTAAGTTTTGTCGATTCACTTGAAACAACTGTTTACGATACTCCATTAAATCCCGGTAATATTGACGGTGACAATGCTGTTTGTGAATTTACCACACACACTTATACTACCAGTGTTGGATTGAATGAAAGCTGCGAATGGTATGTAGCCGGCGAATTGCAGTCGTCTGCCGACACTTTTATGGTTTATTCTTTTGGGGATGCAGGCGATTACCTGATTGAAGTGTGGGCTGTAAGTAATTGCGGAATAAGTAACCAGTCTAGCTTCCTGATGGTACATACAGCCGGCCTTGCCCCCGATCCTCCCGCCCCTATTGAAGGCCCCGATGAATCTTGTGTTGGTTTTACTGAAACGTACACCACGGTTGTTGGCCCGGATGAGGACTGCCAGTGGAAAGTTGATAATGTAATACAAGCTACGAGCGAACCCTTTTTGGAGCTTAACTGGTCATCAAATGGAGAATATGAGATTGAAGTGAGGGCAGTTACCGACTGTGGAAGTAGCAACCCAACATCAATGCAGGTTGTGGTTTATGAAACGCCACTGGTTGACTTGGGTAATGATACCACAATTTATCAAGGGCAAAGTTTAATTCTGGATGCAGGAAATACAGGAAGCCAATATTTTTGGTCGACAGGTGAAACCACACAGACCATTCTCGTGACGGTATCGGACATTTACAGCGTTGAAGTCACTAACTTTTGTGGCGATGACACCGACAGCATTCTTGTGGATGTTATAACAGCTATTCATCAGTTAAAAGAAAAGAACGAACTTATTGCTTTCACCAGAGAAAATCTGTTATTTGTTGAAACTCCAAATCAGATAATTGAAGAAATGCAAATTAGTAAACTATCTGGAAAAGTGATTTATAAAGGATCGGGCATGCGACAAACACGTCTTCCCGGAAACGGAATTTACATTTTGAAAATAAGCACCAATAAGACTACATTTACAAGAAAGCTACTGGTTCTCAATAATTAGCTTCTGAATAAGAAAAAAATACGTTCGTATTTGGCAAACCAATATTTAAAATAATTGCTGTTTACCCTCTTTGGAAAAATGAAATAAATGCCAAAATAAAATATTTAGGAACAAAAATTTGTTAGTTGTTTTTTTTTAGTATTTTTGCACCCCAAAATTGGCAGGATTAAACTAAATAATAAAGCATGTACGCAATAGTTGATATAGCCGGACAGCAGTTCAAAGTTGAACAAGGACAAGAAGTCTTTGTTAATCGGCTGGAAGCAGAAGAAGGAACAAAACTTGAATTCGAGAAAGTACTTTTAGTAGATAACGGTGGTAAAGTAAAAGTTGGTACTCCTTTAGTAAAAGGGGCGAAAGTAAATGCCAAACTTGTGAATCACCTCAGAGCTGACAAAGTAACTGTTTTCAAGAAGAAAAGAAGAAAAGGATATCAGAAAGAAAATGGTTTCCGTCACGATCTGAGTAAAGTTATTATCGAAAAAATTAGTGTTTAACTCGCTTGCTGCTAGGCAGGCCCGAAAAACTTAAAGAAATGGCTCATAAAAAAGGAATGGGTAGCTCCCATAACGGACGCGAATCAGCAAGTAAACGATTAGGCGTAAAAATATACGGTGGCGAATTTGCCACTGCAGGTAATATTATTATCCGCCAAAGAGGTACAACCCACAACCCAGGCTTAAATGTTGGAATGGGAAAAGACCACACACTGTTTGCATTAACCGATGGTATTGTTGAATTCAGAAAAAGAAGAAACAACAAATCTTTCGTAAGTGTAATTACTCCTGAAGTTGAAACTGTTGAAGCAGCACCAGTAGTAGAAACTCCTGTTAAAGAAGAAGTTGTTGATACAACTACTGAAGTAGCTGAAGAAGAAAAATAAAGGACGCAGTCCTATTGAAACCCGGCTTGTTCATTACAGGCCGGGTTTTTTGTTTTTACCGAAAACCTGTCTGCCCTGCTCTCCCCGCCTCAAGTGTCCACTCTTGAAGGTTGCAGTAAAACAGATTTCAAATCAGACTATCCTTCTGTTGGTGTCCCAACCAACAGTTTTAATTAACAATATTTGGCATTAATATTCTTATTGTTGGTGAGGACACCAGCAATGGGCGTGAATAAAAAAAAGTAAATTTGCGAAAATTTTTACCCCATGCTTCAACTTGATTTTTTAAGAAACAACAGAGACCTCGCCATCAAAAGGCTGGCCATTAAAAACTTTGATGCCTCAACTTTAATTGATGAGGTTATTGACCTGGACCAAAGCAGAAAAAATGCCCAAAAGGAATTGGACGAAATCAGGACCATCTCAAACCGGCTGGCAAAAGAAATAGGCATTTTGTATAAAACCGGCCAACGAGATAAAGCTGAAGAATTAAAACTGGAAACAGCACAACTGAAACAACAATCCAAAGAGCTGGAACAAAAAATGGCTGAAGCCATCAGTCAATTAAACGAAAAGTTGATTGAACTACCAAACATCCCCCATGCATCCGTACCTCCGGGAAAATTAGAATCTGACAACGAATTAATTTTTGAGGAAGGGGAACTACCCACACTCATCGAAAACGCCCTCCCCCACTGGGAACTGGCTTCAAAGTACCAGATCATCGATTTTGAATTGGGCAATAAAGTTACCGGTGCCGGCTTTCCTTTTTACCGGGGAAAAGGCGCCCGATTGCAACGTGCCTTGATTAACTTCTTTTTAGATGAAGCCATTGAATCCGGCTACCTCGAATACCAGCCACCACTGTTAATTAACGAGGCTTCGGCTTATGGAACGGGACAACTTCCTGACAAAGAAGGCCAAATGTATTTTGTAGGTGATGACAAACTGTATTTGATTCCAACAGCAGAAGTTCCCATTACCAATATTTACCGAAATCTCATACTTAAAGAAAAGGATTTGCCCATTAAAAACGTAGCTTATTCCAATTGCTTCCGGCGCGAAGCAGGTTCTTACGGAAAAGATGTCCGTGGGTTAAATCGCTTGCACCAGTTCGACAAGGTTGAAATTGTACAAATCCAACATCCCGATAAATCATACGAAACACTGGAATTAATGAAAGATTATGTTGCCGGTTTACTTCGCAAGCTGGAACTTCCCTTCCGGGTTTTAAGACTTTGCGGTGGCGATTTAAGTTTTACATCAGCATTAACTTACGATTTTGAAGTGTACTCAGCAGCCCAAAAACGATGGCTCGAAGTCAGTTCGGTTTCCAATTTTGAAGCTTTCCAAACCAACAGGATGAAAATCAGGTTTAAAGACGAGAACGGGAAAACGCAATTGGCCCACACCCTGAATGGTAGTGCACTTGCCCTACCAAGGATTGTTGCCGCCCTCCTTGAAAACATGCAGGATGAACAAGGAATCAATATTCCAAAAGCATTGCAATCTTATACCGGTTTTAACAGAATAGATTAAGGATGCGAATTATAACGGTACTTTGGATTATTTTAGGAATTCTGGGCGGCATTGTCTTCTGGACACCATCTGCTTTTTCCCAAAATAATCAGATGATCATCCAGCAACCCAAAAAGCCACCACAAAAAAACCAATCGCCAAAAGAGGAACTTGCAATAAATTACTACCGCAATAAACAGTATGAGCAGGCAGCAGAATTGTTCGATCAGCTTTATAGCGAAAACCCGCGCAAATATTACTCCTTTCTTTACAATTCATTATTAGCACTCAAAGAATACAAACATGCTGAAAAGATCGTAAAAAAGCAACTGAAAATATCCAAAAACAATACACGCTACCTGGTCGATCATGCTTATGTTTTAAAACTGATGGGGAACAAAAAAAAGTCAGATAAAATACTATCAGACCTAATTAATCATGTCCCAAATAATCGTTCCCAGGTCACACAACTTACCAATGCCTTGCAGTCAAAACGTTTCCATGAACAAGCCCTTCTTGTTTTGGAAAAAGCAAAAGAAATGCCTGGCAACGAATATCCCTACACGCTGGAAATGGCGAACATTTATCAATACAGTGGCGATTACGACAAAATGTTTGATGCTTACCTCGACTACCTCAACCATAACCCAAAGGAAATACAACGTATTAGAAATCGCTTACAGGGGTTTATGCGCCACGATATAGACAATAACTTAACGTCCATTCTAAAGAAAAAACTATTTGAAAGGGCACAGAAAAACCCTGACAATCTGGTTTATGCCGAAATGCTTTTGTGGTATTCCCTGCAAACAAAAAATTTCAAAATGGCCTTTCGTCAAGCTCGTGCTATCGACAAGCGTTTTGGCGACCGCTCAGAAGATGTGTTGGAAGTGGCTGAAATTTCAATGACCAATCGTGACTACGAAAGTGCTGCCAATGCCTATGGTTATATAAAAGACAAAAAAGAGAATACCCCTTTTTATCTGGAAAGTTACAGTGGCTATTTTACGGCTATTGTTAAGGCTGCCGAAGAAAATGCGGAGACAGACATCAAAACTTATAAAACTTTAGAAGAAACCGGAAAAGACGCACTTGCTGAAATTGGGCTAAACAGACAAACAGTAGAAATTGCCGGAAATCTTGCGCACATCACCGCATTTAAACTTGGCGACTACAAAGAAGCCATTTCCATTCTTGAACAAGCACTTGAAATAAACCAACTACTTCCCAAAGAAAAAGCCGGTTTAAAACTGGAATTGGCTGATATTTTATTGTTTGAAGGACAAGAGTGGGATGCCAGTTTATATTATTCGCAGATTGAATCCAATATGAAAAACGAACCCCTTGGATACGAAGCCAAATTCAGGAATGCCAAGTTGTATTATTATATGGGCGAATTTTTGTGGGCGCAAACAAAACTTGACATCCTGCGTTCAGCAACTTCAAAGCTCATTGCCAACGATGCCATGGAATTGTCAATTTTTATTAAAGATATTGTTGAAGAAGACACCATGGGATTAACCCTCCGCAGTTTCGGAAAAGCAGATTTACTGATTTACCAAAGCAAAAATGATTTGGCAATTAACCAATTGAACCGAATTGAAAAGCAGGGCTTGGGGCCGAATGGATATCAGTACGTGCTATATAAAAAGGCAGACCTACTTGTAAATATGCAGCAGTACCAAGAGGCCGACAGTCTTTATAAGCAATTGGCTAATAGTTATCCGGAAAGTATTAAAGCTGATAATGCTATTTACAAAAGGGCCGAAATTCAAAGGTTATATTTAATTGATGAATTGAAAGCCATGGATTTGTATATGAAATTAATGACAGACTATCCTGAAAGTATTTATGCCGGACAGGCAAGAATTAAATACCGGGAATTGAGGGAAGGAGAAGAATAACAAAAAACAAAACTCAAAAACCAATAAGCAAACTATTTTGGAGATTTGTAAATTGGGATTTATTTGATATTTGGCATTTCTTTATAATGAAGGTAAAACCTAAAAAACACCTGGGGCAACATTTTCTGACTGACCAGAATATTGCGGCAAAAATTGCCGGTTGTCTGAGTAATGCTTACCCAACAGTGTGCGAGCTTGGACCCGGAACGGGCGTACTTACTAAACCTTTGCTGCAAAACAAATCGATTCAAAAACTAAAGCTGATTGAAATTGACAATGAATCGGTGGAATACTTAAACAGTCATTTTGCTGATGACAGGATAACAATACTTGAAGCCGATTTTCTCCGCTTTGATTTGAGCAAAATCAGTACAGACCCTTTCGCCCTGATCGGTAATTTCCCTTACAATATTTCCAGTCAGATATTTTTTAAAGTTCTCGAAAACCGTGACCTTATTCCCGAAGTGGTCGGCATGATCCAGAAAGAAGTTGCCGAGCGGATTGCTTCACCACCGGGGAATAAAACCTACGGCATTTTGAGTGTTTTGCTTCAAGCCTGGTTTGATATTGAATATTGTTTTTCAGTCTCCGAAAATGTCTTCTTCCCCCCGCCAAGAGTAAAATCTGCAGTCATCCGCTTAACACGAAACAACACCCTAAAACTGGATTGCAACGAGAAACTCTTTTTCACGGTCGTTAAAACAGGCTTTAACCACCGGCGAAAAACCCTGCGCAATGCACTTAAACCTTTGCTTAAAGACAAACAAAACAAACATCCATTTTTTGATAAAAGAGCTGAGCAATTGGGAGTTCCGGAATTTGTTGAGTTGACGAAGTTCTTGGAGTAATCAAGGAATCTGGAAGTTCCCCGTTTCCTCTATTCGAAATTTGCAATTCCCTTGATATCCTAATTACAAATTCGGACAAGCAAAATTTGAGATAAAACGATTTTTCGTATTTTCCCCAATCATTTTCCAACTATCCTTTTGAATGAAAAATCTCCTTCAGATTCTATTTCTTTTCTTTGCGG
>Ga0164318_10001011_pt1 | contig 23942 bp, 20 predicted proteins | sample GuaBasSedimGuay9_FD_113734 | JGI IMG/M metagenome (GOLD analysis project Ga0164318, IMG submission 113734) | Subseafloor sediment microbial communities from Guaymas Basin, Gulf of California, Mexico - Guay9, Core 4571-4, 0-3 cm | ecosystem: Environmental > Aquatic > Marine > Hydrothermal vents...
ACTTTTTACCAGCTCCCCGAATTATCCACTTTTGAGCGATGGCGCGACCAGGCCTCCCCGGGGTTTATTTACGCTGTCAAGGCCAACAGGTTCATAACGCATATGAAAAAACTGAAAGATCCCAAAAGGCCCGTGGAACGGTTCCTGGACCGCGCACGGGTCCTCGCGGATCGTCTGGGGCCGGTATTGTTTCAGCTGCCTCCGCGCTGGCCGGTAAATGCGGAAAGGCTGGACGCTTTTACGGATATTCTGCCCGGCGGTCTGCAGTATGTCTTCGAGTTCAGGGACAGCTCCTGGTATGACAAAAGGATCTACGGGATACTTTCGAGAAAGCGGATGTCAATGTGCCTTCATGATATGAAAGGTTCGGGATCGCCGCGGATATCAGTGGGCCCTGTGTGTTACGTCCGTTTTCACGGGACTACGGGTTTATACGGAGGCAAATACGCGACGTCCGCTCTTCGCAAGTGGGCCGGGTTCATAAAAAAGGCCCTGGCAGAGGGAAGAGATGTATACGCGTATTTCAACAATGACGCGGAGGCTAACGCCCCCCGGGATGCGCTCCGCCTTATAAAAGAGGTTGCAGGATGAAAGGGACGGAACAATTGCCTCTTTCCAGGCCGGACTGGATACGAGGCAGGGTTTCCTGGGATGAGGGGTTTAGCGAGGTCCGCGACCTTTTGCGCAGACTGAACCTTAACAGTGTATGTGTGGAAGCGGCATGTCCGAACAGGGGCGAATGCTGGGAGGCGCGGCATGTCACGTTTATGGTCCTGGGAGACGTCTGCACCAGGGATTGCCGTTTTTGCAATGTTACCGGCGGATTTCCAGCCCATCCCGATCCTTCTGAACCGCGAAACGTCGCCTTAGCTGTCAAAGAACTGGCCATCCGTTATGTTGTAATAACATCCGTGACCCGGGATGACCTGAAGGACGGAGGTGCGGATCATTTCCTTCGGACGGTCAGAGAAATAAAAGCAGGCACTCCGGAAGTCCTGGTAGAGCTTTTGATCCCCGATCTTGGCGCGGATCCCGGATCGCTGCGGAAAACAGCTTTTTCATCGGCGGAAGTGATAGGGCATAATATCGAGATGCCGAGGGCCCTTTATCCGGCTATAAGGCCGAAAGCAAGTTACGAAAGATCGCTTGACGTGCTTAATGTCCTTAACTCGATGAAAGAGGAAGGGGCGGAGATACTGGTAAAGTCCTCGCTTATGCTGGGGCTCGGCGAGTCGGAAGAAGATATTTTCCGCACATTGAAGGATATAAGGGACGCGGGAGTGGACATAGTCTATATGGGGCAGTATCTCAGCCCTTCCAGGGACCACTGGCCGGTCAGAAAATATTACAGGCCGGCGGAATTTGAGTTTCTTAAGAAAAAAGCCGGGGAAATGGGGTTCGGCGCGGTATGCGCCGGCCCAATGGTCAGAAGTTCCTATCATGCGCACGATTCTTATTTAAAATGCAGACAGGGTAAGCAATCTTGACAATAGCGATATTTGGCCTATAATGAGAGCGAATATGACGGAAACGGGGTTTTCGCATGTGTGAAGGCACGCACTGCTTAAAAAATACTCCTCTTCTCGAGAAGCACCTTGAAGCAGGGGCGAAAATGGTCCCTTTTTCAGGGTGGAATATGCCCGTTCAGTATACGGGAATAATCGAGGAACATATCCACACCCGGTCAAAAGCGGGGTTATTTGACATCTGCCACATGGGGGAATTTTTCCTCAAAGGGCCTTCTGCCGCAAAAGAGCTGGACAGACTGGTGACCTGCCGTATTGATAACTTGCCGGCAGGCAGATGCCGGTACGGATTTTTACTTAATGACAGCGGCGGGATAATAGATGATCTGATCGTTTTCAGGATATCGCCGGAAGAGTTCATGATCGTGGTAAACGCCGGCACTGTCGCGAAAGACAGGGCATGGATCGAAGAGCACATTTCTCCGGGAGCCGTATTTACGGACAGTTCCGGGGATATCGCCAAACTGGATGTCCAGGGCCCCCTTTCAGGCGAGATAATGGCATCTCTTCTCAACGGACAGATCATCGGGGATCTTAAAAAATACTATTTTGTCCGTGTCAATATACAAGGGGTCGAAATTTTGCTCAGCCGGACCGGTTATACCGGAGAGCGGGGATATGAGCTGTTTTTTCCCGCGACGGAGGCGGTCAGGGTCTGGGATATACTTTCAGCGTTCGATGACGTAAAGCCGGTCGGGTTAGGCGCCCGCGACACTCTGAGGATGGAGATGGGGTATTCCCTCTACGGGAATGATATCGATGAGGCCCATACGCCTTTTGAAGCGAATCTGGCCAGATTCGTGTTCATGGAAAAGGATTTTGTCGGCAAGGAAGCGCTTTTGAAGCAGCAAAGAGAGGGCATTGACCGGGTTCTGGCCGGGTTCATATGTGAAGGCAGGAGAAGCGCCAGAAGTCATTTTGCCGTATCAGTCGAAGGCAGGAATGTGGGAGAAGTGACAAGCGGGGCGTTCTCCCCGTGTTTGAAAAGGGGTATGGGTTTATGTTATATTGAGAAAGAGTTCGTAACCGAAGGCCGCGAGATCACGCTTTCGCCCCGCGAACCCGTTCAGAGGCCTGACAGAAGAACCGGGATCAAAGCGTCGGTTAAAAGTATACCGGTGTATAAACCGCGAGAAAACGAAAGGAGCCAAAATGGTACCCCAGGAACTTAAATATACAAAAGAACATGAATGGGTCAGGATCGAAGGCGGTGAAGCGGTTTTCGGGATAACTGACCACGCGCAGTCGGAACTGGGAGATGTCACCTTTGTCGAGTTTCCGGATACCGGCAGCGAGATCAAGCAGTTCGGGAGTCTCGCGACAGTGGAATCAGTGAAAGCCGCCAGTGACATTTATGCGCCTCTTTCCGGCAGGATCCTGAAGGTCAATGAGGCTTTGCGGGACAAACCGGAGATCATAAACCAGTCTCCTTACGAAGAAGGCTGGATCTGCCGCATCAGCGTCGCCGACGCAATGGAAGAAAGGAATTTGATGGATGCTAGCGCGTATGAAACATATCTGAAGGAGTCCGGGTAGTGAATTACATCCCGCATTCCGAACAGGACCGGCAGGAGATGCTTAAGGTTATCGGCATAAGGTCCGGTAATGTTGATGAGCTTTTCAAAGGTATCCCGGCGGAACTCAGGGCTTTATCCTTTGACCTGCCTTCGGGAAAGTCGGAGTTCGAGGTTGAAAGATATTTGAAGAGTCTGGCTGAGAAGAATGCCACGGACCTTGTTACCTTTGTTGGCGGCGGATTTTACGATCATTATATCCCTGCGGCTGTGGATGCCGTTGTTTCGCGTTCGGAATTTTATACCGCATATACACCCTACCAGGCGGAGGCTTCTCAGGGAACGCTCCAGGCCATATACGAATACCAGAGCTGTATCTGCCGGCTGACCGGCATGGAAGTGTCGAATGCCTCACTTTATGACGGCGGCACGGCTCTTTATGAAGCGGCTATGATGGCCATACACATTACCGGGCGGAACAAGATCATAATGGACGGCGGGGTGAACCCGATATACCGCAGGATGATGTATTGTTACACTACCAATCTTTCGATCGAGTTTGTGGAAACCCCGGTAACCCACGGCCAGAGCGACAGGAACGAGATAGATAAATATCTTGACGATAAAACAGCGGCCGTTATACTTCAGAATCCCAATTTTTTCGGGGCTATTGACGACCATAGCGATATAGCGGAAAAGTGCCATAAGCTGGGTGCGCTGGTCATAGAAAGCGTGTATCCCTTATCCCTGGGCGTGCTTAAGACCCCGCAGGAAATGGGGGCGGATATAGCTACGGGAGAAGGGCAGAGCCTCGGTATACCGCTTTCGTTCGGGGGGCCCTACCTTGGATTTATGGCCGCCAGAAAGGAGTTTATCCGCAGGATGCCCGGCCGTATTGTGGGCGCGACCACGGACAGGGCGGGCCGCAGGAGTTTTATCCTTACGTTACAGACCAGGGAACAGCATATCCGCCGGGAGAAAGCCACTTCGAATATATGTTCCAACGAGGCGCTGTGCGCTTTGCGCGCTCTGGTGTACATGTGTCTTATCGGGAAAGAAGGGATCAAAGAGATCGCCGCGCTCTGTATGAACAAAGCCGAATACGCCAAGCAGAAACTTGAAGCCATCAAAGGCGTGGAAGTCAAAAGGAGTTCACCCACGTTCAATGAGTTTATTATTAAACTCCCCGGCGACCCTAACGGGCTTATAGGAAAACTGATCGAGAAGGGTATAGCGGCGGGTTTTCCGCTTGGAAGATATTATGAAGATATGACCGATTACATGCTTATAGCGGTGACGGAGAAGAGGACCAGGCAGGAGATCGCCATGTTCGCGGAAGCTCTGGAGGATGCCTTATGGAGTTGATATTCGAAAAGTCCCGGCCCGGAAGACGGGGGGTCACGCTTCCGGCAAAAGATGTTCCCGCAGCATGCGAGGTGGACGGCAGATACAGAAGGGGCAGGGACGCGGAACTTCCCTGTGTCTCGGAACCGGGAGTGGTCAGACATTTTACCGGCCTGTCAAAGATGAATTTCGGCATTGATTCCCATTTCTATCCACTGGGATCGTGCACGATGAAATATAATCCCAAATTCACGGAGAGAATAGCCGGCCTGGAAGAGTTTACCTCACTCCATCCTCTCGGGCCGCAGCTCGTCAGAGGAGCGATGCTTACCCAGGGGGCCCTTGAAGTCATCAGTAACCTTGGAAGCGTGCTCTGCGAGATCACGGGTATGGAAAGTTTTACCACGCAGCCTATGGCCGGTGCGCATGGAGAACTTACGGGAGTCATGCTTATCGCCGCATATCACCGGCATAAGGGGAACAGGAAAAAATATGTATTGATCCCGGATTCCGGGCACGGGACCAATCCTGCCTCGGCTGCCATCGCCGGGTATAAAGTCAGGACAATACGCTCTGACACCAGCGGAGTCATGGACCTCGGCGAATTCAAGAGGTCGCTGGACGAAGACGCGGCAGCGGTCATGCTTACATGTCCCAATACGCTGGGGGTATTCAATCCGCACATAAAGGAGATAGCCGATCTTACGCATAAAGCCGGCGCTCTTATGTACTATGACGGAGCCAATCTTAACGCTATCCTGGGAAAAGCGCGTCCCGGCGATCTCGGGTTTGATGTCGTTCATCTTAACCTTCATAAGACTTTTGCCACTCCTCATGGAGGAGGCGGACCGGGAGCGGGACCGGTAGGAGTGAAAAAAGATCTTATCCCGTTTCTGCCGGTTCCGCGTGTTATCAGAAGAACGGATGGAATGTTCGCGCTGGATTTCGAAGAACCTCTTTCCATCGGGTATATATCCCCGTTTTACGGGAATTTCGCCGTTATACTTAAAGCGTACGCTTATGTCCTTTTGCTGGGGAGAAAAGGGCTTATCGAGGTCAGCGAAAGCGCTGTTTTGAACGCGAATTATCTGAAGTGCCGCCTGCGGAAATATTACGATATCCCGTACGATAAGGACTGCCTGCATGAGTTTGTCCTGTCGGCATCCCGCCAGTCGGAAAAAGGCGTCCATGCCACTGATATCGCGAAAGGCCTGATCGACAAGGGCATTCATCCGCCGACCGTGTATTTTCCTCTTATCGTAAAAGAGGCGATGATGATAGAACCTACCGAAACCGAATCAAAAGAGACACTGGACCGGTTTGTCGAGGTCATGATCGAACTGGCCGCTCTGGCGGAGAAAGATCCCGGTGTTTTTAAGGAATTCCCGAGGACCACTCCGGTCTGCCGGCCTGACGAAGTCAAAGCTGCCCGGGATATGGATGTATGCAGCCTTTCCGGTTGACAACTTAACCAGACTTACACCCCGGGGTGTAGCAAAGGTATCCAGTGAAAATAGTCGAATACGATAGCCGCAGCCCTGAAGAAGCTGTGGCCCTGGATGAACTGCTTCTGCTGAAAGCTGAAGCAGGCGGCTTGGGGGAGACTCTGCGTTTGTGGAGCGCGGAAGATCATTTTGTGGTCATCGGCCGCGCGGCCGGAGTTTCAGAGGATTGTTTTCCGGGAAGATGCCGGAGGAGCGGAGTCAAGATCATAAGACGGATCTCCGGCGGACACGCGGTGCTGCAGGGGCCGGGCTGTTTCAACTATTCGGCTGTTCTTTCCTATGAGCGGGATGGCCGGTATAAGGACGTGAGGCAGTCCTATCGCAGGATACTGGAGGGTATTTCGGATGCGTTTAAGGTGGCAGGACTCGATGTTGAGTTTTTCCCGGTGTCGGATCTCGCGCTGGACGGAAAAAAGATTTCCGGCAACGCCCAGGCGAGAAAACGGAAGTATTTTCTTCATCACGGAACTTTTTTGTTTGACTTCGATCTGGACAGGATATCCTTTTATCTCAGACATCCTTCCACGGAGCCGGAGTACCGGCGGGGCAGGGCGCACGGTGATTTTCTTGCGAACATCCCGGTCACGGCCGGAGAGCTGGAAGACACAATAAAAAAAGTGTTCTTACCATCGCCAGCGGCATGGAAACCGGACCGGACTGATCTGGAGGAACTGAGGGAGATCGTTACGCGGAAATATTCAAGAGACGCGTGGAACTATGCTTTTTGATCCGGGAACCAGAACCCGATCCCGCATCGGAAGTATTCCGATGCGGGATCGGAAGATTTCTTTATTATTTTACCCCGCCGAAAATAATTGTCTCGGCTTTTGAAAGAGCCGTGCTGCTCAGAGAACTTAAGGTTACCTTCGTTTTTTCATCTTCCAGCGGTTCAAAAAAGATACCTACACGCGTAGTATCTATCTGTTTCTGAAAACCCATGACCGTGATATATCTTTTTTTTCTGTCGGACTGAAAGACGGTCAGCCTGTTGCCTTTGAGGGTCTCGGTGATCCTGTCAAATGCCCTGTCATAGGGCAGAGGAAGGATTTTTTCGTTTCGGATGCCTTTGTCCCCGACAGCTGCTTTTTCAAGGTCCTTTATCCCCGAACCGGTGAACGCGCCCAGGTCGGAAGAGTAATGGGCGCAGCCGCCGGACAGAAGAACGGCCAGCAATGAAAACAAAAGAAAGTTAGTAATATTTTTCACAGGACTTCTCCATTTGCGACAACGAACTTATTCCGATGCGGGATCGGAATCTATACGGAATCTATATGGCGACAAGTAACAGCTAAATTATATAACCAAAGAGAAAAAATGACAAGGAGCTTTATTTAAGCGATGCCGCGTTATGCGCCGCGCCGAGAGGAATACCATTATTGTCCCTGATGAAAGAGAAGTTATTTTTATCGGGGCCCGGCATGCTGTATGACCCGTAAAGATGGCTTTTACAAGTCCCATCCTGCGGGGATGGGCCAGCCCCTGGCCGTCAAAGATGAAAAGGTCCGGTTCTGTTTTCAGTTTTTTGCGTTGATACCACGGTTTCGATCTTTTCCAGTTCGGGGAATGACAGTACGACTGTGGAGGCTTTTGTATTTCATAACAATACCCTCTGGTTCCACCCCGGGGGTGTCCACCCCCGGGGTGGAAGGTAAATGACACCGACGAAGGTAAAAGGGTATTTGACACTGCAAACATTATAGTATAACATATAGATTCTGGTTTTGGCGCGGAAAAAGAAGGACTATTAAAGCGGAGAGAGCTTATGCGGGAAGAAAATATGAGATCACTCAGGGAAAAATGCGGGGAAGAGAACTTTCAAAAACTGGCTGCTGCCCAGAACCCGAAATTGCACGATTTTGTAGCGAAATATGTCGCCCTGTGTAACCCCGAGTCTGTTTTTGTCCGCTCGGATTCAGAAGAAGACGCCAGGTACATCCGCGAAAAAGCCCTGAAAAATGGGGAAGAGGCGGCCCTTAAGACAGACGGGCACACGATTCATTTCGACGGATATTACGACCAGGCGCGGGATAAATCCAATACAAAATATCTCCTCAGGCCGGATGAAGTCCTTGGCTCGGATATAAAATCCGAGGTCCGGGAAACAGGGTTAAAAGAGATACACGGCCTGTTCAGGAATGCGATGGCCGGCAAGGAGATGTATGTATGTTTTTTCTGTCTGGGGCCGGTGAACTCCGAGTTTTCGATCCCCGCTGTCCAGATAACGGATTCCGGTTATGTCGCGCATTCTGAAGATATACTCTATCGCAGTGGTTATGAACAATTCATGAAGATCGGCGGGTCAGAAAAATTTTTCCGTTTTTTACACTCTGCCGGGATACTGAAGGGCGGGGTAAGCCGGGATGTTTATAACCGCCGCGTGTATATTGATCTGGGAGAGGAGATAGTTTACAGCGTGAATACCCAGTATGCCGGCAATAGCGTAGGGTTAAAGAAACTGGCGATGCGTCTGGCGATCAAACGGGCTTCGGAGGACGGGTGGCTTACCGAGCATATGTTCGTTATGGGCGTTCACGGTCCCGAGGGGAAACGGGTCACTTATTTTTCAGGCTCTTTTCCCAGCGCCTGCGGGAAAACAGCGACTGCCATGCTCGAGGGAGAGAAGATCATAGGCGATGATATAGCCTACCTGCGGCGTATAAACGGGAGGATCCGCGCCGTCAACGTGGAAAGAGGCATCTTCGGGATCATACGCGATGTCAACGCGGAAAACGATCCTTCCATATATAAGGCGCTTACCGACCCCGGCGAGATTATTTTTTCCAATGTGCTGGTCGATCATTGTAATAGCCCGCGCTGGCTTGATGACGGGAGGCCGGAACCCGAAGAGGGTGTAAACTTCGCGGGGCAGTGGACACCCGGGAAGAAAGGGCCGGACGACAACGAAGTTTTGCTCGCTCACAAGAACGCGCGGTATACCATATATCTGAAAAACCTGGAAAATTGCGATGATAAGCTGGAAGATCCGGCGGGCGTTGAGCTCGGCGGCGTTATATACGGCGGTCGTGACTCCGATACCAGTGTCCCGGTCAGTCAGTCTTTTGATTGGGCGCACGGCATACTGACACAGGCTGCGACGATAGAATCGGAGACTACTTCCGCCACACTGGGACAGGAGGGCGTGAGAAAATTCAACCTCATGGCTAACCTGGATTTTCTTTCCATACCCATCGGGAGGTATATTCAGAACAACCTGGACATAGCCGAGGGTCTTGAGAAAACTCCGTTTATCTTCTGCGTCAATTATTTTCTCAGAGGCGCCGATGGTAAGTATCTGAACGGCATCAAGGATAAACATGTCTGGATCAAATGGATGGAATTGCGCGTTAACGGCGAGGCGGACGCGATCAGGACCCCGACCGGAGATATCCCGGGTTACGATGATCTTCGCGGTCTGTTCAGAAAAGTCATCGATAAGGATTATGGGAAAGACGAGTATGAGGAACAGTTCAAACTGCGTATCCCCGAGAACATAGCCAAGATCGAAAGGATAAAGAATATCTACCACACGAAGGTTTTCGACACGCCGCATATTCTGATGCAAGCGCTGGATGCCCAGAAAGAACGTCTTGAAGAATGCCGGAAAAAACACGGAGATTACGTATCGCCGTTTGTTCTTGAGAAGGACCAGGCTGAAGAGTGAAGGAGATTTACACATGGAACTGATAAAACCTTTATTGTCCCTGGATCTGCCTGATATCGCGTTGTTTAAAAAAGGGAAGGTAAGGGATGTCTATGAATTGGGGGACAGACTGCTTTTTGTCGCTACCGACAGGATATCGGCGTTTGACGTTGTAATGCAGAACGGTATCCCTCAAAAGGGCCGGGTGCTTAACATGCTTTCGGCTTTCTGGTTTGATTTTACGGAAGGTCTGATAGAGAACCATATGATAAGTGTCGATATCGACAGGATCATATCCCTGGAACCCGCCCTCGAACCCTGGCGTGAAGCGCTTTCCGGCAGGTCCATGCTGGTGAAAAAAGCCGACCCCATCCCCGCCGAATGCGTGGTCAGGGGGTATATCTCCGGTTCGGGGTGGAGAGATTATCAGGCCGGCGGCATGGTTTGCGGTATAAAATTACCGGAGGGCCTGCGGCAGTCCGAGAAGCTGCCCGACCCGGTATTTACTCCGTCCACTAAGGCTGATTCCGGACACGATGTCAATATTTCGCAGGAGCGGATGAAGACCGAGGTCGGCGGGAATGTATTCGAATTCCTCAAAGAAAAAAGCATTGCCCTTTACAAAAAAGCGGCTGAATATGCCGAATCAAGAGGTATCATTATTGCGGATACCAAGTTTGAGTTCGGCAGGGTCGGTGATAAGATAATCCTCATGGACGAGGTTTTTACCCCGGATTCTTCGAGGTTCTGGCCGATGGATGATTACCTGCCCGGGGGACCGCAGAAAAGTTTTGATAAACAGTTTGTCAGGGATTATCTGGACGGACTGGACTGGGACAAGACCCCTCCCGGTCCTGAGCTGCCGGAAGACATTGTCCTGAAGACGTCGGAGAAGTATCTCCAGGCGTATGAGATACTGACAGGCGGAAAACCTTAGAACATGAGACCGCGTGTATTCCAGATAGACCCATACCACATCAGACCCGATTTGCTCAAAAAGGCTGCGGAGGTCATACACAACAGAGGGCTTGTTGCTTTTCCCACGGAGACCGTTTACGGTCTCGGGGCCAACGCGCTTGATCCGAAAGCAGTCGCGAAAATTTTTGAGGCGAAAGAACGCCCTCTCGACGATCCTCTGATAGTGCATATCGCCGGAGAAAAAGACCTGTTCAGACTGGCCGCGAAAGTCCCGCGCAAGCTTGAAAAACTTGTAAACCGCTTCTGGCCGGGGCCGCTGACGGTGGTATTGAAAAAGACAGAGCTGGTTCCTGATATCGTCACTACCGGGCTGGATACCGTAGCCATACGTATGCCTTCGAATATGATCGCGAGGAAGTTCATAGCCGCGGCGGATGTCCCCATTGCGGCGCCGTCGGCGAACATGTTCGGCAGGCCTTCGCCGACAACGGCCCGTCATGTCATTGATGACCTGGATAAAAGGATCGATATCGTTCTCGACGGCGGCAGCACTGAGATAGGGATCGAGTCTACCGTCGTGGAGGTCATTGACGGACGGGTTGTAGTGCTTAGGCCCGGCGGTATTGATGTGGAACAGCTCCGCGCCATCGTGGGGGATGTTGATATGATCTCCGAATCAGGGGATCAGCACAGGTTTCCCGGAAGATATCCGCGGCATTATTCACCGAATGCCGCAGTTGTGCTTGTGAAGAATAACTCCTGGCAGGTGAGAAACGCGTTGTCAATGATCTCGGATATGGAGTCGCGTGGCTACAGGGTCGGCGTGATGGCCAGGCAGGAGCACGCGGACAGGTATAGAGGGTATAATGTTAAAGTCCTGGGCCCGGCGGCTAACGACAGGATCTGTGCTTCCAGGCTTTTTCAACTGTTGCGGGAGTTCGACGCGGAAAAGGTGGATATTATCGTAGCGGAGAGTATCCCTGAAAAGGAATTGGCCCTGGCGGTAATGAACCGGCTCAGGAAAGCGGCGGGGCCGTCCGAAAATTATCGGACAGATATTTCCGGATCTCCTCATCCCGGGCTATTTCATCATAGGAAAAAATAACTATTCCGGAAGGAGAAAGTTCCCGCAGGGATTTAAGCTGGTCCTTAAGCGTTTCAGGCTTATCCTTAAGCAGATACGCGCCTATCCCTATATGGACTTTTTTATCCAGGCCGGGCAGGAGCAGTGAACTGGAATTCAGTTCCATAAGGGCCGTATCGTCGGTGTAATTCATGGCAACGACATAATCAACGTAACCTTTGCGCAGCCACCCGGTCCAGTCCTGAAAAGTGCTCAGGTAAGTTCTTTCTATTGAAGGGACTACTGTGCAGGATATCTTCATGGAAGGAGCCAGCGCGCGTATGTGTTCGGAGATATCCCGTAGAAGGGCATTTACCTGTTTTCTCCGCCAGCCGTCCCATAGCCTGGAGTTTTCCCGCGAGTATTCCATGGTCTCTACGTCAAGACCGGTGGCATTTTTGAAATTCTTGATGTTGGCTTCAGTATAGCCGTAACTTATGCCGTGGGAAGTGAACCTTGATCCCGGGATGAAAGGCACTGCCGCCGGGTATCTGACATAATCGAAGTGCAGGCCTGTAAGACCGGGGTATTTTCCCGCGATCTCTTCCGCTATGTCCGTAAGATATTCTCTTACGCGACTGTCGCCGGGTTCCAGAAAAAGCTGGTTTTCGCGGATATAATATTTGTCCAGTTCATCCTTTTTGTCTCCCTGCCGGGCGGTTCTTCCGTATTGGTCTCTTGTAAGGATATCTTTCCCGAATTTTTTCAGCACGCCGGCGTCTTCATTAGCCGCTATGCTGAGAAGGTTTATCCAGGCGTAGATATTCAGGTTATTGTTTTTTGCCTTGCCGATGAGGTATGCGAGTGTATCTTCTCCCGCTTCTGACAGTATCGTTTCGTAGGCTGTCCTGTCGGTTATATCGGAGTCATAATAGGCTTTGTTAGCCCTGTATATCTGGACGTATATATCGTTTATTCCGGTCTCCCCGCAGATACCGATCAGGCGGTCGATGCTCTCTTTTGAATATAATACCTTTTCCTCGGAAAAGACGGTTATCCAGACGCCGATGCGGGGAAGGTTTCCTGAGGCGGCATTTGAGATATTAAGAGGGCATAAGGTGAAGGCGCACCAGAAAAGGATGAGAACCGTTAAAAAGATGTTTTTTTTCGACATGACAGTGATCATTTTCTTTATAGTTATAATATGGAGCCGGCCACATGTCAAGTGATTCCAACCTGAGAGAAGACGCGGACGTCTGGTCAGGCTGTTTGACCCACTCCTACCAGGGGACGTAAAATTTTCTCCAGCGGAAAATTTTACTCCGCGATTGCCGGGCAACCCTTGCCATTTTTTCAAAATGTCAAGGGACCAAGCTTGCCCGGCAATCAAGGCCCCTGTACGGAATGGGCCAAACAGCCTGACCAGTCACCGGTGTCCGTTTTTCTATAACAATACTTTGAACAATGGTTGTCAGCTAGGATAATAAATATTCATTTGAATAATCGTATCGAGTGAATCGTCGCATCGAGTGGCTGTTTTGAAGCGTTCTGTACAGGGCATAGGCTGCCTGAGCGGGCATGGTAAGAATGCTTCAAAACTGCCACTTGGCGGTTGATTTACGCTCAGGGAAATGTATAATAGTAATACGTATACGTATGGATTGAGTTCTATGGAGGAAAAGTGGCGGAAGTCGGATTACATGTGGAATTATTGGGGAAGACCGGGAACGCCCTGGCACTGATATACGCGGCCTGCCGGCAGTGTTATTCTTCCATGTTCGCCGCGGAGATATTCGAAAAAGTCCCGGCTTTGGAGGATCCCTGCAAGGTCAGTGATTTTATCGGAAAAGTCATGGCCAGCGGGCATGAGAGCCCGCTCGAGCATGTTAAATTCACCTTTGCCATAGAAGGCGTTTCCCGCGCGCTTACCCACCAGCTTGTCCGTCATCGTATGGCCTCTTATTCACAGCAGAGCCAGAGATACGTCAAAGAGTCGAATTTTGACTATATCGTGCCGCCCGTTTTCAAAAAGGACAAAAGGTTGAAAAAGCGGTTCATCTCCGTGATGGAGGATATCCAGAGAGGCTACAATGATCTTCTGGGACTTCTTAAGGAAGAAGGGACCGAAGGTGAGATTGCCAACCAGGACGCCCGCTTTGTGCTGCCTCAGGCAGCGGAGACAAAGATCGTTGTCACGATGAACTGCCGTGAGTTAAAGCATTTTTTCGCGCACAGGTGCTGTACCAGGGCCCAGTGGGAGATACGCGCTCTGGCAGGCAGGATGCTGGAGATATGCAGGAAAGAACTTCCCGAGGTGTTTACCGGCATAGGGGCCAAGTGCGAAGAACTGGGATATTGTCCCGAAGGCCCCGGATTTTCCTGCGGAAAGTATCCGCTCAAATCTGACGTTATAAAGCCGTGACCCGCTCCGATTTCCGATGCGGGATCGGACGAATCATTCCCCCTGATAGTTTATCAATGTCTTTGGATCGTAGCGCTTGATTCCTTCCATGTAGTTCAGGAAAGTGAGCCCGATTATGGAGAATATTCCCGCTACTTCAGCCCGCTGCTCCTCGACCATCGCTGCCACAGCTTTAAGTGTCCCGCCCGTGGCTATAAGGTCATCCACAATAAGCCATTTTTTTCCGGGGGTAAGATCCGACTTGTGTATCTCAAGGGTGGCTTCGCCGTATTCCAGGGAATAGCTTTGCTTTATGGTTTCTCCGGGGAGTTTCCCCTTTTTTCTGGCCAGCACCAGCGGAAGGGATCTTTTTAAGGCGAAAGGGGCTCCGACAATAAATCCGCGGCTTTCAATGGCGATCACACCGTCAACTTCGATATCCCGGTAAAGGTCATTCATGCGGTCCAGGACGAATTGGAACGCCTCCGGATCAGTGAATATGCTGGTGACGTCGTAAAACAATATCCCCGGTTTAGGAAAGTCCGGAATTTTACGGATCGCTTTGTCAATATCCACTTTCCACCCCCTTTTTTAGAACAAACCGGCAAACCATTCATGGAGGGACAGGAGCAGTCCCCCGAAGACCAGGGATACCATGCCCATCAGCTTTATCAATATGTTCATGGCCGGCCCTGTGGTATCCTTGAAGGGATCTCCCACCGTATCGCCGACGACCGCGGCTTGATGTGTTTCGGTCCCCTTGCCGCCGAGGTTTCCTTCTTCGATCCATTTTTTTGCGTTATCCCAGGCACCGCCCCCGTTCGCCATCATGATGCCGAGCAGCACGCCGCACACGGTAGCGCCGGCCAGGAAGCCGCCGAGAGCTTCCACGCCGAGGATCATGCCCACAAGCAGCGGACTGACGATCGCCACAATACCGGGGAGTATCATCTCCCTGAGGGCGCCTTTTGTGGCGATATCTATGCAGGTCTGGGTGTCCGGTTTAGCCGTTCCTTCCATAAGCCCCTTGATCTCCCGGAACTGGCGGCGGATCTCCTGAACGAGCTTATCCGCGGCCCTGCCCACTGCTTTCAGTGTCATGGAAGACATCGTAAAGGGGATGAGCGCGCCTATAAACAGGCCCGCGACAGGCAGCGGTTTTATCAGGTCTATCGCCTTTAACCCGGTGACTTTCTGGAACGCCGCGAAAAGGGCAAGTGCCGTAAGAGCGGCCGAACCTATGGCGAATCCCTTGCCTATGGCAGCCGTTGTGTTCCCGAGCGCATCGAGTTTGTCCGTGATCTCGCGGACCTTTTTATCTAACCCTGCCATCTCCGCGATGCCGCCGGCGTTGTCCGCTATCGGACCGTAAGAATCGGTTGACATGACGATACCGATCGTGCCCAGCATCCCCACGGCCGCCAGTCCGATGCCGTAAAGCTGACCGAAGTGATACGCTACCAGCATCGCGCCGCAAAGGGTAAGCACCGGCATGATAGTGCTTTCGAATCCGACAGCAAGGCCTGAAACGATCGTGGTAGCCGGGCCGGACTGGCAACTTTTAGCTATATCCTTTATGGGTTTGCCTGAGGTGAAATACTCGCTTTCCAGACCGACAAGTATGCCCGCCACCAGCCCCGACAGTATTGCCCAGAACGGATTTATCCCGCCGAACATTATCTTCGAGGTCAGGAAAGCTCCTGCCAGGAAGAGGACGGCGGATATCAACGTGGAGTTTCTTAGAGCGGTCTGCGGGTTGAGGTTTTTCAATAAATTGATCGAGAGAACACCGAGCGTGGAGGATATCAGCCCGATCGCGATCAGGACTATTGGAAAGAACATGGCTGTGAGAGGGGTTGCCATCAGGGCCCCGATAGCCATTGTCGCTATGACGGAGCCGACATAGGATTCGAAGAGGTCCGCTCCCATTCCTGCCGTGTCCCCGACATTGTCCCCGACATTGTCCGCTATGACGCCGGGATTGCGGGGATCGTCTTCCGGGATGCCGGCTTCGATCTTACCGACAAGGTCGGAACCCATATCCGCGGCTTTAGTGAAAATGCCGCCGCCTACACGCGCGAAAAGCGCTATAGAACTGGCACCGAGCGCGAAACCGGTGATGATCGATATATCCCTGGTGATCATATACCATGTCCCCACCCCCAGGACACCGAGGGAGGCAACGGTTATCCCCATGACAGACCCGCCCTTAAAGGCGACGTTAAGCGCTTCAGCAGTGCCGGATGACCGCGCGGCCTCACAGGTCCTTGCGCTGCATCTGGTAGCCGCCTGCATGCCGATAAACCCGGCCAGCATCGAGCAGAAAGCGCCCGAAATGTATGCGATTGCCGTCTGCAGGGAAAGGAACTTTGCCATAACGGCGAACATTATCGCCACAAAAACGAGGATTATACAGTATTCGCGGCCGAGAAAGACCATCGCTCCTTTCTGGACGTCGCGGGATATCTCGCGCATCTTTTCAAGGCCTTCCGGTTTTTTCAGGAGCATCGCGAACGTTATTACAGCGAACAGAATACCAGCGAGTCCAAGGATAGGAATAGATATCATGGAGCACTCCTTAATTGGGGTTTATTAAAAAAAACTCAGAACACAATAACATATTTGTCTGGCTTTTTCAACAGTAATCTGGGTCGATTCCACTCCGGGAGTGTCCACTCCCGGAGTGTCCACTCCCGGAGTGGCTTATGCATGGCTTATGCAATAGCGTTTTTGATGTGTTCCAGAAGGGCGTCAGGCCGTATGAATTTTGAAAGGACTTCCCTCGCTCCATTTTTTTCTGCCTGCTCGGTGAGTTCATCGGATATGAAGGCGGTAAGCACAAGCACGGGGAAATCCGCTTTGATCTGCTTGATGCGTTTGAGGAGTTCGATACCGTTCATTGTCGGCATCTTATAGTCAATAATGATAAGGGAGAATTCCCCCGTTCTAATCATCTCCAGGGCCCTGAGGGGGTTGGTAGTGTGACTGACATTATAAGCGGAATCCATTGTTATGACATCTGTCAGAGATTCGCACATATCCTCGTTATCATCTACCAGTAGTATTTTTGCCTTGTCCGTTTTACTCATTTTGTTTGAGAGAAAGGCAGTTCTACCATAAAACAGGAACCTTTTTTACTTGTCTTCTCCAGATATATCCGGCCGTTGTTGGTCTCGATTATGGACTTTGAAATGGGCAGGCCCAGCCCCGTGCCTGTTATTTTGGAGGTGTAGAACAAGTTGAATATCTCGTTCTCGGCGCTTTCTGTTATACCGCGGCCCGTATCGCAGATACGCACGTTCACTGTCGAATTATCGTCAGACAGGAACGCATGGATCGTCAACCTGCCTTTTTTCCCCATGTCCTGGATGGAGTTCAAGATCACGTTCCGCAATACACTGTAAAGCTGGTGGAAGTCCATAAAGACCGTCAGGGATTCCTCTTTTTCATAGGAGATATTTTGTTCGATGCTTTTCTGGATATCCATATCCTTCAGGACTTCTTCTATGCATTCCTTCACCGAAATGGTTGCGGCTATTTCGGCTTTTACGCGGGAATAACTCAGGATACTTTCAAGTATGTTACTGGTAAGTTTTATCTTATCCTCCAGAATGCGCAGTCTTTTTTCAAACAGTTCCCTGTTTTTGCTTCCTTCTTTGTGGAGAAGGAATACGGAATTATTTATGATACTCAGCGGGGTCCGCAGTTCATGAGCGATCTGGCCGGCCAGTTTTCCCAGCACGGCAAGTTTGTCTTTTTCGATCATCTTTTGACTCATCTGTTGTATCTGGCCGGTCTTTATTTTCACGGTGGCGTTCAAAGATATTACCCAGAGTATGCCGACCAGTATCAGCATCACCCCGGATATTCCCGCTGTCATGAAGACGACCATTTTCCAGGGGAATGGTTCAACAAGGCGAAGGCCGAACCATTTTCTCTTAACTTTTTTAAGGGTGCTGTTTTCTTCGAGTATGGTTAAGCCGCGGTTGATCTCTTTCAGCAGGTTCGTTTTACCCTTCCGGACAGCCAGCGCATATTCATAGACCGGGCCCACGGGAGATCCGGCGATCTTAATACCCTCTATTTTTTTCTGCTGTATATAATACAGGGCTACATTTTTTTCCGCGATAACAGCCGTAACTTCTCTGTTCTTTAATTTATTCAGGGCCTCTATGACCGATTCCGTTTCGAGTATTTTTATACGTTTATCTTTCAGCAGTGTTTCCGTGATAAGACTCTCTTTGTGCACCCCTACAACCGTGCCTTCGAGTGATTTTATGGAATTGACGTAGCTGTTACCCGATTCGACAAATATGGCAAAATCGATCTCAGCCACCGGTCTTGAATAATTTACGTATGCCTCACGTTCTTTGTAGATGGGAACGCCCAGCAGGCCGTCGATTTTACCTGTTTTCAGTTCTTCGATGCATCGTTCCCATGGCATCAGTTTTATGCGGATGTCTGCATTAATGGCAGCGGAGAGGATTTTCATGAGATCGACGGAGTAGCCGTCGGGAGAATCGTCAGAGAGGTAAGAATATGGAGCAAACCTGTCATTTCCCGCGAATACGAGCGGTTTTTCGGCGGATATGATGTCAGGGGTGATAAAACCATAGAGAACGAAAAAGATAATTAGCGAGATAGAGAGGCAGATAAAAATTCTTTTTATTTTCAATTGACTGCGTCCTTTGGGGATATATTTCATAAGTCCCGGCCTGCAATACATCACTATTATATATTGGCACTGTTTGATGTGCAAGTTTATTCATAGCTGTTCCATCCATAGAGAGACCTTTTTAGGGAAATTTTGGGAAAATTTGACAAGCAATATTGTATATGCTATATTTACAATAACATAAAGCTGTGTTCACGGAAATCCTGTTATTAATTGTATTATTATCGGCTTTGATTTTTGTTAATAAGGAGAGGGAAATGCAGAAAGGAAATTTATTAACTTCGCAAGAAATCGTAAGAAAATTCCGGATTACGTATCAGACTCTCTGCCATTATACGAATATAGGTCTTTTGAATGTGACAAGAAAAGAGAGCAACAAGAGATTCTACAATGAAAGGGATATTGCGAGGCGGTTAAAAAAGATCAGGCAGCTGAGAGAGAAGGACTATTCACTTAAGTCCATACTGAACGAGCTGTAAACGGTACCGGAGAATATGATGATGGCAGATAATTCGACAGCGGTTAAGATCAGGAATATATAAATATGGGGTATTTTAAATTACTGGCGTTGGAGAAGGAGCCGTTTTCTACAAGCCCTGACCCTGATTTTTTTTATGAGTCGCAGGAGCATCACGCGGCTCTGATGCGTTTAATAATCGGGATACGCTTAAGAAGAGGATTGAGCGTAATTCTGGGGGACGTAGGCACAGGCAAGACAACCCTGTCGAGAAAGCTTTTTCAGCTGTTGAGGGAAAAGGAAAATATAGTTTTTCATATGATCCTTGACCCCAGTTGCGGCACGGAGAATCTTTTTCTGGATTCCCTGATCAGGACATTTAAGCTGGACATAAAAGAGTCTAATCACACCATCCTGGATTTCAAAGAAGCTCTGAAGAATTATCTTTTTAAAAAGGGCGTTGAGGAGAACAAAACGGTGGTTTTACTGGTTGATGAGGCGCAGAAGCTGGATACGCTTTCTTTGGAAATACTGCGCGTTCTCTTGAATTATGAAACGAACGAATATAAATTGTTACAGCTTGTTCTGATAGGGCAGATGGAGCTTTTACCCCGCCTGCGGGAGATGAAAAATCTATGGGACCGCATAAGCTTAAAATATGTGTTGAATCCTTTAGATGAGCCGGAGACGAAAGAGATGATCGAGGCCAGGATCAAGAAGGCAGGAGGAGATAAGGGCCCGCCGTTTTTTAGTGAAGAAGCTATAAAAGAAATTTATCACCATACACAGGGGTACCCCAGACGCATCTCGGTCCTCTGCCATAATGCCCTGGAGGAGCTTGTGATGAAGCATCAGCCTGTGGTGGACGCGCCGATCATCAGGGAGTTAGTCGCCAACGAAATAAAATGATCTGGACAAAATTTTCATGAATGATCAGAATCTCACATCAGAGGATAGACTTCTAAAGGCAATAGAGAGCCACGGGGAACAGGGAAAGATTATCAGGCAGCCCGGGGGGGACCCAAAGGACCGGATCGTAACAGGCATGAAAAGATGGGGTACCGCCTTAAAGAACATAAAACACGCGAAGTTAAAATGGCCGGCATTTGCCCTGAGCCTGCGAATCGCTAATAATACACTGATAATACTGGCGGCGCTTTTCACGATCTTTTTTATTTTTGACTTTGTAAAGGACAAAATGTCTTTTAATGACCGCTTTGCTTCTATAAGCCGGACTTCGCCGGATGAGGCGGAAGAGCCGTTCAGGAAACCGGTTCCGGGTGTCGATCTGCCCGCTTCCATCAGAGCGGCAAGAGGCAGAAATATATTTATGCGCGGCCCACAGCCCTCCGTGGTCAAGGGAAAAAAGGACAGGACGGAGATATCCGCCTTGAGGTTAACGGGGGTGTTATGGTCGAAAAATCCTCAGGTCATGATAGAGGATACAGAGAGCAACAAGACATATTTTCTCAGCGCCGGCGAAAAGGTAAGTCGATGGGAAGTAAAGAGGATTTATCGGGATAAAGTTATCCTGGCTAATCCGGACGGAGAATGGGAATTGAGATAAGATGAGCTTTCAGCATAAGATCTATCCAGTCTGCCTGACTGTTGTTTTATCCCTGGCGCTGAGCTTTTGCCCCTGCGTTGAGAAGGCTGTTTTCTCTCAGGATGTGGAGCACGATGTGGGGCAGGATGTAGGGGGAGAGCTTCCGCCGGACAGCCGTGAGCAGTTACCTCCGGGAATGTACCCAGAGAAAGGCCACGGGGAGGAAGGAACTGCGGAAGGCTATCCGGAAGAGATCAAGGATACCGGCTGGGCAGCGGGATCTGAACAGATACCGCAGGAACCCGCGGACGACATAAGCGAAGCCGGGATAGAAGTGGACGAGGAACGGGTTTCCCTGGACCTTAAGAACATAGATATAGTAGAGCTGTTCAGGGTTCTTTCCGTGAAGACAGGGCTGACTATTGTGCCCGGCAAAAGGGTTACGGGGCGCGTAAATATATTCCTGAACAATGTTACGTTCAAAGACGTGCTGGATGTAATATTAATAAGCCAGGACCTGGCCTGTGAGCGAAAAGGGGACATCCTCATGATCATGACAAGCCAGGAATACAAGACTCGTTATGGCAAGGAATGGGATGAGAAAAGGCAGTTCAGAAGTTTAGAACTGAAATATGCGGCCCCCTCAGCTGTGTTCAAAGTCCTGAGCAACCTCAAGTCGGATATAGGCAAGGTTATAATAGACGAAGCGTCGGGAACCGTGATCTTAATAGACATTCCGGAAAAACTTGCTTTAATGCAGAAGATGGTGGACGATCTGGAGCGGCCTCTGGAAACGGAAATATTCGATCTGGACTATGCGGAGACCGACGATATGGAGGCCCATTTAAACAGCGCGATCACTGCCGGGACCGGCGAAGTCTTCGTGGATAAGAGGACAGGTAAGATAGCGGTCTCGGATCTGCCGAAAAAAATGGGGAAGATACGACGGATGGTCAGAGAATTTGATGAGGAGAGCCGGGAGGTCTTCATTGAAGCGGAAATCGTGCAGGTCATCCTGCGGGATGAGTTTCAAAGAGGCATAGACTGGCAGCGGGTATTTGATGAACGCTGGCTGGCTGGAATAGCGCTCGATGGAGTTTTTCCCGTTGCCGCCTCGTTTACGCCTTCCCCGGCCCTTACGACAGCGAACTTTACGATGAATATCGCGACTCTTGAGAGCGATAAATACACGGCTGTATTACAGATGCTTGAGACGTTCGGCGACACCAAGATCCTTTCCCGTCCGAGAATAGCGGTGATCAACAACGAGGAGGCCAAGATCATGGTGGGCGCGCGGGAAGCTTACGTAACCAATACTTTGAGCCAGGCAGAGACGACCACGGTGACGTCGGAGTCCGTTGAGTTCATTGATGTAGGGGTGAAACTTAACGTGATCCCCACGATAAACAAAGAGGGCTTTATAACCATGAGGATCAAGCCCGAGGTAAGTAATGTGCGTGAGACGATAACCACCGCGGTCGGCAGCCGCATTCCTATTGTGGAGACCTCCGAGGCGGAAACAGTGGTTAAGGTAAAAGACGGCATGATGATCATGATCGCCGGGTTGATGAAAGAGGAAAAGCGGGATGACATTACCGGGATACCCGTTCTTTCCAAGATGCCGTATATAGGCGGGATCTTCAGTTCGCGTGCCAAGATCAGCAGGAAGACGGAGCTTATTATCTTTCTCAGGCCGCATATTATCAGCGGAGAGTCTGCCATGGCAGGGAAAGAACCGGAGAGAAGGATACCCCCGGAAGTGCTTCCTGAGGAGATGAAAAGATCCCTTATATTGAAAGAGATCGGGAAGATCAGGGTAGACAGCGGAGAGCGGGCGGGTGAAAGAGCGGCGGGAACATTGACAAGAGAGATCTCCCCCCCTCTCGCGTCCGTTGAGAAGAAAACGGAAAAGATAATGATAAAAGAAAAACTGAAAAGTTTGAAAGAATATTAGATGGCCGGGTCAAGGCTGACCCTCGAATATTTGATGATAAAGTGGAGAAATCGATGAAAAAATTTTTAAGATCCAGCAGTTCCGGCGCCGTACTGTTTATTTCACTGATAGTTTTTGCGGGTTTGTTTTTTCGATCCGTTACCGTTTCGCGGGCGGAGGAATTGAAAGGTTACAGTGAGGAGGAGCAGAAACTGCACAGGATAGGGGAGATAGTCTCTGAGACGGGAGAACGGGTGAAAAGGCTGAAAACCGCGCTTGAATCCGGGGAAAACAGATTTCTGTACGTGAAACTTAAAAAAGATCACACAGCCTTAAAAGCGGAGTTTGAAGAATACCGCGGCCAGCAGAAGCAAAAGCTGGAGCGGCAGCGAGAGGAACTGCGCAGGAGCAGGGAGACAAATTCCGAAATAAAGAGACAATTCGAAAAAATGAGAAGAGAGCTTGAAAAAAATAGGCCTTTGATCGCTGAACTCAAAACTGATAACGCTGAATTAAGGGCGAAATTGGGTAATGCCGTGAGAACGCTGCGCAAGGTCATTGAGGATCGGGATCAGGCGCTGAGAGAAAGAGAGGATATAACTTCCGCGTCGAAAAAGTTAAAAGAAGAGCTCGAAACGAATAAATCTTTAATTACAAAGCTGAAAAGTGATAAAGCCGTGGTAGATACGAAGCTGGATAATATCATAGGAACGTTGCAGAAGTCCCTTGAGGAATGGGACGAAGAACTGGCCGAAAAAGAGAAGACGATTTCCAAAGCGGAAAGAGAAGCGAAAAAATTGAAAGGGGAACTTGAGGAGAATAAGTCTTTAATGGCCAGACTCAGAGAGAATAATGCCGCGCGTGAAGCGGAATTCGATGATACCGTAAAAACGCTGCGGAAGGCTATTAGGGAACAAGGACAGAAGCTGAACGAAAAAGATGAAATGCTTTATAAAGCGCAGAAACAGCCGAAGCAATTAAAAGCAGAGCTCAAGGAGAGTAAGGCTTTGATCGCTGGGCTCAGACAGGACAATGCCGCTTTACAAGCGAAACTGGATAAAACCGTTGAAACATCGCAAAAGAGTATTAAAGAAAAGGATCGCCAGCTGGATGAAAAAGAAGCAGTAATTTCGAAGGCGCGGAAACAGGCGCAGAAGGAGCTTGAGGACTTAGAAGGTGAGTTTAAGAAGTTAGAAGGGGAACTGAAGGAGGATAAGTCTTTAATAGCCGGGCTTAAACAGGATAACTCTGCTTTAAAGACAAAGCTGGATGACACCACAAAAACGCTGCAGATGGTTGGTAAAGAACAGGAGCAGAAACTGCGCGAAATTGATAGGATAGCTTCTAAAGCGAAGAAACAGGCGGGAAAATTCAGAGGAGAACTTGAGGAGTTAAAAGCGGAACTTGAAGAGAGCAGGTC
>Ga0164318_10001012_pt1 | contig 23941 bp, 22 predicted proteins | sample GuaBasSedimGuay9_FD_113734 | JGI IMG/M metagenome (GOLD analysis project Ga0164318, IMG submission 113734) | Subseafloor sediment microbial communities from Guaymas Basin, Gulf of California, Mexico - Guay9, Core 4571-4, 0-3 cm | ecosystem: Environmental > Aquatic > Marine > Hydrothermal vents...
AAATGTTGAATACCTATTTGAAGGAAATTCTGTAGTGGAGGTGAGGAATTTCCTGGAATGGGTTTATAGAAATGTTTCTTTGAATAAAGGGGTGTTGATCCTCTCAGCGGATTTGAAAAATGTCGATGATACCAAAAAGAATGAGATACAGGATATGATAGCAGATATTCGCCTGGGCATGATTTCCGATTCCATATCTAACTACCTCAGAAGGCAGATAATACAACTTCTTTCAAATGGAGAAAAATATAGTTTCACCAAAATTGCCCAAGTTTTGGATATAAAGGACAATCCTAAGCTAAGCTTTCATTTAAAGAAACTGAAAGATGACGGAGTAATAGAGCAAGATGATGAAAAGAGATACTTCCTTTCTAGAGTTGGAAAGGAAATAGCAAGCATCCTTCAAAACATCAGGGAACAAAAGCTTGACAAAAAAGAAAATTTGCTGTGGTTGCCTTCCCGCTAAATAAAAATTTAATTTCTTTCAATATTTTTAAAAAGAAAAGTTATATTTTATTACCATTTCCTTTTCCATGGAATCAAATGGCAGTCTATGGAAAAGGACTGAAGAACTTTTTTATTTGCCAAAGGAACAATGGAAGGAAGTAGATAAACTCATCTATGGAATTGATAATTATTTTTCCTATGATGAAAAGCAAATAAAAGAAGAGAGGGTTAAGGCAATAAGAGAGGCTTTTCAGCACCACTACTCCAACAATCTCTTTTACAACAGATACTGCAAGGATAGAGGCGTTAAGCCAGATGACATTAAAAGCGAGGATGACTTAAAAAAAATTCCTATGATTCCTGATAAATTTTTTAAAGATTATCCAAGCGAGAATCCAAAAGATGTTTATGAATGGTTGTATCGTGTTTCATCAGTGGAAATAGGAGATTACAATTTCAATGGTGGTAGCTTACAAAACTTTTTAAGATGGGCAGAAGAAAGATTGAAGGGCATAGTAACCCACTCATCTGGCACAACCGGACATTTCAGCATAATGTTTAGAGATAAAATAACATATCAGAGGATGTTTTTTGCAGCAGTTAAAACTCTTCTTTTTTCAATTATAACGCCAAATGATGATTCCCATTTTGTATATCCTGGTCCTGTAAAAACATATCTCACCATGGGACACTGGATTTCTGAGGGAACAAAAATATTTGATGATTCCCACAGACATTTTCTTACAGATAGAGAATTAACCATGGATATCGTAAAATTAATGGCTGGGCAGATTAAAGGCTTCAAAGACAAAATGAAGTTGATGGTTCTGAAGAAAGTGATGGCGAAAGGACAACAAAATTTGATTGATTTGCTGGAAAAGTTAGATAAAGAGGGAAAGCAGATAATAATACTAACCTTTCCATTTCAGCTCTTTGATTTAATGAGGATAATGGAAGAAAAAGGGAAAACTCTTTCCCTTGGAGATAAAAATAGTTTAATAATTACAGGAGGAGGATGGAAGATTTATGAAGACAAAAAGCTCTCATCAAAAGAATTTGCAGAAATGATAGAGAGGACTTTGGGCGTCCCTCCAGAGAATTACAGGGATGTATATGGAATGTCTGAAATGAATGGACTTGCTTTAGATTGCGAGGGAAGATATAAGCATCTCATCCCATGGATATATCCCCTTGTTTTAGATGAAAATAATGAGCCTGTGGGCTATGGAGAGGTTGGGAGGCTTGCTTTCCTTGACCCTGCAGCTTACAGCTATCCTGGATTTATAATAACAGGAGACAAAGTGAAGCTTCATGAGCACTGTCCTGCCTGCGATAAAGAAGGGATTGTAATGGAATCTGATATAAGCAGGATGGCGGGAGCAGAAGCAAAGGGATGCGGCAATTTAATGAGAGGGTTACTAACAGAGGAATTGAGGTGATGAAATGTTTAAAAAAATAAGAGAGGAGTTGGATAAAGGCTTTTTCATACCAATGCCGCTGTTGAAAAATTTTTTAGGGGCAGTTGGTCCATTAACCTTTGTTATAGGAAAAAATCCAAAAGCATTCATTGAAAATATACCTTCCTGGAAAATGAGGATAAAAAATCTAAGACCTCCATGGGCACATATGGAAGATGAGAGACAATATGACTCTAGAAGACTTTTGTCAAAGGAAGACTATGAAGATTTGCCTCCTGTAAGGAATGAAAAATATTTGAGACCAACTCGTCTATGCGAGAGCGATGCTCCTGAAATAAGGGCAATGGCAAAAAAATTATGGGAAGGGAAAGAAAGTGAGATGGAGTTTGTGAAGGCTGCATATTATTTTGTAAAAAATGAGAAAAAATTGGTATTTAAAACAATGGGAGGAGCAATCCAAGCTTTCAGAACAAAAGGAGGGGTATGCCTGGAACAGCTTGCATTGCTGGCAGCGATTGCAAGAGCAGGCGGTATACCAGCAAGGTATCGCCTTTATGCACTTGCTCCAACACAACCAATGTATGATGTAATGGTAAAAGATAATCCAATTCTAAAACAAACTTATGAGATGCTCGGCTTCTTGGATGCCATACATGGAGAGGCAGAATTGCTGGTTAATGGAAAATGGATAGCGCTTGACCCAACATTCTCAGACGAGCTTGAGGCGGGCATGGGATTACCTGTTACCGACTTCGGAGAGGAGCCAATGTGGAGAGTACGTATTCCCGAGTCAGATATCAGATTTGAAGGATTCCCTATTCTATTTCGACATTTTTTGATTCCAGTTGCGGCGATATTAAGGAAAGCTGTTGACAGCATAAACGCCAAGTTGGATGAATTGAGGGAGCAAGGCAGAGAAATTCTGGAGGATGTGGGGAGGGAAGAATACAACAAAAAAGTTAAGAAAAGCTTCAAAATTACTGTTCCATCGGTTTCAGAGGTGAAGGCATTCAGGAATGCACAACTTTCAGTGAAAGAAGTAGGGTCGCCATAGTTAAGGACGAAAATACATACAATGCTGTAAGAAAGGCAATTGATTATCTTGGGGGAGCGAAAAATCTTGGCTTAGATAAAGGAAAAATTCTTTTGAAACCAAATTTAACGTTGGATGTTGTAAAGAAAAAGAGGGCATGCACCAACCCTATTGTCATTGCCGCCCTAATTGATTTAATAAAAGAGGCAGGCGGAGAGCCAGTTGTTGGAGAAAGTTCAATGATTGGATGTGATACAATGAGTGCTTATGAAAAAAGTGGCTTAAAAGAGATATGCGAGGAGAAAAATGTTCCGTTCATTGATTTTAATTCCTGCGAAATGATGCATATAAGCCTTCCAAAAGGAATTTTTATCAAAGAAATTGTTGTTCCAAAGGAAATTTTTACTTTTGATAAAATAGTCTCTGTTCCCGTCCTTAAAACTCATTTGCTGACGGGAGTAACTCTTGGCTTAAAAAATATGAAGGGGATGCAATCTGGAGATGAAAAAATAAAATTGCATTCTGCCGGCATAAAAGAATTGCATATTGGCATTGTTGACATAAACACTGACTTTAGCAATGGAAAAATAAGACCAGATTTGGTTGTCATAGATGGCTCCTATGGACAGGAAGGAGAGGGACCAATAGGAGGAGATGTTGTAAAAATGGATGTAATAATTGCAGGAACAGATGTGGTAGCAACAGATGCAACAGCATGCCGTGTAATGGGAATAAATCCTTATGGTATCGAGCACATAAAAATGGCATGGGAGAGAGGATTGGGCGAAATTGAGAATATTCAAATTTTAGGGGAAAAAATTGAGGATGTTGCAAAAAAATTTTCATATCCCTATCATGGATTTAAAAAATTAAAATATGCTTTCTATGAATTAGGCACAATGATTGTTTTTAAATTAAAAGGAACTACTGAAGAGGAGAGGGTCTACAAAATTTTTACCAACATTTTAAGAACGAAGCCAAAAATAACAAGTAAATGCAAAAAATGCAAAAAGTGTGTTTCCATATGTCCCCATCAAGCAATATCTTTTTCCAATAAAGCAAAAATAAATTATGAAAAATGTGTTGGGTGTATGATATGCGTCGAGGGTTGCCCATATCACGCCATAGCAATGTCTTCCATTCCCATCCTAAAAGCAACAAAGGAAATGGTTATTGCCATTTTACGCGCAGGAATAAAAGCTATACTTGGAAAATTATAGAACAGGGGCATTAACTTTATAAATTTTAAAGCATTAATGATTGAGGAAGAAAATGAAGGCGAAAATAATTGTTTTGTTGCTGGCGTTTGTTCTGCTTTTAAACGTATTTAACATTGCTGGAATGGAGGGGGATAACAAAGGGAAGGCATATTTTAAGGAAAAAGCAGGGTATAATCTGGAGTTTGAAAGTGAAGCAACATTTTCTCCACCAACGTTAAGTGAGGAAGGTAAATACATAAAAATTTCTGTAAAAGAGTGCAACTCTTTCATAACCAAACCAGGCTCTCCTTTGTTGCCTGAGATGGTTAAAAAAATAGAACTTCCGTTTGGCGCAAGGGATATCAAAGTGAGTGTTTCTGTTGGGAATATAAGCACATACAAAATTTCAAAGGAAATTGTTCCAGCCCCAGCAAGAGTTCGTCTTTCAGATGGAAAGGTTATGGAGGAAGTAAAGAATGAAGAAGTATACAAAAGCTCGGGAGTATTTCCAACGAAATGGTACAATTATCATATAGGAGTGGGATTAAATAGTCATGGCAGAAGAGTCATAAATGTTGTTGTTCATGTATTTCCATTGAAGTATATGCCAATTGAAAATAAAATAATGGAGGCTAACAACGCCAAGATTTATATTAGCTATAAATTGCCGGAAGAAACAAACTTTCCAAATGCCTACAAATTAGTTATAATATCTCCCCCTGAATTTTCAGATGCTTTGCAGCCATTGGTTGAGCATAAAAATTCAATTGGTGTGCCAACAATACTCAAAACAACAGAAGAAATTTATGCTGATTACAATGGAAGGGATGAGGCAGAGAAAATAAAGTATTTCATTAAAGATGCCATAGAGCAGTGGGGTATAGAATATGTATTGCTTGTGGGTGGCTTAAAATCAAAAATTTATGCAAAACCAAGAGATAACCAGAATGCAGGAATAAAAGGATGGTATGTGCCAGTCAGATACTCAAACTGGAAATACTGGCAGGGAGATGATCCAGGATTCATAACAGATCTTTACTATGCTGATATTTATAAATATGAAGATGGTAAGCCCACTTTCGATGACTGGGATAGCAATGGCAACGGCATTTTTGCAGAATGGAGCGAGTTAAGAAAGGATAATCTTGATTTATATCCAGATGTTTATGTTGGAAGGCTTGCATGCAGAAATGAGGAAGAAGTAACAGACATGGTGAATAAGATAATTGCATATGAAACAAATGAAAAAAGCGACTGGTTCTATAAAATGATTGGAATAACCGGGGACGGATTTTTGGACCAAGAAGATTTGAATATTACTTGGGATGCAAAGAATGTTCCAGATGGAGAATATACTTTATATGCACAAAGCACAAATGATGAAGGCGATATTGGACCAGTAGATATTACTCATTTCAGTGTTTCTCATGATGCAAAAACGAAACTCACATTCAACCATGATGATTATTTAATTCCCGAGCTGCAGAATGGCTATCCTGCTCCTCCAATAGCAAAAATAGTTTCAATTTCCAATGGAGATGTTTTGGGTAAAGATGATTATACCTACTCTCCTTCAGAAAGAGAGGCTTATTTAAATTCCTACCTACACTGGGCAGATGTGGAATATGTAAATGGCATACTTTATATCAGAGGAAAATCGTATGATCCAAAGCTATATGGTGACTACACAAACATACATGTATGGATTGAGGACAGTAATGGAAAAGTTGTATTCAATGCATGGAGAAACAATACACTTCAGATAGCAGAAGGAGATTGGACAGTCGGAGAAAAAACCCTCCATGAAAGAGGAGGAGCTTTCTATTACATGCCTGATAAATTTGAAAAGAGGTTTTTATCAACAGCCAATGGAAACTTTACTGGAAAGCAAGATGTTGTTGATGCATTGAGTGAAGGAGCTGGTTTTGTTTTCTTCTCCGGACATGGAAGTCCAGGCGTATGGGCAAATCATTATCCTGGCATACCCGGAAACAGACAGCATGCAGAAATTATAGGCTTGTCTGTAAGTGACTTAGAAGGCTCTCCCCACTTCCCAATGGATAAAATATCCAATGAAGGAAAGCCTTTCATATGCATTGTCGGCGGCTGCCATAATAGTCAGTTCAACGTTTCAATTGCTCTAAGTGCCATTGACTGGTTCAACAAGAGATATATGAATACATATGGCTATCCTGTGCCGGAATGCTGGAGCTGGTATATCGTAAAGCAGAAAAATAAGGGAGCGATAGCAAGCATAGGTAACACTGGCTATGGATATGGCAACTTGGGAGAATGGTGCACAATTGGAGGAGTCGATAATTGGATAACAACAGAATTTTTTAGGGTATACGCAGAGGAGGCATTGCCTGTTTTGGGAAATGTTTATGCAGGAGCGATAAGCAATTACATAACCCACTTCCACGAATTTTTCCAGCCAGACTTGCATGAGGGATGGGATGCCGGTGATTTAAAGACGGTTGAGCAATGGGTTTTGCTTGGAGATCCTAGCCTTCAACTCCTCCCTCCATAATTTTTAAAGACCAATAACATTTAAAATCACATCCTCATTCTCTTTCCAGAATGTTTGGAATGGAGCTGCTCGCTTTCCTTATATTGCTATTAGCTATTTTTGCTGGCTTCTATATGGCTTGGAGCATTGGGGCAAACGATGTTGCAAATTCCATGTCCACAGCCGTGGGAGCAAAAGCAATTACACTCCGCCAAGCTGTTCTCATTGCTGCCATATTAAATTTTGCAGGTGCTGTTTTTGTTGGAAAACATGTTACAGATACTATTAAAGGAGGAATAGTAAATACGGCAATGATAGGGGATGAGCATACAGTAATGCTTGGTTTCCTTGCAGCATTGCTTTCAGCAGCAATTTTTGTTACCCTCTCCACCTGGAAGGAACTACCTGTTTCAACTACACATGCTGTCATTGGAGGCATAACTGGATTTGGTTTGATTGCAGGAGGAACAAGCGTTATTGCATGGAAAAAATTGGGAGAGGTTGCCTCTTCCTGGGTTCTCTCGCCCATAGCGGGAGCTGTAATTGCATTCCTTGTATTTCGCCTCATTGTCCATTTTGTTTTTTCTGCAGATAAGCCAGAGGAGGCAACAAAAAAATTCGGTCCCTTTTTTATAGGAATGACTTTCTTTATAATTTTCATCTCTTTATTCACAAAGACCCGCATTGGAGATATGTTTTTCAATTCAATGAAAGAAGTTTTGATTGTTTCGCTTTTCATTGCATTCCTTGCTGCCATCACAGGATTTTTTCTCATGAAGCGGATGGGAGGAAAAGGAACGGAATATGAAGCAGTTGAATTTTTGTTTCGCCGCTTACAGATAATGACATCCTGCTATGTTGCCTTTTCCCACGGGGCAAATGATGTTGCAAATGCAATTGCTCCTGTTACAGTTGTTTTTACCACTCTTTTAGGAAATGTTTCGTGGATCGGTAATTTAACTTATTACTTGCTTGCTTTTGGGGGAATTGGAATTGCTATTGGCATCCTTACTTGGGGTTATAAGGTTATAAGGACTCTTGGCTCCAGAATAACAAAATTGACGAACACAAGAGGCTTTTCTGTAGATTTTGGAGCAGCAACAACAATTTTGGTTGCTTCCAAGCTGGGCTTGCCAATATCAACATCCCATACAGTAGTGGGGGCAATCATTGGAGTTGGTTTGGCTAGGGGGTTAGAGGCAGTGGATTTGCGCATAATCAAAAACATCATTTATTCATGGATGCTTACTCTGCCAGCAACAGTTGTAACATCGATATTGATTTATAGGGGCTTAACTATTGTCTTTTGATGGATGACATAAAATTCAGGGCTCCTGCTGGAGAAACATATCGCAGAAAGTCACCATTTGCTGGTCTCTTGGAGCATATGAATAAAGTAAGGGAATGCATTTGCATTTTGAAGGATGCTTTAACAGAATATTATAAGGGGAATGTTCAGAAATTTTCTGAGGCTGCAAAAAAAGTTTCTGAATTGGAGCATGAAGCAGATTTGATAAAAGGAAACATAAGGGCGCATTTGCCATCATCAATTTTAATGCCTGTCGATAAAAGATATTTTTTATGGTTACTTCGCGAGGAAGATGCAATTCTTGACCATGCTGAAAATCTTGCGCAACTTGTAGACATGCGTCACACACCCATTCCAATAAAATTAAAGGAGATGTTTATTGAGCATATGAACAAAGTTGCAGAGACGGTGCAGGCTATGGAAAAAGCGGTTGAAAAGGTAAGAGATTTGGTGGAGAGCAGTTTTACAAAGAGGGAAAGGGAGGACGTAAAGAAGCTGATACATGAAGTCCATCAAAAAGAATGGGAAGCCGATCAGATAAGATATGAGCTTGCAAAGGAAATTTATAAGATGGAAAAGGAACTGGAACCAATGGATGTATATCATCTTTTAAAAATTGTTGACTGGGTTGATGATATTGCTGACCATGCAGAAAATGTTGCCGATTGGATAAGGGCAATAGTGGCAAAGTAGGCAAAAAATTTATATATCGATATCGCTATGTCGATACCGATATGAAAATACCTTTCCTAAAATATTTCATGCTAAAAGTTTTGTCAGAAGGCAAAGCAACAGGCTATAAAATTATAAAGAAATGTGAAGAAACTCTGGGACACAAACCAAGTACAGGCTCAATATATCCTCTGCTTAAAGGAATGGAAAAAGAAAAAATAATTAAAGGAGAGAAAAAGGGCAGAGGAACAGTTTATAGCATAACCAATAAAGGAAAAAAAATGCTGGAGGAAGTAGACAAAATAAAAAAAGATTTTTACGAAAAATTACAAGGATATGCCGCAAGCATGGCAGAAATATTTGGAGATGAACAATTGAAAAAGTTTTCAAGGCATCCTTATCCGCCTTATCCTGCAAAAAAATTTCCTTTATTAAAGATAAGAAGTCTTCTCATGGAATTGGATAAAAAAGGAGTTTCAGCCAAAAAAATTAAAAAAATATTGGATGAAGCATATGAAAAACTTCTTGCATTAAAGGAGGGAAAAAATGAAAGGAATAAATAAATGGATTTCAGAGCATCCAAAGCTGGGTGTAGGAATAGTCATCGCCATAACTGCCATAATGATTTTTTCGATATATACCAATGGAATCTCTACCCAGCTGAACGAAGAATCTTTCATGCCGGAGATAGAAGTGGTGAGAACATATCAGGAGGTAAGTTCAAATTATACGGGAGAATATGTCGTACAGATTCTTGCAAAGTCCAACAATGGGGATTTATTGAATAGGGAAAGCCTTGGAGAAATTTTTGAAGTTGAGGAAGCTTTGATTAAAAATGAAACCATACGTCAAAGCTTTGAAAATCCTGCATATCCTGAGGGCAATGTAATTAGCCTGCCAACAACTCTCGCAACAACAAGAATAGTAGCTGAAGCAACATTGCAGGGCATAAATGAGTCTTTTTTAATGTATTATCCTTACAACATAACTCAAATGAGAAAGGCATTGATGGGAGAAAATATTACAATATATGGAGAAAGGATAATTAATTTGCAATTTAAATATACTCCGAGCGATGTTAAACAATCTATAAGACTTCTTTCTCTTGACCCTCAGGGAAAGATTGCCTTGAATTACATATCAAGAACTTTAACCAAAGATTTTAATATTTCATCTAAAAACATGAAGGCAGATGGCTGCGTCATTTTACTTTCTCTAAATCCAGATATAAAAAATCATCTGGAAATTGAGAAAACAATAGATAAATTGGTAAAAAGCATAAAAACCCAGCATGTGAAATTAGCCACTATAGGAGAAGATTTGATAAGCAATGAAATAATCAAAGCTTCAGATAAATCAATGAGTATGCTCATGCCCACTGCTCTAATCATGATAATAATTGTACTTCTAATCGTATTCAGAAGCTTTGTGGATACAATTATAAGCCTCATTGCCCTTGCACTTTCCATAATATGGATGTATGGGTTTGGAGCTGCCTTTAATTTTGAATTCAATCCCATGACAACTGCCATTCCAATTTTGCTTATAGGACTGGGAATAGATTATGGAATACATCTGACAATGCGCTACAGAGAGGAAGAAGGGAATGGAAAGGAAAGGGTGAATAAGACTCTCTCGACAGTTGGAGTTGCTCTCTTGCTGGCGACTTTAACAACAGCCATCGCCTTCTTATCCAACTTAGTTTCTCCAATAAAGCTGCTCCAGCAGTTTGGCATTTTAAGTGCTTTTGGCATATTTGCCAGCTTTGTAACAATGATTCTTTTTGTGCCATCCATTCAGCAAATCCGCAGGAAAAAGGAAAAGAAAAAGGAAATTAATGCAATGGAGAAAGGAAAGAAATATTTGCAAAAAATCATTCAAATTGGGGCAGTTGCTGGAAATCGTTATCCCAAGGTTGTCATAACAATTGCTATAGTTATAACCATCTTCTCTGGTTTGGCAGCCCTTAATTTGACCACAACATTCAGCACAGAAGAATTTTTGCCTGAGGATCTTGAAATAACGAAAGACCTTCTTTACCTTATGGAAAACTTTGAATTCATGGGAGGAGAAGCTGAGAGCTCATACGTCCTTGTTAAAGGAGATGTGAGCAGCCCGTCTTTCTATGAAAAGCTGAATGAAACTGTAAAAAATTTAAATGATGATGAAGGCGTTGTTAAAACAAATGGTATGGCTGAAGTGACATCGATAGCAACTGTAATGTATGATTATGCTTCCCCGTCAACAACAGGAGATTACATTTTCAATTCCACTTTTTCCTCCATGTACTATACCTATTTCACAGATTCAGGTATGCCAAAGGAAAATACAACAAAGGAAAACATAACCATGCTGTATGACTGGCTTTATACCCATGATGAAAAGTATGCAAAATCAGTTTTGCATAAAAGTGCATCATATGATGCCGCCCTCATAAGAATCTTAACCCATACTACTGGAAAGAAAGAAGTAATGAAATTATATGATGATTTAAAGGAGGATGCAAAGCCTTTCGGGACTTATGCAAGTGTAACAGGAGATGATATAGTTGGCGAAATTGTAAAAGAAACTCTCAACAAAGGGCAAACAGATTCCTTGATTATTACCGTAATTACTTCTTTCATTATACTCATAGCAATATTTTATGCCAAAGACAAATCCCCTCTTCTGGGATTCATAACTGCCATACCTATCATCTTCTGCGTTGCATGGATACTTGGAGCCATGTATTTGATGGGAATGGCATTAAATGTTATGACAATTACCATTGCTTCCCTCACCATAGGACTTGGAGTAACATATGGCATACATGTTTCCCATAGGTTCGTTGAAGAAGTGAAGAAGAATGGAATAGAAGAAGGAGTTCGCAGGACCATGACATCGACAGGTGCCGCTTTGTTTGGCGCCGCTGCCACAACCATTGCTGGCTTTGGTCTGCTTTCCTTCTCGCTCATGCCCCCTCTACAGCAATTTGGAAGAATAACCGCTCTGACGATACTCTTTGCTTTCATATCATCTGTCTTCGTACTCCCATCATTCCTGACTTTATGGGCAAGGAAAAAATATGGCAGTTAAAATTGTTGACTTGGTTAAGGAGTTCAATGGACTTAAGGCAGTAAATGGAATAAGTTTGGAAATAGAAGAAGGGGAGCTGTTTGGATTTCTCGGACCGAATGGAGCAGGAAAAACAACAACAATAAGCATACTTGCCACCCTTCTGAAACCAACTAAAGGAAAGGCATTTGTGAATGGATATGATGTTGTTAAGGAGGCGGAGAAGGTTAGGAGGAGCATTGGAATTGTTTTTCAGGATCCAAGTTTAGATGACCAGCTAACAGCAAGAGAAAACCTTGACATTCATGGAAGGCTTTACCATATGAAAAAGGATGAGAGGAGGAAAAAAATAAAGGAAGTTCTTGAAATGGTGGATTTGATTGATAGGAAGGACAGCCTGGTAAAAACTTTTTCAGGGGGAATGAAAAGGAGGCTTGAAATAGCCAGAGGACTAATGCATTCCCCAAAAATTCTTTTCTTGGATGAGCCAACCCTTGGCTTAGACCCTCAGACAAGGAGGCATATTTGGGATTACATTAAAAAATTGAACAAGGAAGGGGTAACCATTCTTTTAACAACCCATTACATGGAAGAGGCTGATTTTTTAGCGAACAGAGTTGCAATAATAGATAAAGGAAAGATTGTTGCAGAAGGTAATCCTTCGCAGCTAAAAGATGCAATTGGAGGAGATGTTGTAAAAATAGTGTGCAACAAGCCAAAAGAACTGCAGAATTTGCTTTCTGGCATAGAAGTAAAAAATGTTGAAGGAACGCTGATGCTTAACGTGCAGCGTGCTGAGGAAGTAATACCTAAGATATTTAACATTTCAAATAAAAATGGCATAGAGATAAAGAGCATTACTTACAAAGAGCCAACGCTGGAGGACGTATTTTTGCATTATACGGGAAGGTCTTACAGGGAAGAAGAGGGAAGCGAAAAAGATAGAATAAAAATGTATATGAGGGCGAGAAGAAGATGATATTTGATATCTATGCTATTTATTTGAGAGAGATGATACGCCTTACCCGTTCAAGAGTCCGCCTTATAACAACCATAGTAATGCCATTACTATGGCTGGGTGTCATAGGAAGTGCATTTAATAGCGCCTTCCGTATCACCATGCCCGTTGACTTCATCTCTTTTTTAACCCCAGGAATAATGATTATGACAATGGTTTTTACTGGCGTTATCTCAGGAATAACGACCGTTTTTGACCGTGAATTTGGCTTTTTGAAGGAAATGCTGGTTGCCCCTGTAAAAAGGGAGAGCATATTGATTGGAAAGATGATGGGAGGGGTTACCCAAGCAATTTTGCAGGGAATCATCATTTTCATACTTGGTCTTTTAATGGGAGTGAAAATCATTTCATCTTCCATACCCATAGCAATTTTTGGCATGCTATTAACGATGCTCTTAGTTTCCATGGCATTTGTCTCCTTTGGGCTTGCTGTTGCCAGCAAAATGAGCAGCATGGAAGGCTTTCAGATGGTAATGAATTTTATGATACAGCCCATGATTTTCCTCAGCGGGGCTTTTTATCCTACATCAATGCTACCAGGCTGGCTTAAAGGGGCAGTTAAGCTAAACCCCCTTACATATGGAGTTGATGCAATGCGCTATTTTTTTCTAGGCATGAACGAATTTCCCATCTTTGCTGACCTTTCCATACTTGCAATATTTTCTGTAATTTTAATCATAATTGGAGGATATCTTTTCAGGAAAAGCTAAACACGGGAAAAAGTTTTATGCCATTATAGGATATAATGTTGGATGAGAACAGAAGCCACCATTAAGGACATAATGAACCCAAATCCAGTAATTACAAAAAAAAAGGCTACAGTTTTAGATGTAGTTAAAGAAATGAAAGGAGAAGGAGTGGGAAGCATTATTGTCGTTGAGAATGGAAAACCCATTGGTGTTATAACAGAAAGCGATATTTTGCGAAAGGTCGTTGCAGAAGGCAAAAATCCATCAAAAATAATGGTGGAGGAGATAATGAGTTCTCCCACAATAACTGTAAATCCCGAGACAAAAATAGAAGATGCAATAAAAATAATGGGGGAAAATAAAATAAGGAGACTTCCTGTAGTAAAGGAAGGTAAATTGGTTGGTATGGCAACAGAGAGAGACCTTTTGCAGATATCGCCCCTCCTTTTAGATGTTGCGAGAGAGCTTGCATCAATTACAAGGGCAAGGGAATCATTATATAAAAGAAAGGAATTCACTTCTGGAAAATGTGAGGATTGTGGTATGTTCTCAGATAAACTTATTGAAATTAATGGTCGCCTCATTTGTGAGTCTTGTGCAGAGGGATATAAATAAAAGAGGGATTTTATGAAAGTAAAAGAAGTAATGACGAGAGAAGTAATATGTGTAAGTAAAAATGATGATTTAAGTCATGTAATGGATTTGATGGAAAAGAACAACATCACAAAGATACCTGTCATAGAAGATGGAAGGGTAATAGGAGTGGTTACGGACAATAAAATGGCAGATAAATTTGGAAGTGTTAAGAGCAAAGGAGTTCCTGCGGCAAGGATGCATGCATCGAGCATAATGGAAAAGGATTTCATCGCAGTTACTCCAGAAACAGATTTAAAAGAAATTTTAACAACAGTAGGGAAGCCAGGATTGACCATGCTTATTGTTATTGAAGATGACAAGCTAGCTGGGGTGGTCACAAAAGCAGATTTGTTGCCCTTGGTTAAAGGGAAGCAAAAAGTAAAAGATGTGATGACCAGTGAGGTTCTAACAGTTAGACCTTATGAGCGTGTCATTCATGCACGAAGAATAATGATGGATAACAACATTGCAAGAATTCCTGTTGTCGATGAAGGAAAGGTTATTGGAATGCTCTCTGATAAAGAAATAGCATTTGCAGTTGCGGATGTAAAAAAATCATTTTCCCTTGGACGACAACATCACCATATAAGAGAGCTTCTGGTTGAAGATGTAATGAAAACCCCTGCTATAACCATTAAAGAGGAGGAAAGCGTCGAAGATGCGGCAAAAAAAATGATGGAACATGAGATCGGATGCCTTCCTGTTGTTGATGAAGGAGGAAAATTAAAGGGCATTATCACAAGAACAGACTTGGTGAGGCTTCTCCAAAATTAAATTAAAGGCAATTCCTGAAGCCATTGTATATCGCTAAAATACAAATCACGAATGTCTGATAGCCCGAGGAGCATCATTGCCATCCTCTCCAATCCAAGACCCCACGCAAGGACAGGTTCTTTTACGCCAAATGGCTCAGTAACTTCTGGTCTAAAAATGCCAGAGCCTCCCAGCTCCATCCATTTTCCCTGCCATTCTACCTCTACCTCCATCGATGGCTCTGTGTAAGGAAAATAGGCGGGGCGGAAACGAATGTTTTCAAATCCCATTCTTTTGTAGAATTCTTTTAGTATCCCTACAAGCATGCAAAAATTTGCATTTTTTTCATGTATGATGCCTTCTATTTGATAAAATTCTGGGAGATGTGTTGTATCAATATTTTCCCTTCTGAAAACTTTACCTATGGAAAAAATTTTTGAAGGTGGCTCAGGATGTTCAGCTAAAAAGCGAATGGTATTGACGGTTGTATGGGTTCTTAAAATCAATTTCTTTGCATCCTTTTCTGAAAAATGGTATCCCCATCCCTTTGAGCCCGTGTTGCCGCCGTTTTCATGAACTTGGGCAATTTTTTTTAGTAAGGCATCGTCTATCTCAACTTCTTTTGGATTTTTGCAGTAGAATGTATCCTGCAAATCTCTTGCTGGATGGTCTTGCGGAATAAAGAGAGTATCCATGTTCCAGAAACATGATTCTACATACCCTCCTTTTATTTCCTCAAATCCCATTTCAATGAAAATGTTCCTCACTTTTTGAATGATTTGTGTCAAAGGATGCAATTTTCCAGGATGGATGGGAGGAGCAAAGGCGTGAATATCATATTTTCTCAGCCCTCTCTTCCATTTTCCGCTTTTAATGATGGAGGAGGTAAGTTGGGATATTTCTTCCCTCATTTCTATGCCTTTCTCAACTACTTTCATTCCCTCTTTTGTTAATGAAATGATTCTCTCAATTTTCTCCTTTTCCTTTATGGCTCCTCTTTTTTTCAAAATTTTTGCAATTTTTTCATCTACTTCCTTCCCTTCCTCAATACTTTCCAATGCTTTTTCCTCCTCACTTTTTTCCTTTAATGCTTCCTTTCCCTTCTCCGTCATTTCTAAATATTTTTCCCCATCTTTTTTTACTATCCTTCCCCATTGCTTTCGCAAGATCCAGCCAATGGCAATGCTTACTTCTTTCTTTCCAAATTTTTTTTCTAGCTCCTCTATTCTTTTTCCTTCTTTTATTTCCTCCAGAACCTTATTTTCTGGAAAACCCTCTGAAAGAAATTTTTTTCCTTCTGGTGTGAGGGAATAAATTTTTTTCAAATTTTCTTCCATGCTCACTAAACCTTTGGACTGGAGCCAAGAGGATGCATTCATTATCTTTACAAGTTCCATCCTTTTTTCCATATCTTCTGTTGTTGCCCTCCCTCCATATTCCTTCAAAGCAAGAAGGACTTCCTTCTCCATGGGCGAGAGTTTTTCTTCTTCCATTGGTTAGGAATTAAAAAAGGATATTAAAAGTTGGCTATTGTAAAATATCAATACCCTCTCTCCCTCTTGAATGCTTCTTCAATGAAAACTTCTCTTCCTTTTATAACATATAAAAATCTGTGATTTCCAACTCGCAGCCTATAAAATGGTTTTTCTCCTGCCATTTTCTTTATGTCACAACCTGATCTTGCTTTAAATGGATTTTCAGACAATCTCTTCAAGGTTTGATAGCATCTTCTTCTCTCATTTTCAGAAAGCGAATCAAGGTATTCCTCCACATCTGGATGAAGAAAAACAGAGTAATTCATTCTAAGCCTTGTTTTTTGCCGTATTCCTCAAGGGGAATGTGCCTTTTCTTGTCCCTTTCTGCTTTCTCATGGAGATAGATTGAAAACTCATCAAATTTTTCCCGTAGGAGTTCTCTGATGAATTCAGCTTTAGAGGTGTATTCTCCCCTGTTTACAAGCTCTTCTAATTCTTCGTACTGACCATCTGTTATTCTAACATTAAGGGTTCTGGTTTTCGCTGACATCGTAATTGTATTACTAAAGTAACACATACTTATATGGCTTTCGGTCTTCGGTAGTTCCTTCAGCCAAAATACTATTTATGTGCCATTATTCCTTTCATCTCTCCATTTTTTTCTATTCTAACGAAGCCAAATCTCTCAAATTGCACTACCTCACCATTAACAATGCCCTCAGCAGCCTTCTCTACAAATCCCTTTGTTATTTCAAGACTGTCCTCATTGAATTTATCCCCTATAAAAAGTATTTTTGGAACAATCACTTCCATTTCTACGTATTCGTTCCCTACCCATTGAATTTTTTTTGTCTCTGGTATCATTTCCTCGCCAACAAATTCTCCAAGAATTTCCTCTCCTTTTTTAATTACCTTCACATTATACAAATCTTTGAGGCGAAATATCTCTCCTTCCTTTAGCTCATTAGCATCTTGTGAAGGAATGAAAAAAATGCCGGAGGTCTTTATCCTCCTTGAACCCATATCAAAGGAAGGGTGATGCTTTAACTCCACTTCCTTTTCAGGAGCATTTTTTACAAATAGCTTTATTGGATAAGGAACAAAAAAATATCTCTTTGCCTTTGAATCCAGAATTTTTCTGTTTATTGCTTCTACTTGATCAAATGTCACTACAGACTCTGCTTTTGATATTCCTTGGGATAAAACAAATTGTTTTATTGCCTCTGGGTATATACCTCTTCTCTTTAGCCCCTTTAAAGTTGGCAAACGTGGATCATCCCATCCCATAACAATCTTTTTTTCAATAAGAGGCTTTATTTTTCTCTTTGAAACAGGCATCCCTTCTATAGCCAAGCGGGCAAATTCCATCAAATGTGGCTTTCTCAAGTCAAGGCAGTCAAGCAAATAAAAATAAACCTCATCTCTCAACTCATATTCTTTAGTGCGGAAAGGGTGTGTAACACCCGATAATGAATCCTCAACTGCTCCAGAAAAATCATATGTTGGCCATATTCGATATTTTTCTCCATGAATGGGATGAGGGTGGTCAATGATGCGGAAAAGTGTAGGATCGCGCATTGCCGTATTTTCCGACTTCATATCTCCTTTTAAACGGAGAACAGCCTTTCCTTCTTCCATTGAAAAAAATTCCTTCCATTTATCCATATCCATGCTGTTTCTGCAAGCACATTCCTTTCCTATTTTCCTATTTTGTCTGATGATTTTTTCCGGACAGGTGCAAATATATGCCTTCCCTTTTTTTATCAAAATTTCAGCAAGTTCATAATGCTTTGGCAAATTGTCTGATGTTCTATATTCCTTATCCCATTCTATGCCCAGCCATTTTAAATCTTCCTTTTGCGCTTCATAAAACTCAATTGCCTCATTCACAGGGTTTGTATCATCGAATCTTAAAATAAAGACTCCATCATACATGCGGGCATATTCATAATCAACAATGGCTGCCTTTGCATGCCCTATATGCAAATAGCCATTGGGCTCTGGAGGAAACCTCGTTATTACCTTTCCTTTTTCAGCAAAAGGCAATGGAGGGAGTCCCTCTCTTTTCTTGCTTTTTTTTCTTTCCCCTACCCCAAGTCTTTCTAACTCTTTTTTTTGCTCGTCTAAAGATAAAGTATTTACTTCATCAACAATTTTTTTAACAATAGAAAAAATATCTTTTGCATTTCCCTTAAACTCTGCCATTACCTTCCCCATGACTGCCTTGACATTTGCCTTCCCATCAAACTCTACGGCATTTAACAAAGCATATTTTCTGGCAATGTGTTCTATATCCATCTCTCCTCTTATTGGAAACCATCTTTTAAATTTTGTTAATGGAAAATCATGTTATCTCTACCTTCTCATTTATTTTGTAAGGAATTTTGATGTATCTCCACGTAAATAAACCAAGAAATTTGGCAGGAATTATGACTTCTCCTTCTATAATCATATCTGCATTTCCCTTCATTAAAATGTTTCTGGTTGGGGAGGTTAAATTTAATATGCTAAAAGAAAAAAGGAATGTATAATTCTTTATCCCATGTTCAATGAAAAAGCGAGGTTTCTCTCCCTCCCCTATAAACTCATTTTCTATGTAAATTTTATATTTTATGTAATCTATTTCTATTGTTGTATCTTTAGGATTTTTTAGAGTCAGCATGAAATTTACTTCATATTCATCTATTTTAGGATATTTTGGATATAATCCAACAATTTTTTTATCGACTATTTCAATAGATTTTGCTGCATTATAAACCATAGCAAGATGAATTATAACGCCAACAAGAATAAAAATTGTTATTGCAATCTTTATTTTGCCGAGATTCTTTTTGAATTCAATCATTTCTCTCTTTTCACCGCAAAATCTGCCAATTTCATTAACTCTTCTTTTGCATTACTCTCTTTCAATTTACCCAAGCATTTTTTTGCCTCATTTACAAAGGCAAATGCTTTATTTTTTGCATAGTCCAAAGAACCTGCTTCTTTAAAAATTTCAATAACAGAATTAATTTCTTCCTTGGTTGCCTCTTTCTTTCCATATAATTTGGCAAGTTTTTCTTTATATGGTGTTTTTTGTGCATGTATAAACATTAATGTTTTTTTTCCTTCTCTAATATCACTTCCCACTGGCTTTCCAATTTTTTTTCCCATTATATCAATATAATCATCCCATATCTGAAATGCCATACCAAGGTTTCTTCCATAGGAGCGCAATGCTAACGTTTCTTCATCACTACCTCCTCCAATAATTGCTCCCCCATAAGCGGCATGCTCAAACATCTTTGCCGTCTTTTTTTCAATCATTTTTAGAAAGCTTTCTTCGCTGACTTCTTCCATCTCCTCAAAACTCATATCCATTTGCTGACCCTCGCATATCTCTCTTGCCATTGTAGCAATGTTCTTAACCAATATGCCCACATTTTCTTTTACCTCAGATGCCACTTCAAATGCTTTTGCAAATAAAGCATCTCCTGCAAGTATCGCCGTTGCTTCTCCAAATTTTTTATGGACAGATGGAATTCCTCTCCTTTCCTCGTCCCTATCCATTATGTCATCATGAACGAGAGTAAAGGTATGGATTAACTCGAGGGCAACACCAAAAGGAATGGCTTTTTTTCCATCCCCCCCCACTGCTTCACATGAAATAATTGCCAGTATGGGGCGCAATCTCTTTCCCCCTGCTAAAGGAAGATGTTGCATCGCCTGATATAACTTTCTTGGCTCTCCATTTTGCAGGTATGCTTCAATTGCCTCATTTATTTCCTTTAATCTATCCATACCTCCACATCCTTTAGCTCCTTTATATTCTTGCAACCAGTAAGAAACATTGCCGTTTTTAGAGAACGGAAACAAACTTCCATTTTTTTCTCAGCGGAATCACTTGTTATCAGTGATGATGCAATCCCAGCAGCATCTGCTCCCAAAGCGATGGCTCTTGCAACATCCAAACCATTCCTTATGCCTCCAGTTGCTATAATGACCATCCCCGCATCCTGACAAATCTCTGCAACTTCTAACAATGAATAAGGCGTCGGTATTCCCCAGTCCCAGAAAATGTGACCCAACTCTTCTTGAATTTTATCCCCTCTTTTCTTTGCACGATAGGCTTCAATGGCGGCAAATGATGTTCCTCCCATACCTCCAATATCTATTCCAGCAATATCTGTTTCCAGCAATTTTTTTGCTACTTCCATTGATATTCCTGCCCCTGTCTCTTTAACAATTACAGGTGTTGAAAGCGAGGAAGATACCTCTCTTATTTTCTCCAAACACCCCTTTGCCACCCTATCACCCTCCACCTGTATTGACTCTTGCAAAAAATTTAAATGGATGGCAAGAACATCCGCCTTTATCATTTTAATTGCTTTCTCTGCCATTTCAATGGGTTTCTTCCATTCCAAAAGCTGGGGGGCACCAACGTTTGCAATTTTAAGAGGGATTTTGTAATCAGCAATGATTGAATAACTTTTTGCAACTTTCTCATCTTCCAATCCAGCCCTTTGAGAGCCAACACCCATGCCTATTTGATACTTTTCAGCAATTTTTGCAAGGGATTCATTTATTATGCCTGCTTCTTCAAATCCTCCTGTCATACCTGCAATGATAATTGGAGCCTTCATTTCCTTCCCAAATTCTCTCCATGTCGTATCTATTTCTTTCATATCTATCTCGGGCAATGCATTGTGGACAAGAGCCACATCGTCCCAGTAGTTATAGCTGCATTGCACATCTTCATTTATTGAAATTTCCAAATGCTCTTTTTTTCTTCCTTTCATTTTGGCACCACCATCGTTCCCACTCTTTTTCCTTTTATCGCATTAAACAGCCTTCCAGGCTTTTTTCCATTGATGATATGCACCTCAACACCAGAATATGCTATCCTTTTTATAGATTTCACCTTTCCTGCCATTCCAGATGTGACATCTATTGCTTTACTTCCTTTAACCAAAGCATTTTGCAACTCATCTGAGGTACATTTTTTTAACAAACTGCTACTTTTTTTAATATCGGCAAAGATGCCATCAACATCTGTAACAAAAATAGCCCTCTCCGCTTTCATATGCATAGCGATCAATTCCATTAGTTTGTCTCCAGAAATAATGGAGACATCTTGCTCAAGCATAACATCCCCAAAAGTTACAGGCGTTAACCCTGCATCCGCTATCTTTTTTACATTCTCTAAAAATGATTTATTTATGGATGGAAAAGGTGGAAGAGAGACGGCATTTATGCCCATGCTTATAAAAACATCCAAAATTTTCATATTCAATTTTCTTACAGAAGCATGTGTTAATGCTATACCCTTAATCTGCCTTTCTTTGTCAACAAATCCTTTATGCAATTCATATTCCTTTGCCTGAGGATGACCAAAAGAGCCCGCGCCGTGAACAATAATAACTTTTTTACCTGCTTCCACAATTTCCTTTGCCAATCTTTTTGTCATCCTTGCATTAAAAGCATTTTCTTTACTTTTGTATGTAATAACTGAGCCCCCCAATTTTATAACTATCATATCTTTACCACTTCTGCTTCCTTCTCTCCAGCATTAATTCTTAGCCTATCTCCACTTTTTATTTCTTCTATCTCAATACTATCAACACATGGAATGCCGGCAAGGATTGCTCCTGTGGCAACAATTGTCTCTGTTTCTTTGTTTATAATGGCAAGGGGGGCAACATTGTTTTTCTTTAGCCCATAGATGACGTATGAGCCTACCGTCGAGCCCTTTCCATAGGGAAAAACCAGGACTTTGTCTTTTATACTCTCTCCCTCTAATTCATGCCCCTTTTCTATGACAATGCCTGTTTTTGCATCTATGCCGCCATAAAAACCTATTGGTTGATGCGAAACGAGGGCTATACCTTCTACCCTTCCAGGATATATAGTTCTCGCTTTCATATTTCCTCCAATAAAGAATGTATATTATTAAAAACTACCTTTTGTTTGCAAAAGCCAGGCAGATAATGTGCTGCCTTTCCAGAATTTACAGCAGTTGTATTAAACAATTTTTCTATGGGCGAGACAACCATGCATGTATCTGCAACAATTTTTCCACCTGCCTTTTCAATTATGCTTTCTAAGCCCATTCTCTTTGCTATTTCCTTTGAAGCCCTTGAAGTACAAATCCATAAAGGCTTTTTTAATTTTTTCTCCTTCAACATAGAAGCAATGTCTATTATTTCCCTCAACGAAGCATGGGGGCATCCAACAATGATAACATCTGCTTCCTTGCCAGTATTCAATTTTTCATATGTTTCCTTTAATTCTTCCTCGCCAAACTCAATTTTTTCTAGCCCATCTGTTTCCATAAAAGATGCTTCAGGAGTCATTCCATCAACGTGGTACAATGCCACTGCTCCAGAGGCAGCCATTGCAGCTCCTAAAGCCTTTAGCTGATCCGTATTAGCATTTTTTATATCCTCAAAATAAGGAATTTTGTTTTTAACAATGCTTCCAATGAAATAACCCATCGCTCCAAAATCTGCATTGAATTTTAAATCAGCTTTCACCTTCACCAAAAAATGAGGTTTCCTATTTTCGTCCAAATGCAATCCATAATTTGGAGTTAGCCCGCAAATGGCAGCAGCTAAAGCAGAGGGTCCTCCTTCTCTATTTGTCCTCGCTCCTATAACTGAGTTGGCAAATGATACAGCCGATGATTCTGACCATGCAATATGCTCATTAAATCGAGGCAAATTTCCTGCAAGATACGGAGTGCATGTGGCTGTTGCAACTATTCCCATTTCTTTGAATGCATTAATGATGCGCATTTGCTTCTTTGCAAAATTCTCATCTATTCCCATTTCCTTCCAGTTCTCCAAATCCATTCCTGCAGGGTTAAGATAAGTCAAAACCTTAACCTTTGCTCCTTTAGAGGCGAAATCCTCCAGAAACTCCAGACCAGGGTCACCAATTGATTTATAAGAAACGCCCGCAACCTGAACAGAAGAGACGGGAATCATTTTATCAGCATTGTAAACATCTCCTAAACGAACCAGTAGGCGCATCATCTTTTCAACAACTTCTCCCTGCTCTCCATCCAGCATTCCTTCCTGCTCTTTTGTCAGATACATCATGAATGAATATCTTCACCTTTCTTAAACTTTGAGGAAAACCACTAATTTATTATATCCATTTCATTTTCAAATAGATGCGTTCCTGGGCGATCATTGTTGCAATTATTCTTGCATTTGTTATTGGTCTAATTTTATTCCCTCATCTTTTTTATGACCAGTTCATCTGGAAATATTTTTGGGGACCTGTAGTGGCAGATGCAACAGGACATCCTGTAAGTTACCATGGAATCCAAGCTGCAGAAGGCTATACCTTTATTTCAGAATTAATTTATGGATTACTCCTCATCGCTGCCATCTATGCTTTGTACAGAATATTTATCATTTTGGGAATTGTGGTAGATGCACGTTTTGTTTTGTTATCCCTTCCATTTATTCTCCTCGGTCCAGTAACGAGGGTTTTAGAAGATAGTGGGCTTTTCAATAAACCTCTTTCCTATTTTTTTATCTCCCCCTTAATATACATCCAAATAGGCATATTGTTTTTCCTCTCCCTTTTATTCGGCAAATATTTGGAAAAAAAGAAGGATGAAATTAAAATTTTTACAATATCTCTTTTCATCATTACACTCTTTTTCATCTTATGTAATTTTTTACTCTCCGCCAGAATAGGATATTCTCTCCATCCATTCTTTTTCATCATTTTTTCCATT
>Ga0164318_10001013_pt1 | contig 23939 bp, 18 predicted proteins | sample GuaBasSedimGuay9_FD_113734 | JGI IMG/M metagenome (GOLD analysis project Ga0164318, IMG submission 113734) | Subseafloor sediment microbial communities from Guaymas Basin, Gulf of California, Mexico - Guay9, Core 4571-4, 0-3 cm | ecosystem: Environmental > Aquatic > Marine > Hydrothermal vents...
CATGGTTTTATGACCGCTTTGAGCGGTTCACAATCAAGCCTCCGGCTTTGCCGGCGGTCACTGACTTCAAGCATGTGTGGTATTTTATATCCGTTTTCTTTTGCCCATTTGATGAATTTAAAGGGCTTGCATTTTCCCGGTGTACCCTCTATTTCAACGTCAATAAAATTTTTAGACTTAAATAAATCTTGCACATCCCTCAAGCATATAAACACATATTGCAATGCTTGATCTATTTTAGGATATTCATCATTAAATTTTTCATGCAGTTTTTTTATTTTATTTTCAATTTTTTTTAGATCTTGTTTCGTTTTTTGTTTCGAGGTCTCATCAGGTAGATAGGATTCTCCTGCATCTTGTTTAGAGAGCATATAATCTTGCATCATCTCCACTATCAGTTTTTTCAGTTCTGATGCTTTTTCATGTCCATATTTTAGATGTATTATTGTATTAATAAAACTCAGATCAATGTTTGTATTCTTTACAAAAAAATCATTTTTCATTGATTCTAACCGTTCATACACCATTGAAGCATCTTTCAGGTTAACAAGAATATCAAAACACAGGTTTATCGTCCAGAATGGGGTTTGTTTTATCTTTTGATAATCTGGTTTATCTAAAGGTAGATGGTTCGTTTTTATGAATTGCTCATCCAGTTCTCTTATTAAAGATAGGACGTCTTGATCTTTATGCATAGGTTGTCTCCTGTCACACTACCTGATTTGTTCCCTGGGAAGGTTGGCTCAGGATTGCCAGCTTTTCAAACCCGGTGATCAACCAAGCTCTATCCCTGGGAAAGTAAGTTAAAATCCTATTTTCGTTTTTGGTTGTTCATCATCTGCCAGGAGTTTATCCAACACAGTAAATACAATTTCAAATTTTTCATCTGTCTGCTGCTTTAACTCCTCAACAGCTTTTTTTAATTCCGCATGTTCTGATATCATGTGTCGCAGTTTTGTGAATGTTCGCATGATCTGGATGTTGGCCTGGATTGCCCTCTTGCTATTCAATATACCGGACAGCATAGCAACACCTTGTTCAGTAAAAGCCATGGGTGAATATCTTAAACCCATTTTATCAGAATTGGAGGTGCCAAATTGACTCCTCCAATCTTGAAACTCCTTTTTCGTCATCTCAAACATGAAATCATCAGGGAACCGTTCAATATGTCTTCTGACATTTCTTTTTAATACTTTAGTCTCAACTTGATAAAGCCCTGCCAGATCTCTATCAAGCATGACTTTAGAACCACGAATATAATATATTTTAGTTTTGATTTGTTCTATTGTCGCAAGATTATTTTCAACCATAAAGTCTCCTGTCTTGAGATGTCAAATTGTGACTTCAAAATTTTATTGTTTAATTGGAGGTGCCAAATTGTGACCTCCAATTTATCTTTTACCTTTCATGTTTACGACTTTCTTTCCCTGCCCGACATTTTTTTGCTGATTAAAAATAGCATCAATCTGCCCAGCGCCATCTTTTAAAGCTTCATCCCTAAGATGTGCGTATCTTTGGGTCATTTTAGGCGATTTATGAGTCATTAGTTTCTGCAATACGTACATATCAACTTTTCCAGAAGAGGCCAGCATTGATGCATATGCATGCCTTAAACCGTGCATCGGTCGGAAGTCTTTGGGCAGCCCTGCATTATCCCGGATTCTTCGTGCAGCCTTACCAGTGTCTGTTCTTTTCCTACCATTCAATCCGGGGAAAACATAAGGGCTTTTGCTTTTGATAATGCTATTTAACAAATCTTTTGCCATATCATTAATAGGTATTTTCTGATCCGGTCCACCTTTGGGATCTTTAAGCAAGATGAATCCAGTTTTTAGGTTGATATATTTCCATTGAAGTTTAAAAATTTCTCCCCGCCTCATGCCTGTATAGAGTGCGATCAGCATCATGTTACCAACATCAATGTTTTCATCTTTTTCAATGGATTCTAACAATTGTTCTAATTGACTCTGAGTCAAGTCTTCCGTCGTTTCATTATTGACTTTGGGCAGTTCTAATTTAAACGCAAGCCCAATACAACGGTTTCTTTTTATACCAAAATTTATAATTCTTCTAAGCAATTCTATGCTATTTCGTATGGTGGCCGGTGCTTTGTCTTTGAGTTTTTTAAGGCGCAACCTGTCTATATCTAAGGGTTGGATTTCTTCAGGGATTTTTTCCCCAAAGAGTGGTTCAATATGATTTTGAAATCTGTTTTGATCTGTGACCATGCCTTTCAAATGTGGATTGACTACTTTATATTCTTTCCAGAGATTTGATATTGTAGGTTTGTTTCGCTCTGCTTTTTTCTCCGCAAGTCTTTTTTCACGTTCTTCTTTAGCTGGAAGCCGCCGCCCTTCAATGTAATCTGATCTCACGATTGCAGCACGAGCCGGGGACATTTGGTCAGCATATTGCCGGCCCACCTTTTCTTCACGAAATTTCCCGTCTTTTTTGAAAATCACATAATAGATTTTTTCTTTACCACTCCCGCCGATTCTCTGACCAAGACGGAAAAAAACACCTGGTTTGTCTGTTTTAATGCGTTTCATATGGCATATTCTCCCTATATAATCTTTTAAATCCTTTGTTCGTAGGTGTTTTAGAAAAAGTAATTTCCAACCGTATTTCCAACTTATAGCCTAAATATACAGGTTTTTTGGGGTAAGTCAAGGTAATAAATAAATCTATAAAATTGTATTAGTATCTGATTTTATAGAAGAAAGTAAGATAAGGTAAGTTTAGGTATTATGTATCAGTCGGGCTCATAACCCGAAGGTCGTTGGTTCAAATCCTTCCCCCGCTACCACGCTAATAACAAGGCCGGTGCTCACGGTGTTATCCAAGAGTATTGGCCTTTTTGTTGGTCATTTGGATGTCTTTACACCTTTTATGTGTTTTTAGTGTTCTCTTATAGCGTTAAATGACCGTCGATGCAATTGTTATTCATAAAACTGTTTATTTGTAATCGTTTTTCATAGACAATAATCGTTTTTCATGCCATTATGAATCCAGTAAATAAAATGAGAATTCATAAAAAATGCCAAATTATAATCAAAATTTACAGAAAGTAATTGTTTTTCATGGTTTCCCACCTCTGGAGGATGGAGCACGCTTATCTGGATATTCTGCACTGATTCAAGCGCACTGTTTGAAGGTTCCTGTACCGGATTATCTGTGTGCAATAGGCACAAAGCATAAAAGATATGATTATGAACGCTGGCATATTTTTACACCACGCCATAAGCCAGAGGACACCCTTTATGGACATTTAATCTTTGCACTTAAATACGAAGGGATTGATCTGGCTGTTCTCAATGCATTATTTCAAAAAATTGAGGAGAAAGAAATTCAAGAGATTGTTCGCGCTGAGCCAACGGGCAGCTATAGCCGTCGATTGTGGTTCCTATGGGAGTGGTTACGCGAAGAACAAATAAATATTGAAGATGCAACAATAGGAAATTTTATCCCTCTCGTTAATAGCAAGTTGCAGTATGAAGGAAAATCATATCAATCTCGACGGCATCACGTTCGAAATAATTTGCCAGGAACGCGTAATTTCTGCCCTTTGATCCGAAGAACAGAAAAACTTGAGCAGTTTATTGGTAAGAATCTTTCAGAAACATCTATAAAACATATCGGCCACACCCATCCCGATCTTTTAAGCCGAGCCGCTGCATTCCTTTTACTTAAGGACTCAAAAGCCTCTTACACAATTGAAGGAGAAATGCCCCCATATAATCGGATAGAGCGATGGGGAAGGGCTATAGGTGAGGCAGGACAGCGTAAACTCAGCATTTCAGAACTGGAATATTTGCAACAAATTGTTATTGAAGATAATCGGTTTATAGAAGCGGGTTTGCGCAAGGAAGGTGGCTTTGTTGGAGAACATGACCGCAGCACAGGAATGCCAATGCCTGATCATATTTCCGCTCGCCCAGAAGATTTAAGTTCCTTGATATCAGGGCTTATTGATACTTATGAACACCTTCGTAAGGATGATTTTGATCCTGTTCTATTGGCAACTATCCTTGCCTTTGGTTTTGTGTTTATTCATCCCTTTGAAGATGGGAATGGTCGAATTCACCGCTATTTATTTCATCATGTTCTGGCTGAAAAAGGTTTCGTTCCAAAAGGATTAATCTTTCCAGTATCAGCGGTCATTTTGGAGAGGATAGAAGAATATAGAAAAATATTGGAGCATTATTCAAAGCCGCGGCTTGATTTGATCGAATGGAGACCTGCTGAGAAGAATAATGTTGAGGTTCTTAACGAGACCATAGATTTGTATCGCTATTTTGATGCGACAAAACAGGCTGAATTTTTCTTTGATTGCGTTGAGGAGACTGTAAATAAAACTCTTCCTGACGAGGTTGAATATTTAAGAAAATACGACTTCATCAATGATTTCATCAAAAATTATATTGATATGCCAGATAAACTTGTTGACTTACTCATACGTTTTCTTGTCCAAAATGGTGGCAAACTATCAAAACGTGCACGAGAAAAAGAATTTGAAAAACTAACTGACCGTGAAATTCAAGCCATTGAGCATAAATATGCAGAAATTTTTGATTAAAATATTATATTAGCTTCAATGCCTGAAATCAGATCTTCGGTTTTTACCTGATCTTCTTTCAGGTGAATAGTCGTCATATGAGAATATCCGTCTGTCAATTCCTGAACGTCTATCATTATTGTTTGTGTTTTTCTTCATGTAATCTTATCTCTAAAGTGTTTTTCAGGCAACCGGCTATCTTCCCATAAGACCCTTTGGCTTTCCGTCCCTGATTCACAACAGGTTTGGCTTTCACTGCCATTTTTGCTGCAAGAAGTGTACCTTGTCTCTTCGATTTTAATAGACTGATATTATAGTGTTTTCAGATATGTGAAAATTTTTACCTATGAAATAAATGTTATAAAATGAGTAAAATATGTAACAATTGTGGATAAACTTTTACCCATTAATGCAGATGAACAACTTAATTATATCTGAGCTGTTAAATAATCGTTCCTTTAATTTAAATGTATAAAAACCAAAAATCCCTTGTGAGTATATGATTAATTGTTATCTTATAAAAAAAATTACAGGTTTATAGCTAATGTTTAGAAAATTTTTATTTTATGGAGAGAGGTAAATGCAATTTTTAAAAAAGAAAACATTGACAGGTCTGGCCAGAACTTGTGGCTGAGCGGCAAAAATTAGTCCGACGGATCTGTCGGATGCGCTAAAGGGCCTTACGCCCCCATCTGATCCAAATCTTTTAGTGGGCATCGAAACTGCTGATGATGCAGCGGTCTATAAACTGTCTGATGGGATGGCTATGATTAATACCGTGGATTTCATCACGCCGCCGGTTGACGATCCATATTGGTTCGGCCAGATCGCTGCAGCCAATTCCATTTCAGATATATACTCAATGGGCGGGAAACCACTCACTGCCCTGAATGTCGTCATGTTTCCTTCCAAGATTCTTGATATGGGGATATTGCATGATATTTTGCGAGGTGGGCATGATAAGGTCGTGGAGGCGGGTGCCTGTCTGGTCGGAGGCCATACTGTTGATGATGAAGAACCCAAATATGGACTCTGCGTCAGTGGTATTGTTGATCCAAACAAAGTGATCACCAATGCAGGCTCAAAACCGGGTGATGCCCTGGTTCTCACAAAACCCATTGGTTCGGGCGTCTTATTTAATGCAGTACATTCCGGGAAATTGCCGTTTAAAGACCTGGAAAAAGATGTTCTGCCTTTGCTTGCATCTTTAAATGATATTGCCATGACAACGGCACTTAAATTTGATGTACATGCCTGTACTGATATTACAGGGTTTGGTATCCTTGGTCATCTTCTTGAGGTTTCCCTGGGGTGTGGTGCCGGGGTAGTGGTTGATTTTAAGGCACTGCCGATCTATCCTTATGCTCTGGAAATGTATAATAAAGGTGAGTCAACCGGCAGCAACAAGGGCAACCGACAGATGGTGAACAATTATAATTTTGAGATACAAACCGCTTTGACAAATCAGGAAGAGGAGTTGCTGTTTGATCCCCAGACCTCAGGGGGTTTATTATTGTCTGTGCCTGATTCTCAAAGTGCTGATCTTATTTACGCATTGAAAAGTGCGGGTGTTGCTGTTGCAGAAAAGGTCGGGCATGTGGTTGCTGAACCTGCGGGGATTACCGTTGTATAGATAATGGAGATCTATTTTGTCATAGGAGGTTTAAGCCTGATAACAGCCTTTTTGTCCGGCTTGCTCGGTATCGGCGGCGGCATTATCCTTGGCCCGCTTCTTCTATACGTACCGCCTGTCTTTGGTCTTGAGCCTCTTTGCATGCGCGATGTGGCCGGTCTTACAATTGTACAGGGACTGCTGGCCTGCATGGGCGGTGTCCTTGTCCATCGAAAATTTCAATTTGTCAGCAATAAACTCTCCCTATGCATGGGAACCACAATTTTTTTTGCTGCTGGTGTCGGCGGGGCTGCCTCCGGCTTTATTGCAAATGAAATATTACTTTTTATCTTTGCCTGCCTGGCCTTTGCAGCCGCCCTATTGATGATAAAGCCGGTCAGAGATGACTCTGAAAAACCAAATGCCGCAAGAATACACTTCAAGTGGACGCGGGCTGTCAGTGTGGCTTCATGTGTTGGTCTGCTTGGCGGAATGGTTGGGCAGGGAGGCTCCTTTATCCTGATACCTTTAATGCGTTCTTATGTTAACATTCCAACAAGAATTGCCATTGGCAGCAATCTGGCAATCGTAATGCTGTCATCTATGGCTGCCTTTATTTCCAAGGCGGCAACCGGCCAGATACAATGGTTAATGACGATGCCAATCATTTTTACAGTAATTCCCTTTGCAGCCTTTGGTGGATACGTCAGTTCAAAAGTATCGGTCGTGTGGCTTCGAAGAATCTTAGCTTCTCTGATTGCCGTTTCTGCCCTATGGATGTGGTTCTCTTTGTTGTGCTAATCGTCCGCACAAAAGATATTTTCAGGTTCGAAACGAAAATCAGGTATCAAAATGTATTTGCTGTTGTGGGTTAAAAAGATAATAATTGACAGAAATATTAATCGTAATTATTTTGAGTTTCATTTTAAGATCAATAAATAAATGGTTTTGCTCATCAGAATAATAAATAATATCGAGAGCGGAGATATATGAAGTGGCACATGAATATTCAGTCAAAATCCATGATTATTTGACATCAAAAATAGAGGCTGCACAAAAAAAGAAAAAAAAGGCAAAAAGTCTTAAGAACTCTGAAAATGAGCAGTTTTATAATGGACAGTTGGAAGAATTGTTCAGTGTCAGAAAATACCTGACAGATCAAATCGATCTTGACACCCACAAGTATTACAAATGATATAGCGAAGGAACTAAAATGGCCTATATATATTTGCTCAACCTTTATAAAATAATAGATGAAAAATTAAATAAAGCAAAAAAATGTGTTGATAATACTTCAAATGAACCTGAAAAAACAAAGTTTCAACAAGGAAGAATTCAAGCCCTTACAGAGTTTAAAGAGTTTTTAACAAACAATTTAAATTCAAAGCTTCCCCGCAGGATCAGGCAGCAATTAAAAGAGCATCAATAGTTCTTATACAACCTCGGAACATTCCATATATGAAATCAGGGTTTCAAGATATCTGGACTTTATCTGCTGACTGGCCATGATCTGTTTCACAGGTGGCAGTTTTAAAATCACCCCTAAAACCGCAGCAAGAGCCCGGTGGCTGAATAACACCTTATTATCAAAAAACAGGTGCTGAAGTTTTTCTCTTTCTATGGCCATCACTACGGCTCTGTGCGTGCCGTTCAAAGGAGTGATGACTCTTTGAGGCAAAGGCTTTAATTTAAGGCTGTCTTCCAGGCATGCCCGGATACACAGACCGCAACCAAGACATATATCTTGATTAAGGCGTGCTTTTTGTTTTTTTGGATGTTTGGGATCATTGGCTGATACCAGAGTCATGGCTTCTACCGGACAAATATTTACACATTTGCCGCAGCCAGTGCAGGTGTCGCCATTGATTTTTGGGATAAAATTAGAGGTGTGTATCGGATTGAATATAGCAAATCTGCGAGCTGCAATCATGGCTTCACAACAGCATCCGCAGCAGTTACAGATAAAATTTACCCGATTCCTGACATTTTCGCCGAACTGGACCAGATTTGATTCATATGCCTGCTCAAGAAGATCCAGTCCTTCAGCAACGTCAACCGTCCGGGCATGTCCGTATTTAATCAGGGATCTGGCTGTGGTGTTAAATGTCATGCAGATTTCCATTGGGCTGTTGCAGGCTTTGCCCATGTGAACCATTTTATGGCGGCAGTAACAGGTGCCTATACCCCTGTGGGATGCTGTTTTGATTACCTGTGATGCTCGCTCGTAATCCAGAACATGGATTGCATTGTCATTGGACAGTACGGGTTCATGAACAAATACGCGGCCTAACTGAGTATCACCCAGAGTAAACAGATCTTTTATAAAATCTTCTTCCACGTTCAGGTACTGGTAGAACAACTCACTTAAGACCTTTTGGTCAATATCATGCCGTACCCGCATCATGGAGAATTCAAAAAAACCGGCCATGGGCGGGGGCAGGGCATAGTGAGTTTTACCATCTTGATCAATGTCCACAAGGATGGCCCGGGACGCAAGCTGATCCAGAATTTTTCCGGCTTTGGATAAGCTCATTTTCCATATTTTAGCAGCTTTGTCAGCAGTAAAAGGTTTGATGGGGAGCAAGGAAACCAGGTGGGCCTCGGATTCCGAAAACAACAGGGCCAAAATTTTGTCCAGCAGCATAGAAGGGGGGGCACCCTGTGGAAATTGGTTTAAGCGATTTACCAGCCGGGTATAGCCGGATTTATTGGTGTGATGTGCCAAATTTCAACCCTCCTGAAGATTTTATTGACTGTAACAAATCTTTTATTTTCAGTCCACGTATTTCAATTAATCATTGAATAAATATCCAGTATGATTATACTCAAAATCATATCACTAAAAAAAGAGGGGCATATGATCATCATCACTACCCATAAAGGATCGGATTTTGATGCATTGGCATCCCTGGTAGCAGCAAGCTTGCTTTATCCTGAAGCCAAGGCAGTTTTACCCACCTCAATTAATGCAAATTTAAAAACATTTCTGGCTATTCATAAAGATCTGTTTAATCTTTACTCACCTAAAGATATTGTTTTTGATCAGGTGACAACCCTTGTTGTTGTGGATACACATTCATGGAATCGCCTGGAAGGTATGGATCGGTTAAAAGACAGACAGGATCTTGAGATTATTGTCTGGGACCATCATTCTGAAGGTGATATTGAAACTAAGCGGAAAAATATCCGTGAGACAGGGGCTGCGGTTACCCTGCTGGTAAAAGAAATTGAAAAACAAAGAAAGCTGATCACCCCGATCCAGGCTACACTTTTTTTGATGGGATTGTATGAAGATACCGGCAATATGACATTTCCGTCGACGCTTCCGGAAGATGCCTATGCCGCCGGTTTTCTTCTTGATAGAAAGGCAGACCTGCATATTCTTTCTACTTTTTTACGGCAGGCATACGGCAAAAAACAGAAAGATATCCTCTTTCATATGATACAGAAGGCAAAAAGAACCGAAGTGTCCGGGTTCACTATCAGTATTGCCAAAATGGAGGTGGAAGGGCGAATTCAGAATCTTGCCATGGTCCTTCAGATGTACCGGGAGATTGTTAATGTGGATGCTGCATTTGGAATTTTTAAAGATGGCGAACGAAATAAGTGTATGGTCATCGGCAGAAGTAATATAGATGAAATCAATATAGGCCTGTTAATGCGAAGCGTAGGCGGCGGCGGTCACCCCGGAGCCGGATCTGCCCTGTTAAAAGATGTTAATCCGGATATAATTGAAAAAATGTTGTTTGAACTTATTTCAGGAAATCAGCATTCTTCTGTGATGCTGTCGGATATCATGTCGTATCCGGTGGTTACTGTGACTGAGGATACAATGGTTGAAGAAGTGGCTATGATTTTAAGAGACCTGGGGTGTACAGGTGTGCCAGTTGAGGATAAAGATGAAAATATTGTTGGAGTGATCTCCCGGCGGGATTTCAAGAAAGTCAGAAAATCAAAACAGATGCAATCTCCTGTAAAAGCATTTATGACCCGGAATGTTGTGACTATACATCATGACAGAAGTGCTATGGAAGCGGCTAAATTGATGATAAAACATGATATCGGTCGTATCCCTGTTATCAAAGATGATAAAATCATCGGTATTATTACCCGGTCGGATGCAATGATGTACTTCTATGACCTGCTGCCGGATTGATTAAAATTTAAGTTTTCTTCTTGCTATGCCAGCAAGTTTCTCCCTGAATATTTTTGAGTTGTGCCGGATATCCACCGGAAATGCCTTTTCAATAAAGATATGTTCAATACCGGCGGTTAATGGGTTTGATTTTGCCAGGGTCAATAGTTCTTTGATAAAGGCTTTTTTGTTGTTTATCTTTGATAAAGGCTCGATAAACATAACCGGTGTCTGCATATGTTTGGGTCCCACTCCTGCAAGAGCACTTCTGAAGACCTTTTCATGATTGTTGAAGATGGCTTCAAGCGGGATGGTAAAAAGCGTTTCTTTCTGGGTGATAACCCTGTGGCTTTTTCGTCCGCAAAACCAGATTCTTCCCTTTGAATCTTTCCATCCAAGATCACCCATTCGATGCCATATTTTACCATCAGAGTCAGGAATTTTAGTCAGCAGGTCTGCTTCATGGTTGTCAAAATAACGCTCTGTCACAAGGTCTGCTTTTACCGTTATTTCTCCCACCTGGTTTTCAGGCACTTTAAGTTTGTCATGGAGCTGAGTGATGGGATCATCACTGATTTTAATCAGTTCAACCCGGGTGTCACAGATTGGCCTGCCGATACACATGCCATATCCCTGCTCGGAAAGCGTTTTGGTTTCTTCCAGAATTTCATTGGATGCAATGGATATGATGGGGACAGCCTCGGTGGCTCCATAGGGGGTATGAATCTGGGCATGGCCCGTCAGCATAGCGGAAAATTGTTCGATATTGGCAGGTGAAACGGGTGCACCAGCAGATATCACACGCCGCAGAGATGGCAATTTAATATTGTTTTCCTTACCGAACTTGCCCACCCGGTGTAAAAGGGCAGGTGAAGCAAACATATTGGTAATGCCATGGTTATTAATGGCCTCAATTATTTTTTTGGGGTCCACCAGGGCCGGTTTGGTGGGATCCATATCCGGAATGACTACCGTCATACCTATCGCCACATAAAACGCAGCCCATAACGGAAAGGTGGGTAGATCAATCTCATCCTCGCCGAACTGAAAATGCTCCTGGATCTGCCTGATCTGAGCCACAAAGTTTCCATGGGTATATACCACACCTTTTGCCGGGCCGGTTGATCCGCTGGTAAATGCAATGGCTGCAGTTTCATCCCAGGTGGTATTGGCTTTGGGATAAGGATCATTACTATCCGTCATGAGCTGGTTTAAGGTATATCCACCCCAGAACCATCGTTTGCCGACGGTTACCCAGTGCCTGATGGGTTTAAAATAGCCGGGTTTTAATTTCCTTAACAGATGTGCCTTTTCAATACCGATAAAAGCCTTGGGTTTTCCCTGCTGCAGACATTCCAGCATCCTGTTAAGTCCCATGCCCGGATCAACAACCACCGGCACGGCACCAACTTTTAACATGGCAAAGAGAATGATAAAAAATTCCATACCCGGTGGCACCATTAAAATGGTTCGAGTCCCCCTGATAATACCAATTCTCTCAAGGCCAAAGGCAAGTTTGTCCGATTCCTTCTCAAGCTGGGTAAATGTCATTTGACTGTATAGAACCCGGCCTTTTTTGTCTCTTCCAGCGGGATAAACAATTGCTCTTTTAAAGGGGTATTTCCCTTGTGATTTTTTCAGACTGAGTGTGATATTTGAATAGACTGTCATAAGAATTTCTTTTTAAGTTTATAAATGTTTCCTTTAATAAATCCTTGAGGAATATTTTGATTTGATTTTAATTTCTGGGTCAACTCCCGGGCAGCTGTTAAAGCACTTTGTGCAAGTTCAGTCAGCACTTTATTCTTGGCTTCAATTTGAAAAAGTCCTTGCTCTTTGTTTACACGAAACAAGACATAGGTTTCTTTCACGGGTTTTTCAATCTTCAAAAAAACTTTTTGCAGGCCTTTTTTTGATTTTTCCCATATTTTTTTTTCTTTATCTGCAATTTTCTTCTGATCCGGATAAGTTTGAGCAATGGCATCTATTCGCGCAATCTCATTGTTAAATAAGTTTATTTCCGAGTTAAAAGTGATCATTGCAGCATAGAGATCAGGAAAATAATCAAAACTGAATTTGAGCATTTCTTCGGGAAGATTGATATGGTTTAATTCTATCTTTTCATAGACTGCTTTTTGAGACGTGGAATCTTTTGAACCGAAATACAGGGTATATACAATATACGATGATGCACCAACGGCAATAAGAACAAGCAGGATAATAAACAGTCGTTTTTTTGAAAACCGCTTTTTTTTCTTTTTAGCGGGCGCCTTTTTATCAGATGCATCCTGAGGGTCGGGCTCGTCTGTGTCTTTTCCCTTTTCCTCAGCTTTTGGCAGATCTGTTTCGGACGCCTTTGCTTTGTCCTTTTTTGCTTTCTTCTTCTTTTTTTTTCCAAATCCAAGCATGATTGCTTTTTACCCTAAGCCCCGGCTATTTGTCAAAACAAAGAACACTTTTTGTTTTGCCTTATTTGTTTAAGAAATCCTCGACCAGATGAGCTGTTTCTTCCGGCTTGTCTTCAAACAGGTAATGGCCTGCATCATGAAAAACATGGGTGGCAGCCCGTGGAAACCTGCGTCTGAATTCATTTAAAAATGTCAGGTCAAAAACAAAATCTTTTGCCCCCCATAAAAACAGTATAGAGGCTTCGTCCAGCCGTTTAAGATGCTGCGCCACATAATCGACGATTTCATAACTTTGATCTTGTTTACTTATCGGTATGTCCTGGACAAATTTTAAGGTCGCAATCCTGTTTTTCCATGAATTATAGGGTTCAACAAGCCCTTGCTTGACATCCTGGGGTAATTTTTTTTTACTGGCAAGATACAGGGCGCCTTTGGCAAACACGTTGAGTCCGAGTACGGCAGGAACAGCAAATAACCTGAAATATTTGATGAGCGATAACCGAAACGGAAATTTTTTTTCTTTTGGCAGAAAAAATCCTGCAGTATTGGTAATAATGATTTTGTCAATCCTGTCAATGTGGTCCACTGCCCAGGCAAGACCGATCATGCCGCCCCAGTCATGGACAACTATATTGATTTTCTCCTTGATATTTAATTGAGCAATCAGGGTGTCAAGGTCTTTTACCCGGGATTTAAGGGTGTAGTTATATGTTTTTTCATCAGGTTTGTCTGAAAATCCGCATCCGATATGATCCGGGACTATTGTACGAAATCCCTTTGAAAGGTGTTGTATCAGATGTCGGTAATAAAACGACCACGTCGGGTTGCCGTGTACCATGAGAACAGGTTTGCCTTCTCCCTTGTCAATATAGTGGAGGGCATGACCATTGATATCCACAAATTTTGACTCAAAGGGATAGAGATTCTCAAAACCTTTTGTGGAGGTCAATTTGTTATTGATAATTTTTTCTACCATTCAACACCTAAAATATAACAGTTGAGTCCTGATCCCACACCGATAAACGCCACAAAATCCTCGGGCTGCAAAAAGCCTCTCTCGTCAGCAATGGCTGCAGTAATAGGAAGAGAAACCGTTCCAATATTGCCCAGAAACGGATAGGTACAAAAGTCCTTTTGTATATTCACATTTAAAGCCTGGTAAAATTTCTGGTGATGCAGCGCCCCGACCTGATGCCCGATAAATTTATCGGGTTTGTCAGGAGAAAGATCAAATTCTTTTTTAAATGCTTTAAATGTTTTCTTTGCAAGGACAAGGCCATTTTCAAGAACTTCCTGAGCCTTGGTTCTCATGATGACTTTTGAATCCGTGGGCATTCCTTTTTGCTCAAATCCCCAGTTGCAAAGCCCGTGATGCTCAATGGCATTTTTTACAACCCCGCCTTTAAGGGCGTGTTTTCGATTATCCGGGTTGCCAATGGTTCCATTGGTCAAGAGGACGGCAGCCGCTCCGGAACCACCGGTCATTGTGGCAATCGCTTCTTTATAAAATTCAAGGCTTTTATGGGTGTTGATTTCATTAATGGTTGATTCAACAATTTGTCGAGAGGTTTCACAGGAGACCACAAGACCTGCCTGAATATTGCCCAGTTCAATTTCATTGGCGATATTGACAATCCCGGTAATGACGCCTAAGCAAGCGCTTTTCACATCATAAATATGAGCGTCATTTCCAATATTCAACTGATCCGCCACGGAGCAGGACGTGGCGGGTTCAAATCCGTCCTGGCCAACCCCGCAATATACAAGGGCACCAATCTGATCAGGGGAGACTTCGGCCTCATCAAGGGCTCTTTGCCCGGCAATGGCTGCATGTTCGGCAAGGGTGTGGTCTTTATCCCAGTATCTTCTCTCTTTTATACCGGTCAGACCTTCAATCTGTCCGGGGCCAAATCCCATTTTTTTAAAGAAAGGAGCAAGTTTTTTTTCCAAATCAGTAGAGGTCACTATATTGGGGGCAAGTTCATATCCAAAGGATTCGATAAATACATTTGAATATTTCATTTTTTTCTCCAGAAAGAGTTAAGGTCACTCTTTGTCAGGCCCATGATTTTAATTCCCATATCTTTGTACAAAACAATTCTCAAATCATCGGAAAACATATGCGCATCAGCTATTACGTATGGCTCCGGTTCATATCCCATCTCTTTTATTTCTATCTCATACCGGACCTTTTTTGTGTCAGGTGTCACAGGTCCCCGGCATTTTAAATCACTCTCATTGTTTGGCACAACATCATAAAAGACATCATCCCGGTCACTGACCCATCCCATTCGCTGGGTAAACACTCTTAAGGTATGGGCACAGCATTCATACATGAGAGTTCCGGGCATCACCTTGTCATCAATAAAGTGGCACCGTAAAAACCAGTCATCCGGATGGATATCCGCCTCGGCAGTAATGGAACCGAGGCTGAACCTGCCGCCCGTGGGATCAAATTCAAGAACCCTGTCAATAAGGTGCATTCTGCCGCCGGGAAGTTTGAGAAGTTTTCCAAGCTGTATCTGTTCAAAGCTTTCTCCAAAGGCTATCCCAAGATTTCCCTTTCTCAAGGCCTCAATCTTTTCATCGGAAAACGCTTCTTTTTTAACCGGAACAAGGGGATAAAATCTAACCCCTGTGTTTATCTGTTTTAATTCTTCGGTCTTTAAGATAATACCGCCTGAATTTTCAACCTCTTCTTCAGTAAAGAAACCCGCACACCCATCCCGCATCGAAATCAGCAGCCGGCCGTTAATATACCCTTTATAATGGAAAAAGAACAGGATGACGTCGCCTTGTTTTAAAAACCGGTCAATCTCAATGTGATACTCAATGGTTTCGCCGACGTTCGGCAATGTCCTGTGAAAGGTGACCCTGGCATCAAGGAGTCTGTATTTCCTAGTACCTTTTACTACATGGTCGATTCCTAAAAAGGCGCATAAAAACAAGTCAGCCTGGCCCGCTTCAATGGAGATGGAAACAGGGGTTTTCCCACCGTCCAGGTACCAGGCATCTTTTTTAACATCATGCTGGGTAATGATTTTTCCACAAGATAAGGACAGCATTTCACCTTCAATATCCATGATTCTGTCCACCAGCATTAACGGCTCATCCGGGAGTCTCACCCTGACAGGATAGGTGTCAATGATTTCAAACTCTTTACCCAGGACATTCCCAGCTTTTCCAATGGCATACTCAAGGCATTGGTCCCTGTCAAGAAAGGGAGACGTTACAGGATCGGACGGTTTTGTTTGAGAATCAATGTCAAAATTCTTCATGGCAGGTATGGGTTGATCATCGCGGGTTTGAATAACACTGCCGGCCAGTTGGGTCAGGGTTTCAAACTGTTTTTCAAGGAGCTGCATGTTTTTTTTGGAAAATTCAAGAAATTTTTCATGGGCATTGGATGTTGCAAGACTGCCTTTGGCAATCAGATTCGGGTCAAGGACGAGATCAGCCGTCTGATCCTGATTGTTATCTTCCTGCATATTTTTTTCAAGAATGTATTCTTCAAGAATCACATGTGAACAACAGCCGTCCATTGTGATAGATGCAACACAGGCTTTTCGGCCTGTTTTGTTTTTCTGTTTTTCCCAATGGACAGGCATGTCAGTGAAGTGAAATCGCTCTTTATCCAGTTTTCCAAACCCCGAAGCTTTTGTCATATTTGATGGCATCAGTCTGTGATTAAGACAAAGTGCTGTCTTAATCACAGAGAATAAAGCAGAGGCACCCCTGGTATTTCCAATGACAGAGGAAGTCGATGTGACATGGCAGGGAGAAATCACCGGGTTGTTTGAATAAAGTTTATTCAGTACCTTAATCTCGGTGGCGTCATCCTGATTTATCCCTGTAGCGCAGGTTTCATAGAAATTGATCTCCTTTAACGATGTGCCGCAATTTTTGAGGGCATTTTCAAGAGATTGAGTATAAAGGCCCTCCGATTTTTCTGAATCGTGATCTGCTTCACCTGGAATCGTACCGCTGCCGGTACCTGCAATACCGGTGACAATACCATAAATCCTGTCTTTGTCTTTAATGGCCTGGTCCAGTCTTTTTAAAACAATGGCGGCAGCTCCTTCAGAAGGCAGCACATGATCCATGTGGGGCTTTGCACTATCATTGAGAATACATTGCCGGATATCCCCTGCAAGATCAACGGCACCGCAGATAAAAACATCGGTTTCATAAGCACTTAAGGAATGAATAGCGGTTTCAATGGCCTTGATTCCGGAAGCGGCTCCGGCAGACAGGGTGAAACAGGGACCCCCAAGTTTGAATTCCCTTGCCACGCGGGATGCCACAATGCCGCCAAGAGCTCCCAAAGTCCGGTTAAAGGTTAACGGTGGAGAAACAGCATCTTTGAGTTTTTCATCAAGATGATTGATTTTCCACCTGAGATGAAAATCTGTGGCACCATAATCAAATTCTATTCCAATGGCACAACCGATATGGTCCCGCTGGGGTTCGCCTTCTATAGGTCTTGGATTGATTCTGGCATCTTCCAAGGCCCCCTTGGCAGCTTTAAGAAGAAAAATATGCTGGGGCAGGATATCATCAATTTGATTGGGAGGAATATGAAATTCACCCGGTGAGGTGGATAAATGATCCAGATAGAATCCCGGTTTTCCTCTAAAACCATTAGATTGGGTTTTCCTCCACCTTGATCCCGGGAGTTCAGACGTCAACTTTGCTTTATCAAAGATAAGATCCTTAAACCGGGATAAAGAGTTGCAATCCTTTGCAATGGTTTCCATGCCAACAATGGCACAGGGCAGCTTTTTTAATATCTCTTTTTTAACAATAAGCGGTTGTTCCTCGGTTTTCACAATATGCCGGGTGGATGTTTTTTTAAATTCTTCAATCAGAAGATGGGCATTGATACCGCCAAACCCAAAAGCACTGATTCCGGCCTTTCTTGTAGAGTGGGGAAGCGCTGGGTTCCAGTCTTCAACCCTGGTTTGAACCTTGATATGACTCTGATTTAAAATACTGTTGGATGAAGGGGCTGAATAATTTAAGGAAGGCGGTAAGAATCCCTCATTCATTGAAAGAATGGTTTTTATAAATCCTGCCGCACCTGCTGCAGTGAGAAGATGTCCGGTCATTGATTTGACAGAGCCGATTGAAAGATGTTTGCCAGAGCTATTAAATCCGTCACAGCCAAAGGCATCAAGCAATCCCTTTATGCTGGACAGTTCCACCTGATCCCCCACCGGCGTACCAGACCCATGACACTCCATGTACTGGATGTCCAAAGGAGACCATGAAGCCTGTTTATAGGCCTGGATCATGGCCCGAACCTGACCTTCTTTTGCCGGTCCCACAAGGGTTCCTTCAATATCATTGGATACACCGGCCCCGGTGATAACGGCATGGATTCTATCACCACTGTTTATGGCATCTTCAAGCCTTTTCAAAACAACAATGCCGGTTCCTTCTCCCACAACAAGTCCGTCTGCATCCTTATCAAAAGGAGAACATCTGCCCGAAGGGGACAGGGCCTGGAGCTGTGTAAATCCAATCTGGGTATAAAGAGAGTCCGGCCGGGACACACCACCGGCCACCATGATATCTGCTTTTTTTAAGTGAAGATGCTCACAGGCAAGCTTGATGGCATATAAAGAGGATGCACAGGCCGCATCAAGGGTAAAGCTTGTACCTTCAAACCCCATGGCCCGGGAAAGTATTGCAGCGGGAAAAGAGACAGCGGCTGCACGTGAGAAATCTTTTGGGAGCAGACCTTTATATGCGTTATCACAAAGTATTTGCCAGGAAAGTTGAGAAGATGTATCCGTGGGAAGGGCAATGGCAGCCAGGATAACGCCGGTCCTTTTTTTGTTTTCGTTTGTATGGGAACATTGTAAAAAAGCATCTCTTCCTGCATGGAGGACAAGTTGGTGCACAGGGTCGAGCTCGGATAGCAGATCTTTGTCTATAAGAAAATTGTCAGGATCAAATTCAAAGTTTTCAATGATCCCGGCTTTATTTGAAATGGCTTTGTCTGGAAGCGTCTGGTCCGATATAAAATCTTTTACGGGGCCGATCCATCGATGCTCCGGGACTTTGATAACACAATTTTTTTTATGGATGATATTGTCAAGAAACTGGTTTGTATCCAGGGCTTTTGGAAAGACTCCGGAAAGGCTGACAACGGCTATTTTACCTATTTTCTTTAACATGGGTTCACAATTTGGTCCGGTAGATGCCTTGTCATAGCGTTTTTCATAGAAGGTCATATAATTTAGAATCCAGGCAATTTCAAGCAGGCATTGTAAAATTTGTGTAAAATTCCGGTCGGACAGATATACGGTAGTATGCCGAAAGACCTAGTAGAGAAGCTTCCAGCCATAAAGAATGGAGACAGTTTGTTTTTACGTTGGCGTAAAAATAATGTGGCGTTGAGCCAGTTATTTATAAATAAGAAAAAAGCCTTGAACAACTGATTTTGCTAAAAGCCACAGCGTTATGCCGACAAAAAAAATGGCCAAAGATCTATCAAACCTATTCTCTATTCTTTTTTCATTATATCCCATGATCCAGCCAAAAAAGATACCGGAAAGCAATCCGCCGGCATGACTCCAGTTATTAATGTTGGGCATAAGAAAACCAATCAAAATCAGACTGACAACCCATCCGGAAGTCTGTTTGTAGACCAGCTGCCCCCATTGACCGCCCCTTGATTTGCCAAAATAAAGCGCAGCTCCGATGAGTCCGCAAAGTCCTGATGAAGCACCGATGGTTAGATAAACATTGCCAAAATAAGACAATAAAAATCCTGCAATGCCTGTCAGAGTATAGATCGAAAACATTCGAAACAGGCCGAATTCTTTCATTACCAGGGGTGCGACTGTTTTTAAGGCCAGCATGTTAAATAGAATGTGTAAAAGGCCGCCATGAAGCCAGTTAGCCGTAATCAGAGACCACCACGCTTCAAATTTAACAATGGGAAGCCTGCCCGAGGCACCAAGGAAATTTAATACATCCATGGACGGCGTAAAGGCATAAAACGGATTTAAGCTTAGTATCATATTTTTGCCGCTGAAAATCAGGCTGATAATAAACATGACAACATTGGTATAAATCATTGCCTTAAGGACAACTGCAGGTGTGAGAAATTCAGGGTCTGTTTTATAGTGAGTCATGATGGTCCAGGTTTATAAGGTGTATCCTATATAAAGTCAAAATGGTTTGTTTTTCAAACATTCTGGCTTGAAAATAACTCATAATAGGGTAAAATCAACTTTTTAAATTAAATTATGATAAGGTGTTCATATGAGTCTTCTTTCTATTTTCAGTCTGGCCCTGGCATTGTTTGTTCTTGCAGCAACACCGGGTCCAGGCTTGTTTGCAACAATTTCAAGATCTCTTGCCTCTGGTTTTGTTCCCTCACTTGGGGTGATTGCAGGAATTGTAACCGGTGATATTGTCTTTCTTTTATTTGCGATCCTTGGCATGTCGGTTATTGCTCAGACCATGGGGAATTTTTTTGCAGCAGTGAAAATTATCGGTGGCGCATATCTTATTTTTCTGGGACTTAAAATCTGGATGTCAAAGCCGCCATCGGTCCGGCAGACGAATGAAAATAACGGTCTCAAATATGGCAATTATTTGACCGGGCTTATTATTACACTGTCAAATCCAAAGGTGATCCTTTTTTATTGTGGATTTCTTCCTTCGTTCATGGATCTATCTTCCCTGGGTCTGTTTGATATCTGCATTGCGACCGTCACAGTCTCTATTGTTTTATCAAGCGTTTTGATGTTTTATGCATACCTTGCCAACCGTGCAAGACAGTTTTTTGATAGTCCTCGGTCTGTTAAGCGACTGAACAGGACAGCCGGTGGCGTGATGATTGCCACTGGTGTTGCTATTGCAGCAAATTCCTGATCCTCAGCTGTCAGAATCTGTTTATGCTTGTCTAGGATATCTTTGTAATGTAATTTTGGTAATATGAATTGTTTTGCACCACAATTTGTTGTAGGTTGATAGTATAAAAAAAATCCGAGCCGTAAAAGTGTTCCAGTATTTTTATAAATATTAATTTGGCACAAGTATGGCGGGACGATATGCAAAAGATAAAACATATATTTTGCGCTACAGACTTGTCAAAGGCTTCCAGGAGTCTGATTTCATGGGGAGTTGAGTTTTGTTTAAAATTCGATGCTTCTTTTTTGGTTTTTCATTCTATTGCCCCGCCCCGGGGGTCTGTGTCCAGGCAAATTGAATTTGAGCGAGGTGGCGAAAAAGAAGAAAAGATCAAGGAAGCCCGTGAAAAAATAATAAAAATCATGGCGCAATTTGATATAAAATGGGATTTAGTCGTAGCTTATGGTGATCCAGTCCTTGAAGCTGTAAAAGTGGCGGAAAAAACAAAACCGGATATTATCATTGCAGCAAGCCATGGGTTATCAAGATTCCAACAGTTTTTTATCGGTTCGGTTGTAGGGCGTATGGCCCAACTATTTTCACAGCCTCTTTTAGTGATACCCCCCGGCAGTACTATCTTAGATAAAAGTCGTCCAAAATTGCAATTTGATAATATTACGGTGGCTTGCAGTTTGTTGACATCAGATTCTGAACTTAAAAATTATGCGTTGATTTTTTCTGAGAAATTTAATTCAAAAGTTTGCCTGGTCCATGTCATGGAGTCTCCTGTGAACGAGGAAATTGTGGAGATTACTTCTGCTCCCTATGATGAGACTCAAAGATGCCTGGAAGAAAAATTATCTTTAAAATTGAAAAATCTGATGCCGGGTAAAATAGTTATTCTTAGGGGAATTCCAGGTGAAGAACTGGCACTGCATGCGAAAAGTTATGAAACTAATTTAATCATAGCAGGGGTTGATGATCGCTCGGGCATGATTATTACCACCACAACTGCAGCTTTACTGCATAATTTACCGTGTGCCGTACTGACGGTTCCTGTAAAATCCAGTGAATAAACTTAATAAATTTTGAATGGTTAAAAAATGGCATTAAAAACCGGTATCGTAAAAGGGGAGATATTTTTAAATCATATTCCAGGGGAGGGATGTCCTGATACTCCCCAAAGACTTAAATCCATCTATTCCATGCTGAATGATTCTGATATGCAGGGTTTTTTTATTGATGTCCTGCCACAAAAAGCAGATAAAGAAGTCATTACTCTTTTTCATTCCCCCGAGTATTTTGAAAAAATTGCTGAAACCAAAGGAAAAGAACTCATCGCACTCACTGCAGACACCCATGCAGGTGCCGATACATTTGATGCAGCACTTTATGCCGCAGGCGGCCTCATTAAGGCCATATCACAGGTAGCAGCAAAAAAAATAGATAATGCGTTTGCTTTAATAAGGCCCCCCGGGCATCATGCGGAAAAAAGCCGGGCAATGGGCTATTGCCTCTTCAATCATATCGCTGTGGGGGCATTGTATGCACAAAAAAAACTAAATTTAAGTAAAATATTGATCATTGACTGGGATATTCATCATGGAAACGGTACCCAGCATGCATTTGAAAGAGATCCCACTGTTTTGTTTTTTTCTGTTCATCAGGCCGGACTTTTCCCGGGCACGGGAATTTTTACCGAAACTGGTATAGGAGCAGGAGAGGGATATACGATCAATTTGCCCATTCCCAAGGGGCATGGTGATGCAGAATATACTGCAATTTTTGAACGCTTGCTTGCCCCTGTCGCAGAACAATTTGCACCGGAACTGATTCTTGTTTCAGCAGGGTTTGATACCCATAAAGATGATCCCATGGGGGGCATGCGTATGACCACTTCGGGGTTTGCAGCAATTGCCGCATCAATCAAAAGGATAGCTGACAAGGTGTGCGGCGGAAAAATGGTCTGTTCTCTTGAAGGCGGTTATAATTTAGATAAGCTGCCTGGAATAGTAAAAGCGGTTTTAAAGGAGATGGCAGGTATTACATGCTGTGATGTCGGAGCAATGGCAGCAGAAGCAGATAAAAAAAAGGTCGATTATGTTGTTCGGCGCTGCATTGATGTGCACAGGCATCAATGGCATTTTTTTTAATGGTTTAGTAGGGGAGGCATCATGAATAAAATTAAAATTATGGAAGCCTCGGTGAGAAAATGGCAAAAGATCATAGATAAAAAAGGGTCTGACGGCGGTGTGCTGGATTGTCCTCCGTGCAGAATATATTATTTTTTTGTCTGTATCGGATGCCCCATCGCCGAATATACAGGACAAAAATTTTGCAAGGGTTCTCCTTATATTCCCTGGTTCAGGCACCAGTTGGAAAAGCATGACAAAATGTTTAAAAAGGTATATTGCCCGGAATGTGAAAGGCTTGCTAAGGATATGCAGGATTTCATGATTGAAATAAGAGATCACCTTAAAGAAAAAGAAGCCCAAAAGACAAGGAAAAAAGAGTGTTGATCACTGCAGCACTTTTTGCGCAGCTTATTTGTATGTGTACTGCCGCTTTTTTTTTGTTTCGCATGAATGGCGATACGTTTGCAGAAGCAGCTTCATATGCCATTATCACGGTTTTTATGCTGTTATCATTTATCCGCCAGATATCTTTTATTATCGGTAGCCCCATCATCTCCATATGCATGGAAGCCTTTTTTCTTATTTTCTCAATTATTCTGATTTACAGGTATCGCTCCTATGTTTCCAGTATATTTATTACATTAAGAAACTTTAGATCTTCAAATTCCATATCTTTTATTTTTTTGGTTTTGTGCTTTTTGTACATGGTGATCCATACTTTTCTGCATGTTCCAAAAGAATTTTTTAATGAATTTTACAGGTTAAGTGTTTATGAAAAAAGTGGTTTTTTCCAGCTTGCGACAGCATCTGATTTCCCAGCATTTTTACCAATTAATCACCTTGTTCTATTTGAACCATACCTGCGATTCAGCGCAGGTTCCGGTGAGGGTATTCTCTGCTTTTTAGCCTATCTTTCCATTGGTTTTTCCACATATGCCCTTGCCAGGCGTTATTCATGGCAGCCCACGGCATTTACTGTCGCTATTCTGGTCATGTCCATTCCCAGGCTTGTTGTACAGGCGATGCATCCAGGGACGCAGGTCATATCTGTTGCAGTGGCGTTATTTTGTATTCTTGCCATGTATAGAACAGTAGAACTGCCAAACCTTACAGATCTTGTTTTATTGGTTTTAGGACTCTTTTTCTGCATATCTGAAAATATTTCCAGCATGATCTATGCACCGATTCTTTTTGTTCTGTCATGGGTGGTTCTTTCCAGAAGACA
>Ga0164318_10001014_pt1 | contig 23923 bp, 30 predicted proteins | sample GuaBasSedimGuay9_FD_113734 | JGI IMG/M metagenome (GOLD analysis project Ga0164318, IMG submission 113734) | Subseafloor sediment microbial communities from Guaymas Basin, Gulf of California, Mexico - Guay9, Core 4571-4, 0-3 cm | ecosystem: Environmental > Aquatic > Marine > Hydrothermal vents...
AAAAATCACTGGTATTTTACATAAAACAAATACAACAGTTATATTTATCAATCAAATTAGAATGAAAATTGGTATGACAGGTTATGGAAGTCCAGAAACTACAACTGGTGGAAATGCTTTAAAATTCTATAGTTCAGTTAGATTAGATATTAGAAGAATTGCTTCACTTAAACAAGCAGAAGAGATTATTGGTAATAGAACTAAAGTAAAAGTTGTTAAAAATAAAGTAGCACCTCCATTTAAAGTAGTTGAGTTTGATATTATGTTTGGTAAGGGAATCTCTAAAATGGGCGAACTTATTGATTATGGTGTTAGAATGGATATCATTAACAAGTCTGGAGCTTGGTTTAGTTACAACGACAGTAAAATCGGACAAGGTAAAGAGAAGTCAAAAGAATTTTTAATTGATAACCCTGAAATAGCACTTGAAATAGAAGATAAAATTCTAAAAACTATGGGAACACAAGGATAAATTATGGAAATGATTTTTATTATAAAGTGGCTTTTAGGAACTCTATTTGGAATAATAGGAGCTGTTTTACTTTCTCAAAAAACAAAATATTCTAAGTATGGGTATATCTTCTTTACTATCTCATCTCTATCGTGGTGTTATATTGGATATCTTTCTGATGATATGGCACTTGTTACTATGAATATGATCTTTCTTTTGATTAATTGTAATGGTATCTGGAACTGGATAGTAAAAAGAGATGAGTAACAATTCTATTTCTAAAAAAGAACAATTATCTAAGAATAGGGTGAAAAAAGAAAGAACCTTTGGAGTTGTTAAAAAAACTCCTAGTTCTGCATCATCAATTGCAAGCCTCAAAAAAGGTTTTCAAAAAATAACTACAAAAGATACCTTAGTCTCAAAAAACATTAATCCCATTACAAAAGAGCAACAACTTAGTAGTTCTCCAAAAAGACAGAGAAGTTCTACATCAAAGAAAAAAGAAAAAAATTCAGAAAAAGATTTACACGACAGAAGTATTATTGTTCGCTTTTCAGAAAAAGAATACTTAAAGAGACAGACATTTATTATGAGTATTGGAATATGCCAAATTTGTAGGAATAATTACAATATGACTACGCCTCATCATTCGAGATATGGGACTGCAAACAAAGATGATAGGACTCTCGTAGCTGTAGGTTCATGTAATTGTCATAATGCGATTCACAATCAAAGCTACAAAGGTATAAAACTTACTAAAAAAGAAATTGAGGAAATAGGGTGGGGAAACAATGAGCTCTATCTTAATAGCCTATAGGTTCATATCATATTAAAAAGTCACCTAAAATTTAAGTGACTTTAAATTTGTCGTAACAAATTAAACTTCTCGTAGTTATACAATAAGTAGAGTCAAACATAATATCTTACTTCCATATACATTCTCGCTCTTATTTGTCTAAATATAATAAATTATAATTTTACTAATAAGTAAGGAGTTGTTTTAAGGAAGAGTAACAATATTATAATTAACCAAAAGAATATAGATTAAAATCTATTTTCTCTAACATGAACAAAAGTAGCTATAAAAAGAATTATAACTAACAAGTGCTAGTAAAAAATATTACATTTATTATATCTAAATAAAAATTATTCTATAAATTCATTTTGCTTAAGATAGAGTAGGGCGGTTCTTTATTAAATTATATATTTACTCCGTATTTTCTTTTTACTCTCTCCACCTAGCAGCTCACTTATTATTAAAAGTCTCACTTCTCCAATCTTTGTTACATCCATATCTTTTGTCAACTTGTTTATATCATCCAATACTTTATTTCTTCCATTATCAACACAATCCTCATAAGGCTTCTTGTATTTCTTTAATGCGTATGCATCCAGAAAGTAATTCTCAATATTTAGTCTGATTCTTTTTTGTATTGTTATTTTAGTAACTTTTTTAATTTGTTCCACTTTTTTGCCTTTTGCTTCTTATGTCTTATTATATCTAACATTTTTCATAATCCCCATTTCACAATATTAATATTATGTTACTTTTATGTTTTCTTTTTATCTAATGTATTGTAAACTACCTGTATAGATAATTGTATATTTCTAGGTACATAGGTACTATTGGATTATTTCATTTTTATCATTTATTTATTAATACTAAAACAAACACAAAGGAATATTTATGAAAAGAAGTAAAATTTTAATCTTCTTAATTTTGTCTACATTAACTATGCATGGTTTTGAAATTAGTGACGTGATCAACGAGAGCTGTGGAAAATTAATTGTAAAGAAAGACTCTCAAGGAAAAGAACTTTTCCGTATTTGTTATAACCTTTCTAAAAAAGGTGCTGACTTTGTTGGGTATAAACTCTATGCCAATACTGTTAATAAGTTAAACATTAAAAATCGTCCTAAATTTTTTAATGACAAAACCTTGAGCAAGCATACCAGAAGTACTCATAGTGACTATACTAGAAATAAGTATTCGATGGATAGGGGTCATTTGGTGTGGGATGCTGCCTTTGACTATAATAAGCAGGTTCTTAAGCAAACGTACGTGATGTCGAATATAATCCCTCAGCATTCTAGCATAAATCAGGAGCCGTATGCTCGTGTTGAAAAGAGAAGTAGAGCTCTTGCTAAGAAGCATGGTGAAGTTTCTGTTTTAAATGGGGTTATTTATAACAGTAGTGTCAAGATTGGAAAGAATAAAATATCTGTTCCTTCTGCTTTCTGGAAGTTTATTTATGTTCCTAATGGTAAAAGTGAATGTTATTACTTTAAAAATGTACCTATCAGCAATCCTAAAGCTGCCAAAATTAAAGATTATAAATTTTCTTGCTCTAAGCTTGGCCTAATCTAACAATTATCATTTAACTCCATACAGTGTGTAAATTATACACACTGTATAAAAAATTTCTAAATTTCTTATTTTTCTTAACTCTTTTTTTATTACACACCAGTTGTATCCTGCTCTTTTAATTGTTTCTTATGCTTTTTTCTGCTAAAATTGATTTTGAGAAAATATAGAAAATTTATAGAAAGGTTATTTAGGTATATTATGAAGCAGTTATTAAACTTATTACCAGTATCAGATTATGCTGTAGAATTCAATATTCCACTGAGCACTGTTTATAAAAAAATAGATAAAAAAGAATTAGATATTGCCATAATTAATAATAAGAAATTTATAATTACTGAACAATTGAAAGAACCTTCAGACACTTCTATCAATAATGATACTCTTATAGAAACTCTTCAAGCAGAATTGGAACATAATAAAAATACTGTTAATTCATTAATCAGCAATATGTCATCTAGTAGTAGCACTTCTACTCCTCTTGATACTAACTCAATAATTAAAAGTCTTACCTCAATTATTGAGAGCATGTTAGGCTCAAATATTCCAATGGAGAAAGAAACTAAGAAAAAATGGAAAGTTATACATAGCGATAAACAAAAGGGAGCTCAATAGTTTGAGAAATTATAAAATACTAATTTTCTCTATTTTCTCAAATTTCTATACATATTAAGCATTCTTTTATTTAAAGTAAGTATAATTACGGCATAAGAGATATGTTTTATGGCTTACCACGGGCCTTGGGGAGATGTTTCGTAAAGGCTAGTTTTTACTAGCCTTTTTTAATTTCTACTACTTTCTCATTTTTCTCACTACTCATACTTTTTTAATTTCTTGATATCTTTTATCATAATTTGATTATAATATATTTAATTAACAAAAAAACTATATAACATTCATTCTCTCCTAAAACCGTGGTAAGTTCTAAGTGGATTATTTGTTGTATCTAACGGATAGTAATGATTAAAATACTTAGATACCTGCCCATGTGGTAGGTAATTTAACACATGCTCCTCAAGAGCATAATACTTTATACGATAATTTACTCTCATACAGTAAGAATCAAAAGCATTTAATTAAATTTCATACTATTATGAAAGACAAATTATATTCTACTAAAACGCAAGCATGTAATCACAAGTCTGAATTAGAATATTATGTAAAACCTAAAGATACTAACGAAGCTCTTCATCATAACTTTATTAAGTATGGAAATAAAGCTGCTACTTCTTTTGTAATTATTGATGTTGATCATAACTATGAAACACTAGAAGACTTTAATAAAAATACAATTAATACTCTCAAGCTAGAACCATCATGGATATCTAAAACTTCTAAAGGATTTCATGTTGGATTTATTTTATCTTCACCTGTATTCAGTAATGATGCTAGTAAGCATCAGCAGTTGGTATTCACTAAAGTGATGCTTACCAACTTACTTAATGGAGATATTGCAGGGAGCTATAGAGTTAGAGGCTATTGGAGAAATCCTTTGACTCACCACTCTATTGTCAATACTAATACTTTCGATATAGATAGTTTACACAAAAAGATAAGTCAATTGTTTGCGCTTACACAAGTATCAGAAAGTATTGATGGTTCACTTATTATTAAAAGTGATGAAAATAAAAGAATCAATTCTGTTTCTAACTGGGAAAATATCGATAAGACTGGTTTTGTTCCAGGTAATCGTAATAACTATTTATTTCATAAAACTCTAGGTATGCTTCACAATGGAATCATTAAAAGATATGAGATTGAAGATACTCTAAGAACTATTAACAATAAACAGCTTCCAGAAAGTGAGATACTTAATATTGCAAAATCTTTATCTAAATATAAATACAATCCTAAAGGAACTGATATCAAAGATAGATATATTCATAAAAAAGGTGAGTATTTTAAATCTTTAAGTCTTAATGAGATTCATAACTATAGAATAAAAAATGGTAAGGTTAGTTTTGAAAGACAAAAAGTAGGGCAGGTACTCTCTACTGCAAAGATCATAACCAATTCTATTTCTAAATTAGTAGATGGTTATTGTAATATTTATAAAAGCAAAAGTAAATTTACTAATAATAATATCTCTAATGAAAGTAATATGAGCATCCCTACTATCAAGAGATACAGAAACAAAAGAAAGTTAGAGCAGAACATTAAAGAAATAGCATTCAAGAAATATATATTCAGCATAGTAAATATTAACACCATTGTTAATGCAGATGAACCCCTACTAAATAAAATGTTCAAAAATGTTGTTAATTTGGCTTTAGAATCTTTAAAATATTGCTATAAAAATACAACAATGTACTTTATCGAGTATTCTGATAAAAATAAGTTACTTCTTAGTAAAGTTCCCACCTCTTAAATACCTCTTTTATTAACTTCCTCTATCTTCTTATGGCTATTACCGCCCTTTTTTTTTGCTTAACACTTAATTGCTTCTTTATCATCTCTTTTATAAAACACATAATATTAACACTATATTTTAAGAGATGGTATATTAATACTTATACAGTTAATTTTTTTGCTCTTTCAAACTCTTTACATCTTTAATATTTACAAAGCCACTCATTCAATATTCCTACTGTTTTGCACCATCTCTATTAATCCTTTTATTTGATTATCTTGATAATTATCCTCTACTAAAGTATTTTCATTTGCATAGCTACCTCCAAAAATCCTTATTTTTTTGCTCTCTTCAAAATGCACTGTTATTGTGTCTTCTGTTTTTGTTATATTTTTTATTCCTACTGGAGTTTTATTTTTAAGAGTTTTTGAAAATGCTACTAATTCTGTATCTTTTTTTGGTATCCATATCAACTCTTCATTTTCATCAAGTACTGGTTCCAGGAACATATTCTTGTAGAACTTACTTAAAGGTCTTTTTATTTGAGTCATCTTTCCATCTTTAATTTCTTTTAACTCCGTATTCTTAATACTCATTGCTATTGACATATTAATCCTTTGAAAGTATCTTTGCTGTTTTTGCAAGTACTTTTATGTTTTGTGCAAAATCTGGCCCTTCTAATACTTTATAGGCCTCCATTAACACTATTAATTCTTTTTCACTTACATCATGCTCAAAAGCGATACTTCCTAGTTTCACCATTTTATGAAGATTGGGATTTTTCTGTTTCCAACTATTGATTGTTTGCGCACATTGACTTATATATGTAGAAATCTTTGGAGCTGTCATCAATTAATCCTTTTATTATATAAATTATAACATAAGTTTTCTATTAGTTCGCTATATAGCGATAAATTAGAAGTATTTATATTGATTTATCGCTTTTATTGATTGTATTTATCTTAAATTGCTCATTACCTCATCTTCTACTCCTTTAAACCCTATGCACCACCTTTTTTATTCTGCTTAAATATACAGTGCTTTTACAGTGTTTTTTTGCTATTATTTTTTTAATACACTTTTATATAAGGATATGCAGAATGAAAAACATTAATTATAATACTTTTATTAATAGCTTAATAGACCACATAAAATCCAATAGCATTATTCTTGCCATATCACTACTTTTTATTAGTATCTTTCTCTTCTTCTCGTTAAATGTACAGCAATATTTACCTAACTTTTATGATCCTTTAAAGCCAATAATTAATATCTTGATTATGCTTTTGCCTTCCCTTATTGTTCTTAGTAATAGTAATGATACTTTTTATTCAAAAGACTCTCGTGATGTATTCTTTAATTCTAATTATCATTTAAGGCAATTGCGTTGTCTCTTAATTCCTTATGTTTTTTCTTTTTTTACTCGACTTGATTCTTTCATTTCTTCTATTGCTCGTAATGCTCATTCCTGGACATTGGTTTTTTTATTACTTATTTCTGTTCCAGAACTTAATGACATTACTCATTTTTTTAATATTTCCAATTTCTTTTATTTTCTCTTACTTATTGTTTTATCTTTAATTGTTTTTTTTAATGTATTGCAAGAAAAGAAAAACCCTTCTCTTTCTCCATTTTTTGAACTTATTCTCTATGTCGGTGTTCTTATAGCATTCTTAGTGAGTTTTATGTATTTACTTTTCTTTTTATCTATGCCTATCAATAAGACTGAACAATCAATCCTTCAGGACTATAACTATATACTTTTATATGAAGATGACCATTTTATTAATAGTGCCTCTATTCTTCATGAAGATAAGTATGTGCCTAGATTTAAGTATTTGGTATTTACTGCTAAAATTAAAATGTTTGAAAATTAACAACTGGAGTAATTTATGAGTTTTACTAGAAACCTTAATGTATTTAAAAAGAGTAATGATTTATATTCTCTATTCTTTGTACATCTTTCTTTATTCAAAAAAGAGACTGTTGTTATCGAGTGTTCTCTTGATACTAATCATACTAATGATGGAAGAGAACGCAATACTGCAAGTATTATTGTTGAACCTTATCCTCAAACACTTGATACTATTGTTAGTATTGACTCTTATGCTCTTGAGCATGGTTTATATGTTGTCGATGATGATAATACTTGTTTGTTTAGCCATCCCGACTTTTCTGCTCTACTTGATGATAACCTCTACGGTGTTCTTAGAAATACCTTTAATGATGGTATTGAAGTAGAACTCTCCGTAGAAGATGTATCATTTGATAATTATAGAAAACAAGTTACTATGAACTTTAAATTTACTGGTGAAGTGAATGATTTTTCTCCACTTGTAGATTATAAATATTATGTTTGTTTTGGTGCTACTGTTCATAATGCAAGCAATTCCAATTACTGGGGCAAACTTCTGATTGATGGGAGAAGCTTATTGTCAGAGGAAAGATATGACCTATCATTTTTACTACTGTTTAGTGCTTTTGATAACCTTGTTACTCTAAGTATTGAAGCTATAAGAGGTAAATTTTTTAGTGAACTTGATATTCTTCACTTATCATTTGGAAGTAAGGTTTCTTTGCTATTAAACTATTATCTTTCAGGAGTTCCAACTACTGTAGCACACCCTGTAAGAGATTTTATTTATAATAATTTTACGGAACTTTATGACTTTAGAAATGCTGTTGCTCATGGGCTTGAAAGAAATATTACTAAAGATAATTGTGAGCAATGTCTGGATTTATTTATTTTTATGTATATTTCTGTAAATGAAAAGCCTCAAACTCAAGCTGATTTATATAATTGTATTAGGAGTTTAAAATAATCTTTTAGGCTTTTTAAAAGTGTGTCTATTTTTTAGACGAGTATCCAATAATTGGATATGTCTTTTCTTTATCTGCTTTTACAAAGTCTGCTTCTGTAGTTACTTGGTCTAGATTACTATTTATAAAAATGATTTGATTTTCCTCTTCAAAAGAGTAAAGTATTTGTTGAAATTAAAGAGCAGTTGAAAACAAGATTAGAGTATATGCTAAAATATGATCTTAATATTTCCGTATTAGGATATGAGTTTGATTTTTAGCAGTTCTCGTATTAAAGATTTTAAATGATGGTATAATATGCCTCATTGTATAAAAAAGGAAATATTATGTATATAGATGATTACAATTTTGATGACTTTGATTTAAGTGACAAATTTAATTACAAGATGAAGTCTTATGATGTTATTCTTATTGATGCTAATGTAGGTTATTTAGAAAGCAATAAGAATACAGAAATTTCTTTTGTTGACTTTAAGATATCTAATGGTGTTAGTGATGATATTTATATAGAAAAGGAAATAATTATTAAAAATTGCCCCAGAGATATATTGTCACTTATTCAGTTTTCATTCAACTATTCTAAAGAGCAAGACTTAAATTGTCTTGGTGAACTTGTAGATAAACATATGAAGATTATTAGTGAAGCTATAGAACAAAATGATTTTATATTTTTAAAAGCCATACTTGTTACTCATTTTGAGAGTGTAAAAGCAGAGTTTCTGCGTGATTGCAAAGAAGATGATAAGATGTATTTTGAAGAAGCTAAAGTTAATAATATAGAAGATATCTGGAAAGTTTTGAGATGCCATAGTACTCGTTTTGATAAAATTAGTACCATGTTTCAAGCATAAAAGTGCTGTCATATCTAAGAAAGATTGATATTGGGATATTGTTTACTATTATTCTTTGAATGGCTTTAGCTATAGTAGTATTTGCGATATATTTGTTAAATATATCTAGATTAATAGTACTAGATATGTTTAATAAAGATTGATATAGTATTAAGATAGTTTGATATTGTATAGTTTTTTAATATCTAAATACTATCTATTGATTTCTAAACCAAATCCTATTCCTACTCTCATTAGTCTGTCTTGAACTTCATACCGCATACTTGTTATGTCAAAAACTTCTCCATCTTTAAATTGTCTAACTAATGCAATAAACTCCCCAATCTCCATTAGTTCTGTCGGATATATTAATCCTATTTTCTTATCTTCTTTATCTACAAGAATTGTTGATGGTTTTCCCTTTACACTAGTGATGCTTACTTTAGAGTTCAATATTCTCTCTTTATACTGGTCTTGCTCTTTCTCAATATCTTGATTATAATCATCTATCATGTAATCTGCACTGTCTTCTGATTCTACTTCTATAAATATTTTCATACTAATACCTTTATTATTTTAATATATGATAACTAATTATACTAAAGAAAATAGAATATTTATTGTTTAACTAATAATCTCATTCCTTGATAATCCTGATATCTTTTGCTATACTCTTATTATATAGCACAATAAAACAAAGGAATCATAATGCTCATCATAGAAACTGTAAAAGATAATCCAAGAGATATAAAAAATGACACTCCTTTTAGTATTAAGCCAAAAGATATAAATGATTCAACATCTTTTTTTATTTTTGCCCTTGCCGAAGATGAAGATGGCAATGAAATTACTCACAAGATTAAAATTGAGAATATTAAAGCTGTTGATTTTTTACTTGCTATTGAACCTAGTACCTCATCCGCATAGCTATTTGATTGTAAATTAATTAAATAAATACCAGGTTTATTAATATGGTATAATATCTATAATATTTTTAGGAGCAAATCGCATGGATATTCATAAATCAATCAAAGATATAGTAAGCAATCTAAAAGGCAACTATCCTGAAGACAGAATAAAGATAGATATTATAGACAAAACAGGACTAAATAGAGATACCATAGATGAGTACTTTGCAGATAAAAAGATTTTGCCATGCAAAGATACTCAAGGAGATGGTAGCATCTACTACATAATAGCTGATTTGGTAATAATAGAAAATAGGTCCTATTGGAATTATGATGATGCATATGGACAAGAGCATCATGTGCCAGTATAGAATTGTTCCATATTTTTCTCTACACTCTTTTGTTATATGTTACCTCTCAGTAATTAATTACGACACAAACATATATGTGATATTATTTTAATATTAAAAAAGGCTAAAAAATGAGCAATGCGCTAGAATTTATAAGTACCTCTCCAGATAAAGAATAGATATATTCAGATGAAGTCTATTATAAAGGATATTTTTATGAACACTAAACTACTAGAACATATCAAAGCTAATAGCTTGATAATGTTACCATCATTATTATACATAAGTTTTATCACTTCTGTTTATGTTGCGCAATTATTAGCATCGTTTTCCCCCTCTAAAGAGCTCTCTCTGCTTGTAGTATTTTTTATTACGTTTCTTCCTGCTATTTTATTACTTGTTAAAAGTTTTGAAACATTTAAGAATAAAGATTATGGTGATGTATTATTTAATAGTAATTATTATGTTGTAATTATATTTTTTTGGCTTATTAATACTATTGCTTATATCTATAATAATGTTGTTGAATTTGCTCATGTAATCACTGTATTTATGCTATTGATTATATTTACTCTGGAAATAACTGATATTACAGGATTTATAGGACTACTTGGATTTATGCCGTTTGTTCTTCTTTGTGGTGCCTCTTTGTTTGTATTGTTTTCTGTGCATAATAAAGAAGATCATATAGAACATTGGCTCTTTTTTATAACTAGAATTGCCACTTTTGTAGTAAGTTTTTTTCTATTACTAATATTTTTAGCATCTAATGTAAGTACATTTGAAAGGAACATCTTAAAAGCTGATTCTTCTTTACATTGGGATAGTACTTATTTATACTCATCTTCTCAACTACTTGAGCAAAAGTATATTTCTAGATTTGCTTATCTGAAATTTAGAGCAACTCGAAGATATAAGCAATAATTCCTTATTAACTTTTCTTGTTTTAATATTTATCTTGTACCAAACTTGTTTAAGCTTGGTTTCAGATAATTAAGTGTAATATTTTGTAATTTAAGGAGTATTATGAAATTAATTTGTATTTTTAAAAATGGTTTAATTGGTAGTGGTAGATTATTACCAAGAGATATAAGAAACTATATAAACAGCATTATACCAGAAAAAGAAAAAGAACTTAAAGACTTTTTTGCATGGCACAAGAAAGGAGAATCTTCTCCAGTTATTTATCAATTACCTAACAGAAAATCTTTTGCTATTTTAAGTTACAAAGAAGATAGTCAAGCAAAGAAAATGTTTAGTGAACTTATTGATTTAATTAAAGAAAATAGAAAACTTTCTTTCAAGAAAGATAATATAAAACTTGAAATAGAGAATATTAAAATAAATGATAATTTTAAATATACTAATTTTGAAGACGGTTTTACTGAAAAGAGAATACACTCTCCACTTATTATAGCTTCTAGCAACCAAGACTATGCAAAGTCTAGAGAATTAAGTGCTAACGATAATATTGACATGAAGAAGCTTAAGACTTTGGCTATTGATGCAATTACTCAAAGTATTATAAAAACTCATAGAGATTGGTTTGGAAAAGAGATAGATGAGAGCATTATCGATAATTTAATGATAATGTTTAAGAACGATTTAGAATACCATGTTATTAAGTATAAAGATAATGAATATTATCCTGCTATTAGAGGTACTATAGTTTGTAACATGAAGCTCCCTGATTATTTAGGGTATAAAATTGGTCTTGGTTATGGAGAACTTACCAACTTAAAGCAAATGCAAAAAAGAGGACTTATATAGTGGAAAATCTTAAGATTGTAATTTCTCTTGCCTCTCCTGTTAGTATAAGTAGAAATACTACTATTGATGGGATATTATTAAGTATCTACTATAACTTTTTAAGATCTAAAGGAAAAATACTACCTTTTGATAAAGAGCATAAGTCTGTAAAATTTATTGAAAGAATAAATGGTGCTTTTAGTGGTTCTGTTTGGTATATAGATAAGAAAAGTGATGTATTGTTCGATTTTAATACTATTGTTAAAAAAACGGAATACAGAAAGATTGAAAAAATAACAAAAGCGAAAGTTAAAGACAATTCATTATTTAAAGCTGCTCTTATTAATTTTGAAACAGTTGAGGTAAGTGAGATCTATTTTTACATAAAAGGTGACAAAGATATGATTGAAAGCCTATTAGATTTTGGCCTTCAATTTATAGGCAAAAAGAAAAGCCTAGGTTTTGGAAAAGTTAGTGGATTTAAAGTAGAAACAATAAATGAAGATAAAGGGTTTTTCTTAAATGCTGAAAAGAGCATTGTTTCTAAGCCCTTAGATTGTAGTATTTTTAATGTTCCAGATAATAAAGCAGTTGCTTTTTATAGAAGTATGCCTCCTTATTGGCTAGAAGAAGACTTAGTTCCTTGCCATATGCCATCTAACATATTAATAGAAGAACTAGTTAGACCTTCAATAAGCAAGAAGTATGTTGCCACTAAATCAGCCGAACATATAAGTAATGTTAGATTTTTATATGAAAATCAAGATAAGAGAATTGATTATAATTCATTTGCTTACGATAAAAACGCAAGCAAGACACTTCTATTTACTCCTACTACTGACAATACTAAGTTTGCTTGTGCTTTATCTGGTGAAATTAGCAAAAGTGGAGTTATTTCTGCTTCCAAGAACTACCTAAATACTACTAGAAAATCTTTTGCAGACTATCAATATATCAAAGGAGATAATTTTATTTCAGATGAGGGATTATGGTGTTTGGAAAACATGAAAGCCATAGGATATTCTCTAGTAGAACCCAATAAATGGACTTACTTGCAAGGAAAATTATCAAAAGAAGGAACAGGACTAAAGGATTACATAGTTAAGCCATCTCTATATAAAGTACCTTTTTCTGTTAACCTAAAAGATACTATTAATGCTCAGCATGTTTCTTTCAAAGGAAAGGTGAATATTAGTAATGGTTACTTTTTTGTGCAATATGGGAACTCTACTATTAATGTTGATAGTGATACTTTATTAAGAGCCATGGAAGAGATTAAAATGATTACTGGCAACAATAAAGAGATTACAAAAACTCATCTTTGTGGCAACTACAGGGATTGTTTTTATCCTAGTCAAAAGTTAACTGCAAATAAGAATGATAATTTTAAAATTATTATGGAGTTTCATAAAAAATATGGAGGTGATATCAGAAAGATGTTATCTATTGTCGCTTATTAGTTATGTTTGAGTATTTAAAAATAAAAAAATAAAAAGGAAAAAAATGTTAAAATTTACAGGAAAAAATGTAGGGCAATTTGCTCAAATAGAAAAAGGTGATATCAGTGACATTAATGGAGTTAAAGGGAGTAAAATATTTCTTAAAAGAATAAGTACTTTAATGCCTTGTAGTGATGGTTCTAAGCATATACTTAGCGTGCCTGTGATGACAGGTAATGGAATAAGAGGTTCTTTAAGAAGAGAGATGACTGCACTAGTACTTGAATCTCTTGTTGAAAAAGGATTATCTTGTGGTAAAAAACTTATTAATGCTCATGACTTTAATCTTATGAACGCAGGAGGAGGAAATGACTATCAAGCTCAACCTCTTGCAGTTGAAAATAAAGTAAGAGAACTTAATCCAGTTATTTCTATATTCGGAACTTCACTTGCTGTTTCTGGTAAGATTTCTACTCCTAATGCATTGCCTTATATTTTTAATGCTGATGGTGAAGCCTCTCTTATGTTTAACGAAAATAAAGATGTTACAACTAAGGAGATTAAATATATCTATTCTCCTTTAATCTCTACTGAAACTTTTGTTAAAGGTGATGACATATTACAGGGTAAAGAAAATAGTAATAATTTCTTATCAGAAGATGAGGTTATAGAATGGAGAGAATCTGTAAGTGATAGTCAAAAAGCAAGAAGTGATGAAAGAGCTTCTGTTTCTAAAGATAAAAAGACAAGCAAAGTAGGGCTTCAAGCTTACCTTGGAAGAGAGTATGTAATTTCTGGTACTTCATTCCATTCTTATTTGGAAGCTACTGATAAAATGACTGATTTAGAAATTGGTATGTTTATCTTGACACTAGAAAGATTTGTTACTAAAAAGTTTGGTTCTACTAAGTCTAGAGGTTTTGGTGCATTTGAGTACAGCTTTCTTTTTGACGATGGTAGTAAAATGTCTACCAAAATAGATATGTCTACTAGTAAGACTAGCGATATTTATAGAGATTATTCTAAAGAGATCGAATCACAAATTAAACTTGCAAAGAAGTGGTTAGTCGATATTTCTTGTGAAAATGTTAAAATGACTGATATCCTTAAGAAAAAATAATTTTATTTGTTGTATGGAGTATTAAATTGTAGGGGTACTACAACGGAGTGTTTAAATGAGTGTTAAACTCAAAAGTTGTATGGAGTATTAAATTGTAGGGGTACTACAACTTAATATAGTAAGATAGGCTATAAGTTATAGTTGTATGGAGTATTAAATTGTAGGGGTACTACAACATGCTACTGGGAGTCTTTTATAAAAATTGCGTTGTATGGAGTATTAAATTGTAGGGGTACTACAACAAGGCGCTTGCTTTCCTTTTAGTCTCAATTGTTGTATGGAGTATTAAATTGTAGGGGTACTACAACAGAGCAATGTAATTTCTATTAATAGTTCTTGTTGTACGGAGTATTAAATTGTAAAAATATTAAACAAGAAAGGTAGAAAATGTTGCGTCCTAAACAATTATTAATTAAAACAGATATTATTAATAATATTGAAAATAGGGTACTATTTAATGTTCCTACAGGTGAGGGAAAAACATATATAATTTCTAAATCTGCTGTAGATATTATTAATGATGGTATTGCTAAAAATGTGATAATTTGTGTTCCTATCAATAGCTTGGTCAAGGATATGTATAATACTATCACTAAGGATGTGTTCGATTTTAATAGTGATGATGTATCTATTGCCATAGGTAAAGATAATTACTTATCTATAAAATATATCAAAGATAATTATACTGCTCTTTGTGATTATATAGAGAAGGAGTCATTAGATAATTATGTTATGTACGCGAAAGACCTAGATACATTATACTTTAGTGATTTTGACAATATAATAGTCTATAAAGATATTATCAACAAAGATATAGTTCATGAGCTTATTGTAGAAAGAGATACTAAGAAAAATATTGAAAGATTTGATGCAACTATTGTTATATCTAATTATTTTTATGTATTATCTAAGGTTTTAAATAATGAGTTAGACTTTTCCGATACTGTTTTCTTATTTGATGAAGTTCATACTATTATAGATGTTGCTGAAGCTATATTAGAAGAACAGTTTTCTCCATTTGAATTAGGAAAAAGTTTAAAATCACTTGAAATACGACTTAGCGAACTATCTAATACCTCATCATTAATACAATATATGAAAACATTGAGAGTTAAAATAGCAAAGTCTCATAATAAATTCTGTTCGTTATCTCACGTAGGTATGTTAGTTTCAGATAAACATCTAGTAGAGTCTTTTAGTAAAGAGATTAATAGTATTTTGAATGCTAGCTATTCTGTAAAAATTATAGAGCAGCTTAATAAGATCGTGAGCAATAAAGAAATAGAACCAATTATTTTAAACCCATCTCTATATGCATTAGCTATCATAAAAAAAGGGCTTATATTAAGTGGTTTAAATATTGCTGATTCTAAGCTCTCTATTTATTATTCTCCATCTAAAGGATATCCTACTCTAAAAAGAGGTTCTTCTAATATTGAGGTTCTTCTTAAATATAAGTTTTGGAATAAGATAGAAAGGTTTGCAGGACTTAGTGCTACTGTTTCATATCAACCTGTACCATTTGGAAGAGAAGCAGATTATGGATATATTAGGCTTGGGTTATATGAAAAAGGTAAAGAACATAAAGTATTTGCATATGATAAGACTTTTGATAAAACAAAAATCAATATTTTTATTCCAGATGATATCCCAGAAAAAGAAAATATATATAATGAACAAGGGAAAATTATTGTAGACATAAAAGAAGTAAAGTATTATAGATATGTAGCTAATTTTATCTACGATAACTATGAAAATAAAAATTCAGTTGTTATTTGTGGAGGCTATGCTGAAGCTACTTACCTATCTGATTTATTCTCCAAGTATTACCCAGATATATTAACTCATTGTTCTAGCAGGAGTATTAATACATTTGCACAAATTGAAAAGTTTAAAAGAACTGGAGGAATCTTATTTGCTACAAGAAACTACAATACTGGTATTAATCTAGAAGAGAAGTCTATGGAAAAACTTTTTTTACTAAATTTTCCTTATCCAATTTTTACTTCCTTGAGATGGGCTTATCAAAGAATGAAAAGTAAATCATATTCGCATTTTAATATGAACAAAGAGATGTTAATTAGTTTAATGCAAACTCTTGGAAGAATGCAACGAACCAAATATGATGTCGGAGACATCTATATACTTGACAATAAATATTTTAGTATGAAACATGACTTTAAAAAAGATATTGATAATATTTTGGAATATTATGGAGTTTTTAAAAAAGTAAGAGTTGTGGCAGATACAGCTAAAGGAAGCTCACTAATAAAAAGAAAGAAAGTCAATAAAGAAAGTAGCTCTTTGTTAGATTCTCTTCTTGATGGACTATAAGCATATCTATTCACTTGTTTTGTATATAAATTTGATATATGAGAGAGTACTGCAAATTTAAATATTTATCAAGTTTTACAGAATAGTAACACCCCAAACATTAAGTACACTAAAAAATGTACTTTTTAATAGCTTCAGTCAGACTTAATGTACACTGAATAATGTACCTTTTGGTATCTTTCTTTTATCTTGAGATACACTTGTTTTTATACCCTTACTCTTTTATTACATAATTATGTATCGCATTAGTTGTTTTGTCTATCATATATCCTATTTTCTGATACTCTATTTTTTTGTTGCTCATAGATTAACCATAAAGTCATTTGTTGTTAATATTTCCTATATTATGATACACAAATAAGAAATAGTGGCAAACTTATATTTATTTAATAAGATGGGTATGATAAATATATTATGCTATAATTCTTATAGGTCCACAGTTCACCTGTTTCTTTCAATCCTTTAGGATATAACAAATCTGTATATTAAAAATTGGTTACTTTGTAGTTTGTTACAATAGTATCTATATGTGAAAGAAGTGTAGAATAATTATCTATTGGAATAAATGTTATAACAAAGGAACACTTATGACTATTAAAAAAACTTTACTTGATATTAAAAACGAAGCTAAAGAACATAGAATCAATAATCCAGAAATTAAACAAGCTGCTGCATTAAATATAATTGCACAAAAGTATGGCTTTGAAAAGTATGAAATATTAAAGTACCATGCAGATAGTAATAATGGAATTGAAGTTGAATCGCTTGCTAATAAAATCATTCATCAAGCTCTTGATGCCAACGAACTGTATGCTAAACAAGAGCTATTCTCTCATGACTACAAAAATATCTCTGATGATGTTTATTCAAGAATTAAAAAAGTTCAATTAGAGTGTGCTATGTACAGCACGAGAAGAGAGAATACTTATACTCGTGAATTTTTATCAATAGTAAATTTTATAGAAATTGAATTATTAGAAATTTTAGAAAATTCTATAGCTCATATTAATTTAACACTTCTAACAGAGTTTATAGTAAATAATTATGCTCATATTTCCAATCTATTAACACTTAATTTTGGCAAAATTGTAACTACTGATTCTCTCGCTCTTATTTTAAATGATTATTTATCTAGATTAGATCCTTTGTGGGTGGGAATTATGGCACATACAAGAGACAATACCAATACGAGCCTTGCTAATTAATTATGACTCAGTAATGTTGTATAGTTTGTATTTTAGTATCGTTACAATATAGTAAAATAATATTAACTTAATTAAATATATGGTATTATTCTCAAAAGACTTTTAAAAGGAATATGTTTGATAATTAATCCAAACAAGAATATTAATGAAGATTTATTATATTGGGTAGCTAATTATATTAACTACAAAGCTAGTGAGCTATTTGATAAATCAACTAAAAATACCATAGAAGATATTATCACAATCAAAGATAATATATCAAACTCTAAGAATATTAATGAACTTACAACTAATGTAACAGTTCCAATCAATCAAGGACTAGCTTCACTTAAAAAAGTATTATATGGAACTATCAAGTTCTATAACTTTACCATTGACTACACAACAGATATTAAAAATATAAATGATAGGCTATTGAATGATTTTAAAGAATCTCTTACAGGTACAGATAATACAAAAAAGAATGAAGTTGATGTAACCATAGAGCTGTTAAACTTTATTGAGAACTCTACTAAGCATAACTTTAATATTGTTTATAAAGGTATGAGAGTAAAAAAACCTAAAAAGAAAATTCGTGATGCAATGGATAGTGAAGAATTTAAAAAATTTAATAACAGTTTATCTGATTATGAATATAAAGATGAAATTACTAAAGCTAGAGATATTATTATTGTAAGACTGATTTTACTTTGTGGATTAAAACCTAAAGAGATAGTGGAGTTAAAACTATCTGCTGATGATGGAGAATTTATGTATAAAGGTAATGAATTATATATAGATATGAAAAATAGAAAACATATAGGAAAGCAAGAAGTATTTTATTTGCCTAGAAAACATTTTATTAGACAGCTTAATAAATATGCTGAACTTAAAGAATACAATAAAGACAATTTTTTATTTTATGACCTTGACAATAAAGATAAACAATTAAAAGTTTCATACATAGAGCAATTAGTTAAGAACTTATTATTGCACTCTAATATCAAAAGAAGAGAATCAGATTCAGAAATGCTTAGAACATCACTAGCTGTATATCTTTACAACAACAGAGAAAAGGGTAGCCAAATAGTTTTAAACACTATTCAAAAGATATTAGGATTCAATAGATTGATTGCAGTAAAAGAGATGATAGGCTTCCACGATGAAGAATTATCAACAGTTACTAATATATTTGAAGAAATATTATAAATTATCGTTGTTATTTAGTAAAATACTTGACAAATAAGAAAAGTTCAGGCATTATACATATAGATTTAAAAGATAAAAGGATTTAAAATGGCAATCAAAGCTAAAGAAAAATTAAATGGGTGTGTAGTTAAAGTATCAAAAGAGGTGTTTACACTTTTGTTAGCAAACAACTTGATGTTTAATAATTATGATGTTGCACCTGCTTTTGAATGGGTAAATAAAACAAAATATTATAAAATATCTAATGATACTATTTACTGTGTTGATTTGTTTCCAGAAAAAGATGAAGAATCTATTGAAGTGTCTATAAATAAAGATGGCAACTTTGAAACACTTCCTAGTAATAATACTTCTAGTTCTAATACTGAACCTACAGAAACAACTATTAAAAAAGAGAGTGAGCAATTTGTTTGTAGAAGAGTTATTGATAATGTTGAGTATATTATTACTCTAAACTTTGATAGTGAAGTTATTTCTTTTATTAATATTCAAGATAATGACTTTATTAATATGTCAGATAGTAAAAAAGAACTTGTGTCTTAGACGCCAACTTACTATTCAAAAAGAGGATAAAATGAAATTTTTAGAAACAGGAAACTATTATAATGTTAGTCTTGAATGTGAATTTAGTGGTATTGTTGAAATACCATTTAAAGTTACTAGAATTAGTGCCTTTTCATTAATTAATGATGATGAATTTATTGATGTACAAAGTGATAAGAACTTTAGAAGCGAGAGCGGAGAGCTTAATCATAAAGATTTTGATATAGAGATTGATTTAGTATTTAATTTTGATGGAGAGATAGATGAGGGAGAATGTGTTGAGAATTTTAAACCAATAGTGCAAGAGCAAGAGATAGATGAACTTAAGAAAAGTTTTGCAAAATTTGCTGAATATATAAATAGTGGTGAAGTTGATTTTCCTTCAGAGCCATCAAATATATAACACAAGATCACTTGCCCTCGTATGGCTAAAATTAAGGAGAATGAATGAGAAATATATTTAATATATTTGGTACTATAGTAGAAGATAATAATAAGTTTTTTGCCTTCCGTGTTCTGTTACCAGAGATATACAGAGTGGAGTTAAACTTTCACAAACCTACAGGAAGATTGTCTGATGGAAATGTGGTAGATTATATGGAAGTTATTTTTATTAATGATACTTCATTAAAAATTAATGGTATGTATCTTCATAAGTTTTTTGATACTCCTCCTGATACTATTGCTACTGAAGATGGGGAGTATATTGCAAATAATCCCCACAGTGATATACATTCTACTGTAGAGATGATAACATTTATTAGACAAGCCTTTACTATTATCTTAGATATTGGTCCATCTGCTCACAGTACGCCTTTTAAAAACATATTGCTTGACTTTGGAAAGGAAACTGGGACTGAAAAAGGTAACATAACTAAAAGTCTATATCCGACTTTAAAAGAAGAAGTTTCTAAAAATATATCTATACAGCTTTTGCAAAAGCTTGAGTCTGCTTCTAGTAAATTTAAGATGCTACTTATTGACTTTATAAAAGATGCTGCGATGAAGCCAAGGGTTAAAAGAGAATGGGTAAGGACTGAACTAAATGAGGAAAGTGCCTTGCAGAATAGTTTTACTGAGATTGAATGGGGCAATGACTTATCTCTTTTAACATTTAGCAAGTTTCTTCAAGAATTAGATCCTGAAAAAGGAGAAGTTCCTTTTTATACATCTTACAATGACCGTTTAAAAGAGTTTGCATCTAAACATATAGAGGATGAGTTGAATGAGGTATTTAAAGATATTAAAAAGCAAGGCAATAATGATGCTGACTTTTTACTATCATATATCAAAGAGCAAGAATATGATGTAGACAAATCTACTAATTTATTTATTGAGGATAATGAATATATCACTTCATTGGTTTTATTGAATTATTGGTATGATTGCTATTCTAAAAAGACAATCGCTGAAATAATTTCTTAATTAAAAGAGAATATATAAATGTACACGATTACTAGTCGCTTCAGAGCAATAAATAAAAAATTAAAGGAAATAAAATGGAAGAATTTTTAAATAAAGAAAAGAATATATATGCAATAAATTGGGTGCTACTAGGGTTATCACTAATATGGTTTATAGCTTCGTTTTTTATGGATACAGCTACAGACAATGGAACATTTGTTCAGCGGTCAGGCGCTATCTTAGTTTTATTTGGAGTAATAACAGAATATTCTCTTTTTCAGATAGACACGACAGAGAAAAATAACTCAGTAAATATAGGTAACAAGCCAAGCGAAACAAAAAGAAAGATGCCTAAAGTGTATCATACCCTTAAAGCCTTCGCTCATATATATATAGTGGTAGGAACATTCGTGTGGGGATATATTGATTTACTAATATAAGCATACTTGCCTTAATAGGCTAACAAGATTTAAAAAAGGAGATATGATGCAAGCAAAAGAATCACTTGAAAACATAAACAATAGAGAACATCGTTATTCTAAAGAGTTGTTAGGAGCAACTTGTGAGTGTGGCAAAGAATTCTTTGTAAATGCAGATGATTTTGGCATAGAAAAATTATGTTTTAATTGTAAGTTAATTTCATAGAGGTAGCTTAGAACAAGAATAAAAATAAAGGAAAATAAATGGAATATTATATTTTAACAATTACTCTAATAAGCCACATATCTTCTAAAAAGTATAGGAAACTATCTTTCTTTGGAATATTAGCAACTGCTGTTATTTTTCATGTATTTTGTTTTTTATCTTTATTAATGATATCAACATTAGAAGTTGAACCAATAAATAGTATAATGATAGCTTTGGCTACAAGTATAATATTGACTATTACCTCTACGAGACCACCAATAAACTCAGAAAGATGGTTATGGAGTAAAAATATACTTACATTAGACACCAACTCTCTAAAGGACAAATAAATGAAGAAATACTATATATTGACACAATTACTTAATGTTGTTTTTTTGGGCGAATATAAGTCAGATGAAGATGCTATAGAATCTGAGAAAAAATGGATAGAAAAAGAAAATGCTGTTAGTTCTGTATATCTCATGGATGAACTAGGCTTAAAATGTCTTCAGGATTCCGTTAAGAATATATCAGAAGGCTAAAATATATTAAAAAAGAAACCAAAAGCACTTGAGATAAATTTAAAAAAATTAACAAAAAGGATATACAGAGATGGCACAAAGAGATTTTAATACACCTATAGAGGTTAACGGACTAATATTTAAAAGAAAATATTCTAAAATGCCTATGGACAAATATAATGCAGTTTATAAAAGAAATGACAAAGGCAATATCGTATTAATTATAGGTTATTACAATGATGGCAAAGACCATCCAATTGTTTCTTTAGGAGAAATTTACATAAAATTCTCAATAGATGAGGTGGAAAAAGAATTCTCAAAACTTGAAGTGGAAAATAGATTTTGGTCTAAAATAGCATTCTTTGGTGATTTATTAAGGGAATTAGGCAATAGTGATTTTGAAGATAGTGTTAATATTGAGAGCATTGAAAATCTATTAATAGATTTAGGCATTGAAAAAATGAATCTCAATTGCGAATTTTAATAAAAAGGAAAAAATATGTTTTTAAAAGGGATGATTCTACTGAACATATTAGAAGTAAATATCCAAAACTAGATATTTAAGCATATAAGCTTACCAACAAAGGAATTAAAAAATGAGATTATACAGCATTAAAATAAAGACATTACTTTGCTAAAGATTATCCTACTGTTTAACAATGAAACCTTCAAACTAACACTCCAAGAACCCAACAAAGAAGATATTATTAAAAACTATCCCACTCCAAGACTTAAAGAAGTCCTCACTAGAGTAGCAGAGAAATTATCTGACAATAATAACAAGGAAGAAATATATCACTTTCTAAATGTTTCCTATGAGTTATTTGAGCCCACTTCATTTACTTTTACCTTTAAAGCTTCCTAGACTGCCTCAGCATATTTAAAATTCTGCTAAAGTTATCACAAATATTAAAACAAATACCAATATTATCAAATATTTTCTAAATCGTTTAATATCCCTCATGTCTTGCTTACTTGACTCTATCCAGTCTTCTTTTTGAGATAGTTTGTATTTTAAGTCTTGAACCTCATCTCTATGATCATATAGTAGTTGTGACAGATTAACTTCTTTAAATATTATTTCCCTATGAGCATGTTGATTTAGCTCACTTACTTTTGTTGCACATATAATATTAAAGTTTTTATATAACGCATCTCTTCTAGCCTTATTATCAGGGTCTACCTCATCCACAGTACTAATATTCTTTACTCCTATAAACCCATACTCTTTATACCTTTTCTTGGCCAGTGCAATAATTTTTTCTAAAAGATAGCTTCCTGTACCATAACTCTTAACTTTCATTAGCTTATCTATTGTCGGTCCTATCCTGACTACCTTATCTTCCTCGTCCACTATTAGTGTTAAGCAGTTATGTGCACTAGAGTTTGTTTTCTGTTTCTCTTCCAACTTTCCATTCTGATCTTCAAATAGTGGCTTCATTCTAAAGTAGTATATTGTTATATGCTCACCTTTTACTTTTACTTCTCCATATTCTGAATATAGGATATGTCCATCTTCTCTGGCAGCCTTTATTATTTGTATTTTCCCTGCCTTTTCTGCAGCTTCATACATTAGTAGACATTCTTCTTCTAGGTTCACTCTATTCTCTCCAGTTCTTCTTGTATCTCTATTAATTCTTTTTCAATCTTCTTATATTCTATATCATTTAAATGAACATTTGGTGTAGGTCTTTTTCTGTATTTTCTAATGATTTCTAT
>Ga0164318_10001016_pt1 | contig 23880 bp, 23 predicted proteins | sample GuaBasSedimGuay9_FD_113734 | JGI IMG/M metagenome (GOLD analysis project Ga0164318, IMG submission 113734) | Subseafloor sediment microbial communities from Guaymas Basin, Gulf of California, Mexico - Guay9, Core 4571-4, 0-3 cm | ecosystem: Environmental > Aquatic > Marine > Hydrothermal vents...
AGGAGGCTGCTTTATGATGAGATCACTATATTCCGGAGTTTCAGGACTTCAGAATCATCAGATCCGAATGGACGTAATTGGTAATAATATATCAAATATTAATACAATTGGATTTAAAAAAGGGAGGGTTAATTTTCAGGATATGCTTTCCCAGACTATGTCCGGAGCGGCAAGACCTACAGATGATCTTGGTGGTGTAAACCCTAAGCAGGTTGGACTTGGTATGACAGTTGCATCTATAGATACTATACATACTCAAGGGTCAATGCAGACAACTGGTGTAATGACAGATTTAGCTATACAGGGAAATGGTTTTTTTGTAATGAATTCCGGAGCTAAAGAATTTTATACAAGGGCTGGTGCTTTTGGTCTTGATGAAAACGGTACACTTATTAATCCTGCAAATGGAATGAGAGTACAGGGCTGGCAGGCAGAAACCATAGAAGGACAGAACTTTATAAATGCAGCAGCTGATGTTAATAATCTTGTTATACCCGTAGGAAGTAAGGATCCTGCTGCTGCAACTTCCGAGGTTGAACTTGCATGTAATCTTGATAAAAGAACACAGGACATAAATGATGGTTCTGGTGCGATTGAAACAAGAGAAGGTACCTGGAGTATCGATAAAGCAGTATATGATTCTTTTGGAAATACTCATAAATTAAGAGTTAATTTTACTAAGGTTCCAGGTGTTGAAAATCAATGGCAGGGGCAGGTTATAATAGACCCTGATACGGAAATAAGTACAAACACCCTTGCAGATATAGGTGATGTTAACAGTACTGCAAATACTTTTATTGTTGAATTTAGCAATTTGGGAGTGCTTTCAGGTGCTGTTGATAGTCTTGGTGAACGTGTAGATACTGGATCTTTACTGGTTAATGTAGGGTTTGATGTACTTCAGGCAGCTGATGAAGGAGCGGGGCAGGTAAGACAGAATCTTAAGCTTAATCTTGGAGATGTTGGCAGTGTTGTTAATTCAGTAACACAATTTGCAGAAAAAAGCTCAACAAAAGCCTTCAGACAGAATGGCTATCCTATGGGTTATCTTGAAAACTTCAAAATAGATCAGTCCGGGCAGATAACGGGTGTTTATTCAAATGGTACAAACCGTCTTTTGGGTCAGGTTGCTATGGCAAGTTTTACTAATCCTGGAGGATTGGAAAAAGCTGGTGAAAGTACATATGTTATTTCAAATAATTCAGGTGATCCCAATATAAGTCAGTCTGGTGTAGCTGGAAAGGGTAAAATGATTGCTGGCGCTCTTGAAATGAGCAATGTTGACCTTGCAGAGCAGTTTACTGATATGATAATTACTCAGCGTGGTTTTCAGGCTAACTCAAAAACAATAACTACTTCTGATCAGATGCTTCAGGAATTGTTAAGTCTTAAACGATAGGTAATGGGAGTTAAGGAAAGTATGATATGATCGAAGTTACAAGGTTGAATGGTACACTTTATTATATAAATCCTCATCAGATTGAATATATTGAGAGTAATCCGGATACAACACTTATCATGCTTTCCGGTAAACGCCTGATAATTAAGGAAAATTATCAGGAAGTTTTTCAGAGTATAGTTGAATACAGGCGTTTAATTGGTGCCTTTAAGAATGAGGAGTAGATTATAAATGGATATATCAACGATTATTGGGTTAGTCCTTGGTTTTGGGTTAATTATCCTTTCGATGGCACTTGGAGGGAGTGGTCTTGGAATTTATGTTGACCTGAACTCCTTCTTAATGGTAATTGCAGGTTCATTTGCTGCCATGATGATTTCAAATCCATTGGCCAGAGTTCTTGGTGTTTCTAAAATTATGAATCATGTTTTTAAAATACCAAATTATGAACTTGAAAAAACTATATCTACTCTTGTTAATTTTTCTGAACGTGCAAGAAGAGAAGGTCTTCTGGCTCTTGAAGATGATATTGAAGATGTTGGGGATGAATTCCTGAAAGATGGAATTCAAATGGTTGTTGATGGTACTGATCCTGAAATAATAAAAGCCATACTTTACAGTGATCTTGAGCAGCTTGAAGCAAGGCATGCAATAGGTATTAAGTTTTTTTCAGATTGGGGTTCTTTAGCTCCTGCTTTTGGAATGATTGGAACCTTAGCCGGCCTTATTGCCATGCTTGCAAACCTTGATGATCCTGATGCTATTGGTTCCGGTATGGCCCTTGCTTTGATTACTACTATGTATGGATCAATTTTTGCAAATGTAATGTTAATCCCGTTTAAAAATAAACTTGAAGACAGGGATCAGGAAGAACGGCTTACAAGAGAAATTATGATAGAAGGAATTCTTTCAATTCAGGCAGGGGATAATCCTAATATTTTAAAATTTAAACTTGTTTCTTTTCTGGACCCTGGTAAGCGTAAATCTATGATGGAAGAGTTAGCCGGTGATTAGAGGGGATCTATATGGGTGGTAGTGCTAAGAAATGTCCCAGGTGTGAGCAGAAAGTAGCTGAATACATGTTGACATATGGAGACATGGTAACCTTATTACTGTGTTTCTTTGTTCTTCTATATTCTCCTCCTATCGAAGAGGGATCAAGGATAAAGTTAATTCTGGCAGCTTTCAGCGGTCTTGGAATTCAAACTGGAGGAAATACACTACAGGCTGGTAAACTTGCTGAACTTGGTAACAATATTATGTCCCTGCCTTCGATGGATAATGGAAGGGCTATGAGTACTGCCCGTAAAAGAGCTATAAGTGCTTTTCAACCGGAAATAAAGACAAAAAAAATGAGAATTAAAGAAGATGAACGAGGTCTTGTAATAAGTCTTGCTGCAGATTCCTTTTTTAAACCCGGAACAGCGGATATTGATATTGAACAGGCAAGGGAAACCCTGCAGAAAGCAGCTTTATTGTTGAATTCTGAAGATTTGTCTGATAAAATTTTTAGAGTGGAAGGCCATACTGATTCTACTCCTACGGGACCTGACAGTCCCTGGCCCAGTAACTGGGAGCTGTCTACAGCCCGATCTACTAACGTTCTACACTATCTTGTAGATTTTGGTGTTAATGAAGGACAGTTCCAGGTTGCCGGATTTGCGGATACAATGCCCCTGGCTTCTGAAGAAACCGAAGAGGGTAGAGCATATAACAGGCGTGTAGATATAATTATACTGACTGAGGGACACTTGTAAACATATAGCGTTTGCATAATTCTCTCAATTTTGATAAAATTCCTTGATGAGGAATTCAGGAGTTATTCATGAGCGATGAAGAAGTTTTTGCTGAAGAAGAAATAGCTGGTGGAGAAGGACAGGAACTGGGTGGGAAAACAGGTTTTATCCCTGCAGTGGTGCTTCGTCTTCTTAAATGGGTAGCCCTTGGTCTGGGAGCAGTTATTTTTATTGTAACAATAGTTGTTGTTACTGTAAGTTTTTTAAATAAAGGGCCCCAGAACGTTGTTTATCCATCAGATTCTGAGGAATATAGTGAAGTTCCTGATATTCTTCAGTGGTATGATCTAAAAGAGATCCGGGTGCGAACTGCAGATAAGTCGCCTATTACAGTGGTTATTCACCCTAAGCTTGGCTATGAAATGGAGAATACTGCAGTTCAGACAGATTTAATAGCAAGAAATGAAATTATTGTAGACAGGATACGTAGTTTTTTTGCTGCAAAATTAGGATCAGAATTAACAGCGGATAAAGAAAAACAGATTAAAAATGAGTTAAAGCAGGCAATAAATAAAATTGTTTTAAAGCAATCTGTTAAAGAAATAGTATTTCTGGATTATAATGTCATAGAGTTTTAGCGGAGATCCCATGAATGAAGTACTTTCTCAGGATGAAATTGATCAGTTATTAACGGCAATTTCTACAGGAGAGATCGAAACAGAATCGGTCAGTCAGACTCAGGAACAACGTAAAATCAAAATATATGATTTTAAGAGGCCTGATAAATTTTCTAAAGAACAAATTAGAACTGTTTCAATTATGCATGAGACATTTGCACGTCTTACAACTACCGCTATGTCTGCACAGCTACGTAGTCTGGTTAATGTCCATGTAGCCTCTGTAGATCAGTTGACATATGAGGAATTTATTCGTTCAATACCTAATCCAACAACCTTAGGTATAATTAATATGGATCCCCTTAAGGGGTCTGCTGTGCTGGAAATTGATCCGGCAATTACTTTTTCAATTATTGATCGTTTGTTCGGTGGTAAAGGAGAAGGCACAAAAGTTAACAGAGATCTTTCTGATATTGAACAATCAGTAATGGAAAATATAATTGTAAGAATTCTGGGAAATCTTAGAGAAGCCTGGAGTCAGGTAATAGATTTAAGACCCCGATTAGGACAGATAGAAACCAATCCTCAATTTGCGCAGATAGTACCTCCCACAGAGATGGTTGTACTCGTAACTCTTGAAACTAAAGTTGGTGAAGTAGAAGGAATGATGAATTTCTGTATTCCTTATTTAACTATTGAACCTATTATTTCAAAATTGTCTGCTCAGTATATGTATTCATCTGTACGAAGCGGTGGTACAACAGAGAATCTTAATATATTAAAAGAACGTTTATCTATGATTGGAATTACGGTCAGTGCAGAGATTGGGAATATGAATCTTACAGTTAGAGATTTGCTTTCATTAAAGGGCGGTGATGTAATAAGGTTACCTGATGTTAGAACAGGTGATCCTATGGTTTTAAAAATAGGTAACAGAGAAAAATTTATGTGTCGTCCGGGTGTTGTTGGAAGCAAATTGGCCGTGCAGATAACAGAAAAACTTGAAGAAGTCACCAAAAGTGAATTTGAAGAACTTACGGCTGAAGGAGAATAGATATGAGTGATGGATCCCTGTCTCAGGATGAGATTGATGCTTTATTGCAGGGTAGTAGTATGGACTTTGAGGAAGCTCCTGCAGGGGATGAATCTGGTTTGTCTGCAAAAGCAAAGATGGACTTTACCAGTTTTCTTAATGATACTGTATCTTCCAAAGAAGCTAACCTTGGAGGTATGCTGGGTGAATCTCTAAGTTTAAAAGCCCCAAGTATAGAGATAATTAAAAATTCTGAACTTGGTTCTGGATTTGAGGGTAGTCTTGTAGAGATAAAAATGGACTATTCTGAGGGAATTACAGGTTCTCACTCTTATATTTTTAATGAATCATTTGCCAGTGTTATGGCTGGGAAGATGATGGGGCAGGAAGAAGTTGAGCTGAATGATGCAGCTTTATCAGCCTTAGAGGAAGCAGCCAATACTATTGCAGGATCTTCTGCAACTTCTATAGGAGAACTTGTTGGTGTAACTGTTATGAATGCTCCTGGCAAAACTGCAGTAATGTCCGGTAGTGAGCTTACTTTTGCTTCTGATTATATTTTAAAAGCTACATTTCCTGTTGAACTTGAGGGTAATGAACCTTCAAATTTGGTTGAACTGTTCGATATAAATATTGTTCGTGAGGTGGCTTCTCATATTGGTGGTTCTTCTGAGCCTGATCCAATGGCTTCTCTTGGTATGAATGGTGGTTCTGACATGATGGGTATGCCGGCACAAGGTGGTGGCCAGATGGATATGGGGCAGATGGGTATGGGCCAGATGGGTGGCCAGGGTTTTAATCAGGCCAATGTTCAGTCTGTGCAGTTCCCCAATCTTACCCCTCAACTTTCAGCAGGAGAACAGGGAAATATAGGCTTACTCATGGATGTCTATATGGAGATGACTGTTGAGTTAGGAAGAACCAAGAGGTTAATTAAAGATATTCTTGGAATGGGTGAGGGAACCATAATTGAGTTGGATAAATTGGCTGGAGAACCTGTTGATATTCTGGTAAATCATAAGCTAATTGCCAAAGGTGAAGTTGTTGTTATTGATGAAAACTTTGGTGTTCGTGTTACAGAAATTATATCACCTATGGACAGGGTTAGTGAAATAACTTAAACCTGTCAGAATCACAAAATCGGGGGGGGATGTGATTACAAATAAACTATTTGGATTAATACTAATTATCTTTTTTATTACTACTGTATTTGTTATTGCAGAGGATAGTACAGATGCAGAGACTGAGGTTCTGGAAAAAAGTCAGGAAGCTGTAAAGGATAACAATAATCAGAATCTTGTTTCTGAAGAATCTCTTGTTATTTTAGATACAGAAGACCAGAGAAATTTAGAAAATACAACTTCCCTGAATACCTTTTCTGTATTTGATTTTGTACGGATGCTTCTTGTTTTAGGAGCTGTTCTTGGATTTATCTATTTTTTCTTTTTCCTGTTAAAAAAAGCAGGAAAACCAAAAAATGTTTCTGATAGTATCATAGACGTTATCTCAACTCAAAACTTAGAATCAGGTAGATCTCTGCATCTTATAGAAATTGGACCTCAGGTTTTTTTAATTGGTTCAGGAGAGAGTTCTGTTCAGCTGATTTCAGAGATTACAAATAAAGAAACACTGGATACTATAAAATTGGAAAAATCTGGTAGAAACCAAAGTTCCAGTACTTTTACGGATATTTTTAGAGGTCTTTTTAAGAAAGAAACCAGCAATCCGGAAACTGTAGAAACTGGGAAAATAAGTTTTATGAAGAAACAGAAGGAAAGATTGAGGAACATGTGATGAAGAGGACTATTGTATTTTGGGGTATTATCTTAGTACTGCTGACAGGTCAGGTTGTTTCTGCGTTCAGTCAGGAAACCTCAACCCTGGAGGAACGAACTGTAGAGGCTGTAAATACAGGAATTACTAATGGAATTAATATACCTTTTATTGATCTTGCAGTTCGACAGGCAAATGATAACAGTGAAGTTACTTTAAGTATACAAATTCTTATATTTTTAGCAATATTAACTCTTTCGCCTTCTATTTTAATCCTGACAACTCCATTTTTAAGAATTGCAATAGTCTTTGATTTTGTAAAACGTGCTCTATCACTGCAGCAGGTTCCACCTACTCAGGTTTTAATGGGAATTGCATTGTTTCTTACTTTGTTTATTATGTGGCCAACTATAGAGGAAGTGAATGACACAGCATTTCAGCCTTTTTCTAATGGAGAAATAGGATTGCAGGAGTTGTATGATAATACTGCAGGACCAATGCGACTTTTTATGTACAGGCAAATGCAGGGAAATCATGAAAATATTCAACTTTTTATGAAGCTTCGGGGGCTTCCAAAACCTGCTAACTTCTCAGAAGTACCCACTTATGTCCTTGTCCCAGCTTATGTTCTTAGTGAACTTACAGTTGCATTTAAAATAGGGATACTTCTTTTTATACCTTTTATTGTTATAGATATGGTTGTTGCTTCAATATTAATGTCCATGGGAATGATAATGCTTCCTCCTGTTATGATTTCGATGCCATTTAAAATAATTTTGTTTGTACTTGTTGATGGTTGGGGTTTAATAACCCAGCAATTAATTGCGAGTTTTGGTTAGAGGAGTTAAGTATGAGTATTGGTTTTGCTTCAATGATTATGAGAGATGGTATATTTCAGGTTTTAATTATCGCTGCACCTGTGCTCGTAATTGGAATGAGTATAGGTCTGGTCATTTCTATTTTTCAGGCTACAACCTCCATACAGGAACAAACTTTAACCTTTGTTCCTAAGATTGTTGCTATTTTTCTTACATTGGCTTTTTTTGGCCCCTGGATGTTTTCATCTATGAGGGAGTTTACATTAAATTTGTTTAGATTGATTCCAGAAATGATTGGATAGGTAGTAATGGAAACTGATGTTTTATTACAAAATTTAGAGCTTTTTATTCTAATATTTGTAAGAATCTTTGCTCTTATTTCTATTGCTCCTCTTCTATCATCAGCTGGTATTCCCGGCATTGCAAAAGTAGGTTTAGCACTATTTACAGGAATTGTTGTTTTCCCATGGGTTGCAGAACAGGGGTATTTAATTCCTCAGTCAGGTTTTTCCTATGCTATGTTAATGGTTGGAGAGATTTTTATAGGACTTATTCTTGGCTTTATGCTTACAGTAATATATTCAGCATTTTTGCTTTCAGGGCAGCTTTATTCCATGCAAATGGGATTTGGTGCATCAATGGTTTATGATCCTCTTGCACAAATACAAATCCCTCTTATGGGTCAATTTATCAATCTTATGGCCATGTTAATTTTTGTGATTGTAAGCGGGTTCCAAAAAATATTCCTTATGGGTGTGTTAAGATCTTTTGAAACTATAAAAGCAGTTGATCTTCTTGTTATTAGAGAACCACTTTTGACACTGGTTTTAAGAAGTATGACTCTTCTTTTTGAACAGGCACTTGTTATTGCTTTTCCAATTCTTGGAGTTCTGCTTTTAATTTCTGTATCTATGGGACTCCTGGCAAAAGCAGCTCCTCAGATGAATCTTCTTATGCTTGGATTTCCTATAAAAATTTCTATGGCTTTTGTAATGCTGTTTCTGGCTTTACCCTTTATACTTGTAGCTTTTAACAGAGTTATAGATTCCAGCTTTTTTGAACTTATGAATTTTCTTGATAATATAGCTGGAGAAAAATTATGAGTGAAAGTAGAGTTATTAAACCCTGGTGGCTGGAAGAGTATATTCCACTGACCAATTCTTCCTATGCTATTGATATTCAATGGTTTGCGGCAGAGGATGAAGGGCGAACAGAAGATCCTACAGAACAGAAAATACGGAAATCCAGAGAAGAAGGTAAGGTTGCTAAAAGCTCAGAGTTTACCTCTGCTATAGTACTTATGTTTCCAATTATTGTTATTGGTATTATGGGTCCCTATATGCTTAATCAGATGAGTGAAATGATGCATTTTTTCCTTTCAATTTCTGTTGAATCCGATATTTTAGGAGAAGGCAGAATTGTCAGAGCATTTGTTTCTTATTTAATTAAATTGGTTGGTCCTGTTATAATTGTTGCTTTCTCTTCTGCCTTATTGTCAAATATTTTGCAAGTTGGTTTTTTATTTTCTTTGAAGCCTATTACACCGGACTTTAATAAAATCAAACCGGATTTTATTAAATTTGCAAAAAAATCGTTTCTTTCGACTGAAGCATTATTTAATCTTGGTAAATCATTGTTCAAGGTTGCAATCATAGCAGTAATAGCGTATATCAATATAAATAAAGAACTTGAGAATATTATAGGTTTTCTATCTTCCAGTTTTGCTTATTCATTTAAGGCAATTGCTGTAATTTCATTTAAAATACTTATAGAGGCAGCTCTTGCTATGCTCGTTTTGGCAATACCTGATTATTTCTTTCAAAAGAAGCAGCATACAGAGTCTTTAAAAATGACACAACAGGAAGTTAAAGAGGAAAGAAAAACTACAGAAGGAGATCCTTTAGTTCGAAACAGACTTCGTGAAAGAATGAGAGAGATAATGACTCAGAACATGCTTCAAAAAGTGCCTGAAGCTGATGTTATTATTACTAATCCAACACATTTTGCTGTGGGAATGGAATGGGCCAGAGACTCTATGGCCGCTCCTGTAGTTATAGCAAAGGGGCAGGATAATATGGCCCAACGTATAAAAAGTATAGCCCGGGATAATAATGTTCCTATAATTGAAAATAAACCTCTTGCACGGGGTTTATTTGCAGAAGTTGAGATTGGTGAAATTATTCCTGAAAAATATTATCAGGTTATGGCTATTGTTTTTGCTGAAGTTTACCAGATGGGTGAGAAAGAGCAGGAGGTATCATGATTTATTTAAAGGTGGTTTATTTTGTCTGATACTTCAGGTGTAACAGCAAAAATTTCTATGGGAAACAGAAGTGATATTCTGGTTGCTGTAGGTGTTGTCGTAATAATTGGAATGTTGATAATCCCTCTTCCTACAGTACTCTTAGATCTTTTTATGTCTATCAACCTTCTGATAAGTCTGCTGATGATACTTATTGTTCTATATACCACAAAACCATTGGATTTTTCAGTTTTTCCAACTCTGCTGCTTATTACAACAGTTTTTGGTCTGGCATTAAATGTTAGTTCAACTAGATTAATACTGTCAAAGGGTGTTGATTTTGATGGGAAGATAGTTAAAGCTTTTGCATCTTTTGTAGTTGGAACGGAAGGAACTGAAGGACTGGTTATTGGTTTTATAATTTTTATCATACTTATTGCAGTCCAATTTATAGTAATAACCAAAGGTGCCACTAGAGTAGCTGAAGTTGCAGCAAGGTTTACTCTGGATGCATTGCCGGGTAAACAGATGACTATAGATAATGCTTTTAATTCAGGTGCTCTTACTGAAGAGGAAGCTTCCCATCGTAAAAATGAACTCCAGAATGAAGTTGATTTTTATGGTGCTATGGATGGTGCTTCAAAATTTATTTCCGGTAATGTTAAAGTGGGACTTCTTATAACTGCAATTAATGTTATTGGTGGAATAATTGTTGGTACAACCATCCATGGAGAACCTATTGGAGTTGCTCTTGCAACTTATGTATCATTAAGTGTTGGTGACGGCCTGATTACTCAGTTTCCCGCATTGCTTATTTCAACAGCAACTGGTCTGATTGTTACACGGGCAATATCTGATGGAACTTTTGGTATGGAAATAACAAAACAGTTTACTCAGCAATCTCGGGTTTACTGGGTCGGAGCAGTGTTTCTGTTTTTACTTGGAATCCTCCCTGGTTTTCCATGGTATATCCTTATTCCTATGAGTTTGTTATCGGTTTATCTTGCTTTTAAACTTGCAGGAAATGAAAGAAAAGCTGTTCTTGGTGAATCATCAACCCAGGATGAAGAGACTGATCTGGAATCCCCTGTAGAAATTTCTCCTGTTGTTCCTTTGGATCCTCTATCTTTGGAGCTTGGTTATGGGCTTATTCCTCTTGTTGATAAAGAACAGGGTGCAGAGCTTCTTGATAGAATTACACGAATCAGAAGAGAGTCAGCACTGGAGCTGGGTTTAGTAGTCCCTAAAATTAGAATAATAGATAACATGCGCCTTGAACCCAGTGAATACAGTATTAAAATTACGGGAGTTTCTATAGGAAAGGGCGTTATCAGGATTGCCCACTATCTGGCTATTAATCCAGGCAGTGTAACTGAGGAAATTCAGGGAGAAAAAACTACAGATCCGGCTTTTGGTCTTCCTGCTTTATGGATAGGAGAGGAACAGAGGGAATTAGCTGAAAGGCGTGGTTATACTGTTGTTGATGCTCCTTCTATTATAGCAACGCATCTGACTGAAATTATTAAAAAACATTCTTTTGAGATGTTGGGAAGGCAGGAAGTTAAGAAAATTCTGGATACACTTAAGACAGATTATTCTGCTGTTGTGGATGAAGTTTCAAAGGCTCTCAGTCTTGGTGAAGTTCAAAAAGTGCTGCAGGGGCTTTTAATTGAGCAGGTTTCTATAAGGAATATGATTCCTATTCTTGAAACTCTGGCCGATTATGGTGTAGTTTCGAAGGAAATAAGTTTTCTTATAGAAAAAGTAAGACAAACTCTTGGCAGGCAGATATGTCTGCAGTATGCAGATGAGGGTAAGGTTCTCAGAGTACTTACTATTGCACCGGAATTAGAGAGAATTATAATAGAATCACGACTGGAAACTGCAGGTGGTCCTGTAGCAGCACTGGATCCCCTTGAGCATAGAAAGTGGATCAATGCAGTAACTAATGCAGTTCATAAGGCGCAAAAAGTTGGGTATCTACCTATTATTCTTTGCTCAGAGGCTGGAAGGACTCTGGTTAAGCGAAGTACGGTTAGAGATATTCCTGAACTTATAGTTCTTTCGGTACCGGAAATAGCTTCTGAAATAATAACAGAAGGTGTTGGAGAGATCTCTTTAGAACAAAACATTGAAAGTGCTGTAGAATAGACCTGGTCGCCAACAAGTTGGCTGCTCGGCTATGCATCCAGAGGAGAGTTATATGGAATATTTTACAGAAGTAGCTTCAACAGATCGTGAGGCTATGGATAAAATAAATGCAAAGTATGGGGAAAGGGCTAAAATCCTAACCCGCAGATCTATTCGAATAGGTGGAGTTCTTGGAATGTTTACTAAAGAAGGGATAGAAATGAGCGGCTATCTCTCTGATGATATACATAAAAGAAAAAAACTAAATTTGGAAACTGAAAAAAAGAAAATAATAGAAACTGCCAAAAGTGACAAAACAATTCAAAATGTTTTAAATGAAGTTCAGTCTTTAAAAGAATATTTTGACTCAAGTATTAGTGGTGTTGAAAAAAAACATAGTTCTATAGAAACTATTGAAAATATTTTATCTGAGAATGAGTTCTCCTTTTCATATATTCAGTCAATTTCTGATAAATTAAAACGAAGTTTGACCATTGATGAACTTGAAGATCTTAACCTTGTAAAAAATAAGGTTTCAGAATGGATAGGAGAAAGTATAAATATTAACAAAACAGATAGTTTTAATACCTCTAAGGTTGTTATTTTGGTTGGTCCCACTGGAGTAGGTAAAACCACTACCATTGCAAAACTTGCAGCTACGCATGGTTTTAATTCTCAGAGTAAGTATGCAAAATCTGTTAGAATGATAACTATAGATAATTATAGAATTGGTGCAAAAAAGCAGATTGAAACCTATGGAGAAATAATGGGTATTCCTGTTGCTTGTGTTGAGAGTTATAAAGAACTCGAACAAAAAATCAATCTTTTTCAGGATGCAGATTTAATCCTGGTAGATACCATAGGGAAAAGCCCCAAAGATTACATGAAACTTGCAGAAATGCGTGAAATGCTTGATGCCTGTGGAACTAATTCAGAAGTTTACCTTGCAATGAGTGCCACTACAAAAATATCAGATGTAAAAGAGATATTGCGACAATTTGAACCATTCAATTATAAATCAATTATATTAACTAAACTTGATGAAACAATGCGTATTGGAAATATAATTTCTGTTCTTTCAGAAAATAATAAATCTTTGACATATCTTACTGATGGTCAGGTTGTTCCTCAGGATATTGAAGAAGTTACCTCAAAAAGATTGATGCGCACAGTCGAGGGATTAAACACAGGATATTTGGTAGTAGGGAGTGAATCATGACTGATCAGGCTGAACAGCTAAGGGAAATAATGAGATCCAGGAATGAAAATAGTTTAGGTAGTACAAAAACAAGAGTAATTGCTGTAGCCAGCGGAAAAGGTGGAGTCGGGAAAACCAATATGTCTATAAATATCGCTATTGCCTATGCTCAGCTTGGTAAAAAGGTTCTGGTGATGGATGCGGATCTTGGACTTGCGAATGTTAATGTTGCAATGGGGATAATTCCAAAATACAATCTGTATCATTTGATTCGTCAAAAGAAAAAAATGAAAGATATTATTATAAATACAGATTTTGGTATTCAGATAGTTGCCGGTGCTTCTGGTTTTTCCAAAATAGCAAATTTATCAGATACAGAAAGAGAACATTTTATTGAGGAAATTGGACAGATGGATGCTGTGGATGTCATTGTAATAGATACCAGTGCAGGTGTATCAAGTAATGTTCTTGATTTTATTGCAGCTGCAGATGATGCCATAATTGTCACTACTCCTGAACCTACTGCAATTACTGATGCTTATGGAATAATTAAAATAATTGCTACAGAAATTGATAATATGAATCTTGGAATTAAATTGATAGTAAATAGGGTTAAAAGTGTAACTGAAGGGAAAAAAGTGTCTGAACGTGTTATTAATATAGCAAGTCAGTTTCTTAATTTAAAGGTGGATTATCTTGGTTATGTCTATGATGATCCCCAGGTCTCCCAGGCTATCTTAAAACAAAAGCCTTTTATAATAGTTGACCCGGATAGTAAAGCCTCTATATGTATTAAACATATTGTTAGTCGACTTGAAAAGGTTGAATACAAAGAGGGTGGTGGATTAAAACGGTTTCTTAACCGTTTAGTAGGTAAATAAAAACTTAACTTGACGGCATCTGGCTATTGTCGTAATCTATAGACGGAGTTGTGGATAATGAAAGATTGGAAAATAATTGCAATTAGTGCTGCTCTTGCATTTTTATTCTCTTTTATATCCGGATTATTTGGAAGAGTCAGCCCGGGAATAATAATCTTTCGTGCTTTTACAGGGGCTGTTGTATTTGGTATTATGGGATTTGGTTTTTCGATTTTATTAAGAAAATATCTTCCGGAGTTGTTTGAATTAAGTTCGAATTCTTCTGCAGAAATTAGTGATGATTTATCAAGGGTTAAGAATGATTCAGGTGTAATTTCTGAATCAGATGATTCTTCGATGGGGAATAAAGTAATTGATATTTCTATAGATGATGAAACTGAAAAAACTTTATTAAATGCTGATTCAGTTGAAAATAGTGATAAGCTAGATGATGAAAGTAATGATAAAGGTGATGAATTAATTGATGAAATAGTTGAAACGGGAAATACTGATGAATCAGATCTAAACAGTAAGGTTCCTGATAACATAGATGTGCTTCCTGATATGGGAGCATTTTCTAATTCATTTGAGAATACAGAGGATGCAGACAGTAATGGTTCCGGTGGTACTGGTGCTGCTACTGTAGATATAATGGGAGAAGAACAGGCCCCTGAGCTGGTTGCAAGGGCTATTCAAACCATGGTTAAAAAGGATCAGGAAGGATAATGATGGCAGATGAACTTTTACAGGATAAATCCGAAGAAGAACTCTGGGCGCTCTTTAAGGAAAGTAGAGATCCTAAAATACGAGATATGTTTGTTAGACAGTATGCACCACTAGTAAAATATGTAGCTGGTAAAGTTGCAATGGGAATGCCTCATAACGTTGAATTTGATGATCTTGTTGGATTTGGAGTTTTTGGATTGTTTGATGCAATTAAAAAATTTGATCCCGATAAACATGTCAAATTTAAAACATATGCAGTAACCAGAATAAGAGGAGCTATCTTTGATGAGCTACGATCGATAGATTGGGTTCCCAGATCGGTAAGACAGAAAACAAGAGAAATTGAAGATACTATTCATCGTCTTGAATCTTCATTAGGAAGATCTGCAAGTGATCTTGAACTTGCCAATGAAATGAGAATGACAACTAAAGAATTTCAAAAAACAATGATGAAAATAAGTGGAACATCAATATTGTCTTTGAATGATGTTTGGTATACTGGAGATGATAACGATAAAGTTTCTATTGTAGACAGTATTGAATCTCCTTCAAGTCTGAATCCTGATATTATTGTAGAAAAAGATGAAATTAAAAGAGTGATAATACAGGCCATAACAGAACTACCGGAAAAAGAAAAAAAAGTTCTTGTTCTCTATTATTACGAGGATCTTACACTTAAAGAAATTGGTAAAATACTTGAAGTAACAGAATCCCGAATTAGTCAGCTGCATACTAAGGCCATAATGCGTTTAAGGTCAAAGCTTACGAATATTAAAAAGGGTATTTTCTAAAGAGGAGTCGCCCTATGGTAAAGATTGATAATATACGGGATTACATGCGGCTTCAGGCAGAAGAGGATCGAAAAAGGAAATGGATTCAGGTTGAGGGTGAGGATCTTGATGACGCACTCAGACAGGCAGCTATAGAACTGGGGTTGCCTGTAAAAAAACTTGAATATGAAATACGTGATCCTGGTAAAAAAGGAGCATTTGGATTAGGTAAAAGTAAATGTATAATAATAGCATACCCTATTGTTGAAGAAGTAATTGATAAATTAGAAGAAGATGATTTTACCGTTGAAAGACTTGAAGATAAACCTGTTGATAAAGATGGTGTAGCAGTTGTTCGCCTTACATCGGAAGGCGCTCTTCTTTCAATTTTTGCTCCTTTGGGTAGAGGTAGTAAAGTTACAGAGAAACAGGCCCTGGCAATGTTAAATGCACGGGATGTAACAGATATTGATAATTCGCTTGTAAAAAAACTAGTTAAAATTTCAGACGGTATACCTGTTAAAGTTGGTGAATTTGTTTACAATCCTGCTTCAGACCCTCTAGTTTCGGTAGAAATTACAGATTTTGAGATGAAAGCTTTTATTACTGTACGAACTCCAGGTAAGGGTGGGGCAGATATTGATTTCGACAATATAATCAATTTTCTTAAGAATAATAATATTATACATGGAATTGATGAAGACAAAGTAAGAGAATTAGAGAACTTTCCTGTATATGAAAAATCAATTCTTGTTGCAGAAGGCACAAAGGCTGTTAACGGAAATGATGCAAAGATTATCTATAATTTTGATATTACCAGATCTACCATAAAATTAAAAGAAAAAAATGGGAAAGTCGATTTTAAGGAGCAAAATCTAATTAAGAATGTTGTGGAGGGTCAGGCTTTAGCCAGGAAAATCCCCCTTGAAGAGGGAAAGTCTGGTCGAACTGTAACAGGACGGCTTCTTCCAGCAAAGGATGGAAAGGATATTTTATTTGAGGTTGGAAAAAATGTCAAACTTTCTGATGATGGAATTACTGCTGTAGCAACAATAAATGGCCAGGTTATTACCCTGCTTGGAAAATTAAATGTAGAGCCTATATATGTCGTTCCGGGAGATGTTAATCTTAAAACAGGTGGTAATGTAACATTCTTAGGTACAGTTCTTGTTAAAGGAAGTGTCGCTGACGGATTTAAGGTCAAAGCCGCTGGGAATATCGAGGTTCTGGGGAATGTAGGCAAAGCTGAACTGGATGCAGAAGGTGATATTATTGTCCACCAGGGTATTAGTGGTAAGAATGGTGGATTTGTTCGTGCTGGTAAGGGAGTTTGGGCTAAGTTTCTTGAGAATGCAATTATTGAATCAGGTGAGATTGTTGTAGCCAGTGACGGTATTATTAATTGCAAAGTTGAAGCTAATAAAAAAATTATTTGTCAGGGAAAACGTGCTACAATTGTTGGTGGTGTTCTAAGAGCAGCCGAAGATATTCATGCGAAATCATTAGGATCTGTTGCAGGTTCTGATACTGTTCTTGAAGTTGGCTTTGATCCAAAGAGTAAAAAACGGTTAGTTGAACTGAATGAGGAGAAGGAAGTTCTTGACAAAGAGCTGGATGGTATAAGTCTTGATATTAGTACAATTAAAAACCTTAATAAGCTTAAGAAAAAGCTGACCGATGAAAAGAAGGAATATTTTAATCAGCTTATAGAGAAAAAATCTGAAACAGAAAAAGATATTGCTCAATTAAATGAAGAAATTGAAGAAATTCAGGAACATCTTGCTTCACTTTCTGTCAGTGGTCATATTTCATCATCTTTTAAGGTTTTTCCGGGTGTTAAAATCCATATCAAGGATGCTTTTTTAGAAGTGAAAAACGAATTTAAAGCAGTTACATTTATAAATGAAAATGGTCTTGTAAAAATTACAAAGTATGAAGAACTTGAGGAGGATTATTCTAAAAAGAAGTAATGCCTATACAACCTATAGATCTGCAGACATTATTTGCTCATATAAATCAGGTAGGAAAGGATCAGGCTGTTCTTAAGGAAGGTCAGGCCGCTCAGCAGGCCGCTCATGCAAACGAACTAATTAAAGAGATGAAGCATCAGGATGAAAGTGTTAATAAGGGTTCGAAAACAGATGAAGATAATCAAAAAATACAGGATGAACATGGAAATAATAACTCAGGAGAATTCTTATCAGATAGCGACAAAGAAAAATCAGATGATGAAAAGAAAAAAATGAGTGTTTTTACAGATCCGGATCTTGGCAAAAATATAGATATTTCAGGTTAACAAAATGCAATATAGATTCATATTAATTTCTATAATTCTTTTTTTAGTAATTATAGTTGCAATAGTAAATATTTTTAGAAAATTAAGTAAACTTCAGAAAAATAATATCATTTCAGATCTAGAGAGCGAAGTAAATGATTTAGTTCTTGAATTGAATCAGACTGCAGATAGAAATATTAATATTCTTGAAGATAAAATTAAAACTTTAGCTTCTATTCTTCAGGATGCTGATAAAAGAATTAAAATTCTTGGATCAGAATCTGGAAAAATTAAATCTGAATCTGTTACATACAATCAGCTTGGACAAATTAGTGGAAAACGGGATTCTTCTGATATTCCCTTAAAGAAAGAGACAACCATACAAACTCAAAAGCAAGTTGTAGAATTAAATAAAAAAGATAGAATAATTGAGCTACATAATAATGGGTTCTCCTGTCCTATTATCGCTTCCAGAGTGGGTTTGACTGTGGGAGAGGTAGAGCTTATTATTTCATTGGTTGAGGGTAGATAATTTATGGATAAAAATAAACTTTTTAATACTTTTTTAAGTGATGGTGAAAGCTTTACAACTGAACTGGGTATAATACTTTTGAAGCTTGAAAAACAACCTGAGAATAAAGATCTGTTAAATCAGGCTTTTCGAAATGCCCACAGTTTAAAATCAGAAGCTTCCTTTCTTAAACAACAGGATATTATTGATATAACCCATAGTATGGAATCTCTCTTTGATAAATTTAGAAATTCTGAAAAGGTAATTGATTCTAAAATAATTGATGAATTGCTGCTTTCTATTGATAGAATTAAGGAGATTCTTGATTTTCTTAAACTGGAAAAGGGTGAGTTGAAAGGTGAAACGGATTTTTCTTCTAATTCAGCATCCCGGGGTATTTTGCTTGAGGGCACTCCTTTATTATCAGATTTCGAAAAAATATTGCTTGTGGAATCAAAGGAGAGGGGCGAGAAATTTTATAGATTGATCTTTGAACTGGAAAATTCGACTCCCCTTAAATATCCTAAAGCATATCTTCTAATAAGTAATCTTGAACAAAAAGTTAATGTAATTAGAACAATTCCATCCTTTGGAGAAGAGGATGATGACCTCTATGGAAGAATGAGTATCTATTTTACCTGCAGTATTAAAGAAAGTGAAATTTATGACTCTGTAAATGTGGACCAGGTTGAGAGTATTAAGCTTGTACCATTATTATACGAATCCTTTTTAGATGATTCTGATATAATTCCTATAACAAACATTATTGACTCAAATAAATTGCCTGTAAAAATATCAGTAGGTAAACTTGATCAGTTTTCTAACTATGTAGATGAACTTAAAATACAGATCTATCGACTTAAACGAATGAAAAAATTTACAGGTCAAAAAACTGATGAAAATTTCAATTTACAAATTGACAGTTTATCCGAATTGTCAACTGGCCTCGAACAGCTTGTTAAAGATATAAGTATGGTCACACTGGAAGACTCTTTCAGGTCAATGGGAAGGTATATAAGGGATTTGGCCAGGGAGTTGGGTAAAGAGGCTGTTTTGGAGCTTGAGGGCTGTAATATTAAGGTTGAGCGACGAGCAGGAGAGATAATATCAGAAATAATTCTCCATATTATTCGAAATTCAGTGGATCATGGTCTGGAGCCTCCTGAAATTAGAAATTCTCTTGGTAAAACAAGTTTTGGTAAAATAAAAATATCTGCAGACAGAGTTGATGATAAACTTAATATAGTTATTTCTGATGATGGAATGGGTATTGATACAGATCGTATTAAGGAAATTGCAGAGTTTAAGGGGTTAATAGATACTGATAAAAAGGAACTGGATCTTCTTTCTGTTTTAACCCATCCAGGAGTCAGCACCAGAGATAATGCTAATACCATATCCGGCCGGGGTATAGGGCTGGACCTTGTATATCAAAAAATAAAGCAGTTTGAAAATGGTGAGTTGAAAATTACTACAACTAAGGGAGAAGGAACATCTATTATGCTTTCGATTCCCGGAGGTTTTACACTTTCTACTTTTCAGCTTGTAAGGTGTGGTAGCACTGTTCTTGCAGTTCCTTATAAAAGTATTGAATCTACAATTGAAACCGACCAGGGGTCCTATGATTCCAACAACGAGGGATATCTCTTTTTTAATGGAAACCCTGTATTTACTATAGATGGGCGTTCTCTATCAACTGACAGGACGCCAGGTGAGAGATATGGCCTTATTCTACAACATCTGGATAGTATTGGAATTTTCCTTGTAGATGAAATATTGTTTAAAAAAGATATAGCAGAAGAACGATTAACATTGATAATTGAAGAAAATCAGTATCTGTACAAAGTTTCAACAAATAATATCCATGCTGATTTTATGTATTTAAACCCTGCTATTGTTACAATGTAGTTTTATTTTTATCAGGGCATAAAAAAACGGTATGCCTGGACGTAGGTAAGCATACCGTTATATCTAATTGAGGTCATTATTTTAATGCCCTTAAGATTATTTTCGGATATGTTCTGTAAATCTTGAGTGTTTATTGGTGTAGTTTTTGATTGTTTTTTAGATAAGTGAGAACAATAGATTTATGGAAACCTGCAGATTCTTTAATTTTTATATATAGTTCTTCTGAATTATCTATTCCCTCATCAAATGTTTTTGCCTTTGTATTTTTTGAAATATCATTAATAATTGGTTGTAGGAGGAATGAGCTAATTTGACTCGATTCCGAATTTATAATCTGACTATCAATTAGGTCCAGATTTTTTATTAAATTTTTAACTGTGGAATTTTCTTTTTTTGTAGTTTTATATTCATATATTAGTCCAATGGCCTTTTCTGAAAGAGTTAGAAGTCTTGTGAATTCCTTATTAAGAATATTAATTCCCTGAAGTAAACTCTCTTTAACTAATTTTTTTTTGTTTTCCGGAATCTCTTGTATATTATTTTTAATTGTATCAATTTTATCCCGAATATCAGGATAATTAAATAATTCTTTTAGATCCTTGTAATTCATACCTTCAATTTTTATTCCATAAGGGGATATATTCCAAATATTTTTAATTTTATTTATTTTAATTTGTTCTTCAAACCACGCTATATAGACAGAGAGACGCTGATCGGTAAGTGTTTTTGTCCCCCGGTTATTTATATTCAGAAAAGTATTTCCACTGCTTATATAGCTGTAGGCAAAATTTTCCGGTGGAGATTTTTTTGTTGTTTCAGTATGTACTTTTTCTTCAAAAAAGCTGCCGTGAAAATGAGTTCTATTTTCAGGGAAACCCAGATCCAGACCTCCACAGAAAATATCACCACTACTTAATAATCTACAAAAATCCCAGGCTGTAGTTGCTACGGATCCACCTGCTGCAAGACGTTTTTTATGACCACCATACTTTTCCATAAATATCCCTAATGGAAAAAGTGATCCGGAGAAAAACATTTTGCTGTGTTTCTTTCTAAATATACCTGGATGAGTTGATGATTCTGATATGAGTATGGTCTTATCTAAATCTATTCTATCCAAATGTCTTGTATTCCAGTACTGTGGATCTACAACAACTGTAAAATCTGGTATGTACCCGGCTTCTATCAACACAATAGCTGAAGTATCAACAGCAACAATAATAAATCGTTTATAAAGGCTCTCCATATGGGGTAATATTCTGTCTAATGATGGACCGGCAGCTAAAAGAAGTACAGGAAAATTAGTAAATATTCCTGATAGTTCTCCCACATCACCAGCTTCCGGAAGATATTCTAAATTACTAATTAAATTTCTTACCCAAAGCTTACCAAATTTATTTAGTGTAGCCGTATTTACATCCCTTCTTGAAATGAAATGCTGAACCAGAGTATCAATTTTTCTATAGAATTCAATATTCAGTTCATATAATGCCCTATGTTTAAAAATTTGAATATTTCCCTTTGGAAGCCCTGGAAGTATATGTCTGATAGATTCACTCTCACTTCCAATTAGGATACTTATTCTTTGAGATGTTAAGATAATAGATAAATCTCTTACTTCAAGAGCCTTTATAAATCGTTCCCCTGATGGTTCTACAATAATTATAGGAATATGAGGTCTTAGAAGCAGTATTGCTTCTACATAGTATCCCAGACCAAAACCCTCTACTATACATGCAGAAATATCTTTTGGTATTTCTACATTCACAAGTCTTTCAGCTTCCCTGACAGGTTCTCTGTTTGAATGGATAAATTTTCCATCAATAGTTGCTGTTGGAAGGCCCGATTTGCTTAATGTAACTGCCATACTGCATTTATCTTGAAATTTTTCCAGAACATCATTTTTAAAATCAGGATATTTTAAACAAAGAAGTTCTATATTTTTATCAAAAAAACTCACTCCAGCTCCAAATTAATTATCATACCCTTTTTAATTTCTGTTCCCTGTGGAGGCTCCTGACTTATAACCCATCCTTCCCCTTTTATATTAACTGAGATATCCGGAATAGATACTAATGGGATAATATCCCTTTTTGAAAGACCTATGAGATTTGGAATTTTTTCTCCTGTAACAAGCATTTCTGATCTATTTAATGTAATAATACCTGAATGTTTTATTATTTTTTCAGAATCAATTGGAATATCCAGATATCTTACAAGTTCTTCGGTAAGTTCTTTTATAATTGGAGTAACAATACGGCCACCATAAAACTCATCTCCCTTTGGATTATCTATAATCATATACATTATTATCTGTGGGTTTATTGTAGGGAAAATAGCTAAAGTTGAAGCAATAAATGAATCAGGAGAATACTTACCACTTTCCGGATCAATTTTTTGAGCTGTCCCTGTTTTAGCAGATATTCTTAAACCCTCAATGGCTAATCTTCTGGCCGTTCCTCCTGATTCTGTGGCTGTTTCCATCATAAGGAGCATTGCATTGGCTATTTCCGGTTTTATAACATGTCTAACTGGTTTTCTTTGAAAGTCTTTAATCAGCTTTCCCTCAGGTGATACAATCCGATCAATAATATGAGGTTCAAGAAGAGTCCCCTGATTGGTTAATACAGTTGCTGCTGTTATAATTTGAACTGCAGAAACAGATATTTCCTGTCCAATGGCAATTGTTGGTTTTGACCTGCCTGACCAGTTTTCAGGTTTGTTAAGTATGCCTGTGGTTTCTCCGGGAAATGGTATACCAGTACGGCTGTTAAAACCGAAAGATACTATCTTATTATAAAAATCTTCCTTTGAAACAGTGTCGGAAGCATAAGCTGCACCAGCATTACTTGAATATTTAATAATATTTGCTACACTAATATCACCATAAGTTCCAAGGTCATTTATTCTAACAAGTTCATCCGGGAACTGGTGTTCATAAAATCCTCCTGCGTAGAACCTGCTTTTTGTGGTAATCCCACCAATTTCCAATTCTGAAGATAAGCTGAAAACTTTGAAGACAGATCCTGGTTCGTAGGCATAGGTAGCAGGTATATTATTTTTTTCTTTGCTACTTGCGTTACCGAAGGTATTCGGGTTGTAGTCAGGCAGTGAAACCCAGCTAAGAAAATCACCGTTTTTTGCATCCATGACAAGAATTAATACAGAAGAAGCATTGTATTCATTGTATGCTTTTGTTGCTAATTTTTTGGCAAAGTATTGAATATTGAGATCAATAGTTAAAAAAAGTTGATTACCGTATATAATGCCTTCATCTAAATCTGATTTTGGAGATAAAGTATCATTATAACTAAGTTCAATACCATCAAGCCCTGTATTATCTATTCCTGTAAAGCCTGTAATATGTGATGTCAAATTCTTTTCTGGGTAATTCCTTCCATATTCCGGTTCCAGGGAGATACCTGGAAGTTTGTCTGTTGAAATAAGATTTTTTATGAGATTACTTTCTGTAGTGGATATTTTCCGTTTTATATATACAAAACCAGTGTAGTTTTTAAATTTATTCTGGATAATTGCTAAATCCATATTAAGTGCATCAGCTAATAAAATAGCAGCAGCATCCTTATCTGTTACATTTGGCATCCATGCTGTCACAGAATCCATTTGTGTCTGAATTGCTAAAATTCTCCCATTACGGTCTAAAATTGGACCTCTTTCGGTAATTTGAGCAGGTCCGCTTACTCTGGTTGCAGGTGTAGGTGAAATTAACATTATATCTACATACTTCCACACAAGAAGCAGAACAAAAATTGAAGTTACAATTAAAAATATAGTAAAACTACTAATTTTTGCCGGCATTAAACCTCTCTAAATTTATAGCTCTTAAATTTTATACTCATTTATAGTAATATGATGATTAAGAA
>Ga0164318_10001018_pt1 | contig 23861 bp, 22 predicted proteins | sample GuaBasSedimGuay9_FD_113734 | JGI IMG/M metagenome (GOLD analysis project Ga0164318, IMG submission 113734) | Subseafloor sediment microbial communities from Guaymas Basin, Gulf of California, Mexico - Guay9, Core 4571-4, 0-3 cm | ecosystem: Environmental > Aquatic > Marine > Hydrothermal vents...
ATAAAAAGTATTTTACCATTGAATATGCAGAGGGAGAGATTTTATATATTGAGGCAGACGGGCCTCGTCTAATAGAAAGATATATCGGGCTTGAGGGAAAAAAACCAAAGCTTAATAAACTCCGCACCAGAGATTGGGAACGTGTCAAGGCCCGCACCCGTTTAGCAGTAAAAAATGTTGCCCGTGAAATGATACATCTTCAAGCGCGACGGAGGGCGCTTGAAGGTTTTATATTCAGCAAAGATACGGATTGGCAGAAAGAATTTGAGAAAGAGTTTCCTTTTAAAGAGACGCCGGATCAGGTCAAAGCAACTATTGATGTAAAAGGGGATATGGAAAGTATAAAACCTATGGATCGTCTGCTATGCGGAGACGTTGGTTATGGAAAAACTGAGGTTGCCATGCGTGCAGCATTTAAAGCGGTTATGGATAACAAACAGGTAGCAATGCTTGTGCCGACGACTATTTTAGCCGAACAGCATTATCTAACATTTAAAAAACGTGTACGAAGTTTTCCTATTTATATTGAAGTTCTCTCAAGATTTAAAACACGGCAAGAACAAAGGACTATTGTTAAACAGCTAAAAGATGGAGCCTGTGATATTGTTATAGGAACGCATCGTTTACTTTCCGATGATGTTGCGTTTAAAGATTTAGGATTGGTTATTATTGATGAAGAACAACGATTTGGCGTACATCACAAAGAGAAATTAAAACATTATCGTACCCTGATAGATGTTTTAACCTTAACGGCAACGCCAATTCCCAGGACATTATACATGTCATTAATGGGTGTTCGAGATATTTCAATGATAATGACCCCTCCAAAATCACGTCTTCCGATTCATACAGAAACATTGGAATATGATGATATAAAGATACGAGACGCAATCCAGCGGGAAATATCACGTAAAGGACAAATTTATTTTGTGCATAATCGTATCCATTCAATTGTAAAAGTATATAATAATTTAAAAAAATTACTTCCTGATGTGCGTTTTGAAATAGCACATGGACAAATGCCTGCAACGCAATTAGAGAAAATTATGATCGAGTTTTTTAATCACCGAATTGACTGCCTTGTTTCAACTAACATTATCGAATCAGGACTTGATATTCCAAATGTAAATACAATTATTGTAAATCGTGCGGATACATTTGGTCTTTCTGATCTTTATCAGCTTCGGGGTAGAGTTGGGCGTTTTGAAACGAAACGTAAGGCATATGCATACTTCCTGGTACCTAGAAATAGTGTTATAACCACTGATGCACAGAAAAGGCTTGAAGCAATTGTAAGTTACACAGAGTTGGGTTCGGGATTTAAAATTGCCATGGAAGATTTAGAGCTTCGCGGTGCCGGGAATCTTCTTGGCCATGAACAGAGTGGTTTTATTTACCAGGTTGGCTTTGATTTATATTGTCGTCTTTTACAAGAAGCAATAAAAGAAGAAACTAAGAAATAAGTCTTTAAAGCGTCTTTGATATTAGTCTTACTATAATTCATGAAATTGATTGCAACAGTAGTATATAGTATGTTATATTATTGCTTATTTATGAAGGGGTTTTGTGTGTTTTTGAAGGCCATTTTGCTTTGATGAGGTTATGTAAAATCTTCTTAATAGACTGATTTTTCTATATATATTTAAGTAAAATAAGAATCATTTTATCCATTAAATTGATTTTAAGAAATGCGGTTAATCGAAAAGAAAAATGATTAAAAAATTTATTCCTATTATATTGTTATTGATTGTAACTTTTGTTATGCCAATAGGTTTTGCCTATTCAGAGACTGTTGACCGAATCGTTGCAGTTGTTAATGATGAACCTATTACACAAAGTGAGCTTGATGCTTTACTTGTGCCTATTTATTCTCAATATCGCTCGGCATATAGTGGAGAAGAATTTATTGCCAAGGTTAATGAAGCCAGGACTAATTTACTTAATCAATTAATTGAAGACCGCCTAATTGCACATGAAGCAAAACGGCTGGATGTGAAAGTTGCAGAAGAGGAAGTTGAGGCGCAAATTAACGAGGTTAAAAGAAAATTTCCCAGTGAGGAAGAATTTAATCTTTTTCTGGAAAATCAGGGGGTTACTCTGGACAAACTTTATAAACGTTACGAAGAACAGATTGCAATAAGAAAACTTCATCAATATGAAGTTAGACAGAAAATAGTTGTTTCGCCGCTCGATATTGAAACATATTATAACGAGAATATTGAAGACTTTACAGAAAAAGAAAAACTTAAGGTTAAAACTATAATGATTAAAAAGAGTGAGAAAGAGGAAGATGAGGGAGTTGATGAGGCAAAAATAAAAATTGAAAAAATAATAAATGAAATACGGCAAGGAGCTTCCTTCTCTGACTTGGCTAAACAATATTCTGAGGGAATGAATGCTGAAGAGGGCGGGGATCTGGGATTTATTGAACGGGAAGAAATGATTCCCGAATTTGATAAAGTTCTTTTCGATCTTTCTGTCGGTGAACTTTCTCCCATCTTGGAGACTGATGTCGGTTATCATGTATTTTTAATTGAAGCCAAGCAGGAGAAAAAAGTAAGACCCCTTTCCGAAATAAAAGATGAAATTTATAACATTATTTTTAAGATAAAGTCAAAAGAGCGATTTGAAAAATGGACGCAAGAATTAAAACAAAATGCCTATATTTCAATTAAGTAAAAAAGTTATACCCTTTAGGCCATAAGTTATAAGTAAAATAAATCTTAAAGCTTATGGCTAATTTTTTCTCTTTAATAATATGAAAAAGAATTACAAAAAGAAGAAGCAAAAGATAATTGCCATAACCATGGGAGATCCTGGCGGCATCGGGCCTGAGATAACACTTAAGGCCTTAGCAAGTACTGAGTTAAAAAAATATATTCGGCAAAAACAGGAAAATATATATTTTGTTATTATTGGCAATTTTTCTATCATTAAAAATAATAAGCAATTTATTTCATTGCGTGTTTCATTAAAATCTGTTCCTTGTGTAGATAAGTCGTTATTATCATATAATAAAATTAATGTGCTCGATCTTGGTGATGATCCAAGCGAAGTTGAAGTAGGAAAAGTTTCTTTTGCAAACGCAGTTTTAGCATATCATGCCTTAGAGGTTGGTGCTTATCTTGCAGTACATAAAGTTGTTGATGCTTTAGTTACTGCACCTGTTAATAAAGAAGCAATCAGACTTTTATCACCCTCTTTTACAGGACATACAGAATATCTTGCACGTATTGCAGGGGCTAAGAAATATGCAATGCTCCTCAAAGGTGGGCCCTTGAGAGTTATATTAGTTACGACACATTTACCTTTAAGTAAAGTAAGTTCGGTAATTACTGCACAAGAAATTGCCGTTAAGATTAAACTGGCCCATGATTTCTTAAAGAAAAATCTTAAAATACGTAAACCTATAATAGGTGTTTCTGCACTAAATCCGCATGCGGGAGAAGGAGGAAAAATAGGACACGAAGAAATTAAAACAATAGAACCAGCAATTAAAAAAGCCCGCCGGAAGGGTATAAATGTCATTGGGCCTCTTCCTGCTGATGTTATTTTTTATTCTGCCTATCACGGAAAGTTGGATGCTGTAGTTGCAATGTATCATGACCAAGGTTTAGGGCCTCTTAAAATGATTGCTTTCGAAAGAGGTGTGAATGTTACATTAAATCTAGGGTTTATTCGTACTTCTCCCGATCATGGTACCGCATTCGATATCGCATATACTAACAAAGCAAAACCTCAATCAATGATTGAGGCAATTAAGACCTCCATTGATTTAGTTTCGTCATGAAAACATTCGAAATACTCCGCAAGCATAATATTCATCCCAAAAAACGTTTAGGACAAAATTTTATAATTGATAATAATATTATAGATAAAATCTATCGGGCAGCAGAAATTAATGACAGTGATTATATTTTAGAGATTGGAGCCGGCCTCGGAACTTTAACCGAACAGTTAGTGAAAAAATGTTTTTACCTGTGGGCTGTTGAATGTGATAAAAAGCTTTGTGATGTTCTCAATCAAGAATTAATTAATTATAGCAGTAAAATTGATATCATTCCTCATAGTATTTTAGATGTTGATATATCAAAAATAGCAAAGGAGAGAAAAATCAAAGTATGTGGAAATGTACCGTATTATATTACCACAAAAATTCTTTTTCATTTAGTTGAATACAGAGATTACATAGATTATGCTGTTCTTACAATACAAAAGGAATTGGCAGAAAGGCTCCTGGCTTCACCGGGAACAAAAACCTATGGACGTCTCACGGTAAGTTTACGTTTTTTTGCTACTTTAGATAAACTTTTTGAGATTAAACCAAATTCTTTTTTCCCAGCCCCGGATGTAACGTCTGTTGTTATAAAATTAAAATTTAGACATATTCTGCCTCAAGATATTAATATTACTTTATTTTCAAATATTGTTGAGGCTTTATTTCAGGAACGGAGGAAAAATATCCAGAATTCCCTTTGCCTGCTCAAGTCAAAAAGGATTACAAAAGAACTTGCGAAAGAAATACTTGACGGTTGTGAAATAGATAGAAAAAAAAGAGCTGAGCAGTTAATGCTTAAAGATTTTCTTGCATTAACCCGTTTTATTTCAAAGTATTAAGGTTGTTTGACTTTTAAAATAGGCTATGTTAACATGCTAGTTTTGTTATTGATAAACCTAATAATTGATGAGAATTGTACCATATGAGTGAAAATAATAAGTTAAATATTGATAATGTTTCAAATTTGGCACGGTTAAATCTTGTTGATTCGGAGAAAAAGGGCCTTGAGAGGGACCTTAAGAATATTCTGAACTATATAAAAAAATTGGATGAGATTGATACTAAATCGGTTGAAGCAACTAGCCATGTGCTTAACATTGAGAACGTATATCGGGAAGATACTGTATCGAACTCTGGAGCGGCTGCTGATGTGCTTAAGGTGTTGCCTGATTCCCGTAAAGAAGGAAATTTTTTTAAAGTTCCCAAGGTTATTGAGGATAATTAGTTGTGGATTTATATAACAATACTATCACAGATACACTTGATTTTATTAGGGGTGATAAAGAAAAGGCAACTTCTGTTTCCGATTCTTTAATAACTCGTATAAAGAACATTGATTCTAAAGTTGGGGCGTATGTTAGCTTTTCTCCTGATAAATCTATTAAAGGGATAGAGCAGAATGTCTCTTTAGATGCGGCTAAAAAGGGTGCACCGTTTTTCGGTTTACCTGTTTCTTTGAAAGACAATATATGTACAAAAGGATGGGAGACAACATGTTCTTCAAATATTTTGCAAGGATATATTCCTCCTTATAATGCTACGGTGGTTAAGAAATTGAGGGAAAAAGGGGCATTCATTTTTGCAAAATGTGATATGGATGAATTTGCTTTTGGTTCTTCATGTGAGACTTCATGTTATAACAAAAGGGCGATGAAGCAGAAAAAGTTGAAAGACGGACCGGCTTCAAATCCATGGGACCTCAACCGGGTAACTGGTGGTTCAAGTGGTGGTTCAGCAGCATGTGTTGCAGCACAGGAAGCTATTTGTGCTTTAGGGTCAGATACGGGAGGATCGATTCGTCAACCTGCTGCGTTGTGTGGCGTTGTTGGACTAAAACCGACTTATGGAAGGGTTTCCAGATATGGACTTATTGCTTTTGGTTCTAGCCTTGACCAGATTGGACCATTAACTAAAACGGTTGAGGATTCGGCTATTCTGCTTGGGATTATTGCAGGATGGGACCAGAAGGATTCTACTTCTTTAAATGTTCCGGTTCCTGATTATACAAAAAGTTTGATAGATAATGTCAAAGGGCTTCGTATAGGTATTCCGCGTGAATATTTCATTGAAGGAATTAACTCTGATGTAAAAAAAGTTATTCAGGAGGCTATTGAAGTATATAGGTCGTTAGGTGCAAGCTGTGTTGATATTTCTCTGCCTCATACTGATTATTCTGTTTCGGTTTATTATATTATTGCAACAGCTGAAGCAAGTTCTAATCTTGCCCGATTTGACGGAGTGGAATATGGCTTTCGGCATGAAGGAGGAGATCTTCATGAAATGTATTATGAGACACGAAACAGAGGATTTGGGCATGAGGCAAAGCGGCGTATTCTTCTTGGTACGTTTGTGCTTTCAGCTGGATATTATGATGCATATTATCTTAAAGCACAAAAGGTTCGCACCTTGATTGTTAATGATTTTTCTGATGCTTTCAAAAAATGTGATGTTATATTGACGCCGACTTCACCGACCCCGGCATTCAAGCTTGGTGAGAGAATGAGTGACCCGCTTGCCATGTATCTTTCTGATATTTTTACTATCCCAGCTAATTTAGCAGGTATTCCTGCGATATCAATACCTGCCGGATTTTCTCGCGACGGATTGCCTATAGGATTACAATTGTTAGCCCCTGCCTTTTGTGAAGATAGACTTTTTCAGGCTGCATATACTTTTGAGCAGAATACAGAATTTCATAAGAAGAGAGCAAAATTATAGTTTAACTAAAGAGAAATCATAATGGATTACGAAGCGGTTATTGGTTTAGAAGTACATGTACAGTTAAGAACAGATAGTAAGATATTCTGCGGCTGTTCGACTAAATTTGGTGATGAACCCAATAGTAATACTTGTCCAGTCTGCCTTGGCCTTCCAGGGGCTCTTCCTGTTTTAAATAAAAAAGCCCTTGATTATGCTATTAAAGTTGGATTAGCACTCAATTGTCATATTGCAGAGCGGCTAAAATTTGATAGGAAAAATTATTTTTATCCGGATTTACCCAAGGCATATCAGATTTCTCAGTATGACATGCCTATTTCATATAATGGCTATATTTTGATTGAGGCCGAAGGCGTTGAGAAAAAAATCGGGATTACCCGGGCGCATCTTGAAGAAGATGCGGGTAAATTACTGCATGAGGGAATAGTTGACGGTTCATATGTAGATTATAATCGATCGGGGACGCCTCTTTTAGAAATTGTTTCTGAACCTGACATTGCTAATCCCAAGGAAGCTCATGAATATTTGACTTCTTTAAAATCTATTTTAGAGTATTTAGAAGTTAGTGATTGTAATATGGAAGAAGGAAGCCTTCGTTGTGATGCAAATATTTCAGTTCGTCCTAAAGGGAGTAAAAAGCTGGGCACTAAAACGGAGATAAAAAATTTAAATTCTTTTAGAGCCGTTGCCAGGGCATTGGAATATGAGATAGAACGACACACTGATGAAATTGAAGCGGGTGAAAAAATTATTCAGGAGACACGCCTGTGGAATGATGCAAAAGGCATTACTATATCAATGAGAGGTAAAGAAGAGGCCCATGATTATCGTTATTTTCCTGAGCCTGATTTGGTCCCCTTTACCGTGTCACGAGAGACCACCTCGGTTATCGGGAGCGGGCTTCCTGAGTTGCCTCGTGAGAGAAAGATTCGTTTTATGAAAGATTACCAGCTTTCTGACTATGATGCCGGTATATTAGTACAGGATAAAAAAATGGCTCAGTTTTTCGAGGATTGTGTTATCGGAGGTGTAGAAGCAAAGCAAGTTGCTAATTGGATTCATAGTGAACTGCTTGGTACTATGAATGCACAAGGTATTTCTTGGCAATCATTATCCTTAAAGCCCTCGGATCTTGCGGGTTTAATAAAATTAATCGAGAGTGGAAAAATTAGCGGTAAGATTGCAAAAGAAATTCTTCCACAAATGATTAATGCAGGGAAAAGTGCCCAGAAAATTGTTGAAGAAAAAGGACTTGCCCAAGTTTCTGATGAGGGAGTTCTTGAGGGTTTAGTAGATAGTGTTATTGCATCTAATCCACGCTCTGTTGAAGATTTTAAGAATGGTAAGAAGAAATCTCTTGGCTTCCTTATGGGGCAAATTATGAAAGAATCAAAGGGTAAGGCAAATCCTCAACTAGTGAATAAGATTTTACAGGAGAAATTAAAAAATATTTAGTAACTCATAATTTAAATTAAAGGAACGTTTATGACTTATAAGAAAATCATAACTATAGGAGCTTTAATCTTTAGTGTATTTACTTTGAAACTTGTCTATTCAGAATCTATTCCACCGGAAGAAAATTCGTATTTTGAACAGATTCCTCTTTTTACGGATGCGATTACTTTTATTAAAAAATATTATGTTCGGGACGTCAAAGCCAAAGATTTAATTTATGGTGCGTTAAAGGGAATGATGGAAACGCTTGATCCTTACAGTGAATTTCTACCTCCTCAGAAGTATGAAGAAATTAAGACCGATACCAAGGGGGAATTTGGCGGGCTTGGTCTTGTTGTTTCTATGAAGGATAAAGCGCTTACTGTAGTTACTCCGATGGAGGGTACTCCTGCTCAAGATGCAGGAATAAAAGGAGGGGACAAAATTGTTGAGATTGATGGTATTTCTACAAAGGATATTACATTTTCTGAGGCAATCGAAAAGATGCGCGGTAAACCCGGGACGAAAGTGACTTTATCAATTATAAGAGAAGAAGAGGATAAGATCTTATCTTTTACTATTAAAAGGGCTATTATTGAAATTGAGAATGTCAAAGATGCATTAATCCTTGATGAAGGAATAGGCTATGTTCGAATTGTTGACTTCGGAGAGAAAACAAAGCGAATGTTAAAAAAAGCGCTGTCCGAAATCGAGGCTGAGGGCGCAGAAGCATTAATACTTGATTTAAGAAATAATCCAGGGGGTCTACTAGACGCTGCTGTAGCTGTGTGTGATATGTTTCTTAAGAAGGGAGAATTAATAGTTTATACAAAAGACCGCTCAGGTGAGGAACAGTTAAGATTTGAGTCCACGGGCAGACATTATGTTTCACTCAATCCGCTGGTTATTCTTGTGGATAGAGGAAGCGCAAGCGGTTCGGAAATTGTTGCCGGAGGGGTTAAGGATAATAAACGTGGAATTATTATCGGTGAAAAAACTTTTGGCAAAGCATCGGTTCAAACAGTAGTTCCTATGAGGGATAAATCAGCCTTGAGACTGACTACGGCTGAATATTATACCCCTAATGGGATTTCTATACATGGCAAAGGCATAGAGCCAAATATAAACGTTGAATACCAAAATGAATTGATTAAGAATTTGCAGGAAGAAGATAAAGACAAAGAAGAATATATTTTTGATAAGGATAAACGAAAAGAATTACTTCTCGCTGACTCACAAGTTCGACATGCCATCGACGTTATTAAGGGTATTGCGGTATGGGATACAATAGAAGAAAAGTAAAATCTAACAAACGTCGCAGACCCGCTTCGAATTCACGGAAAAAATTTTTCATAACTCTCAAGCGCTACGTCTCGGTTCTAGTTGCTTCTGCTATAGTTTTATTTTTTATGATTAATCCTCCAGTGTTTCGAAGTTTTATCCGGCAGTCAGAATCTCTTTATCAAAACATCCATTCAAGTATTAAAGATCGCTCAGGAGTTTTTACCTCAATTGAGAAAAATTCTGAAATTGTTGTAAAAAAATGGACAAAATTTAAACAATATACGTTTTCTTTGGATGTTATTCCTGAGGTCAAGATACGGAAGCTTTGGAAAGGAATAAGAGAAAGTATTCCAGGTAAGTATAAAGTAAGAAATGAAAGATATACCAAGAGGGAAGGGCGTGATGTTTTTGAAGCTCAGGTTTATTATAAAAGTTTACTGTTCTGCTCCCTTGCCTTTCGAGAGGGGGTAGGCAGAGGATATCCTCCCGCAGTCTCCTATATTCCACCGAAATATGTTGAAAGAAAAAGTGAAAAAACTCGTACTTCGCCTCGAAAACAATATGCAAAAGGGCTAAAGTCAAAAGTTGCATTTGTGATAGATGATGTTGGATACAATAGAAAATATGAAGACCTTTTATTTTCTCTGCCGCAAGAAGTAACAGTTTCAATTCTACCCCGGCTGTCTTATTCTGAATATTTTTCTAATCAAGCATACCTCCATGGACATGACGTTATGCTGCATCTTCCGCTTGAAGCTGAGAATAGTGCTATAGATCCGGGACCCGGAACAATACGTGTATCGATGAAACCCAAAGAAGTCGAGCGGATAATAGAAGAAAATTTAGCATCAGTTCCAAACGCGGTAGGTACTAACAATCATATGGGATCGAAAGTTACGGCTGATAAAAATATTATGAAAATAATTATAAACACTCTAAAGAGAAAAAATATTTTTTTCCTAGATAGCGTAACGTCACAATATACTGTTGTCCGGGATATTGTTGAAGGTAATAATTTACAGTACATAAGGCGTGATGTTTTTCTCGATAATAATAACGATCCTGAGTATATTAAGAGACAAATTGAGCAACTTGCTCGTGTTGCAAAACAAAATGGTAGTGCCATAGGAATCGGACATTATCGTCGAAATACGCTACGAACTATTTCTGAATTAATTCCACAACTTCAGGCACAAGGGATCGAATTGGTAAGGGTAAGAGATTTGATAGGAGTAGAGAGAAGAGAGTAGAGAGTAGAGAGTAGAGAGAAAGAACATGGGTTGACATAGATTAACATTAAAGTGGAAAAAGCAAGAAGTAAAATGAATAAAAGATAAAAAAGGCAGATAAGCGACTTATAATACCTATAAATAAAAATCTAAAATGAACGATTTTTTTGGTAAACAATATGGTAATAAATTACAAGCTGATAACGCTCAAGATTTAATTTATAAATTATCAAAAGTAAATACAAATGTACCTGGAAGGTTAGACGGAAGAACTTCATCTGACCGTGAGAGATATTGTATTGTTTTGTACTTAATACAACTTGCTAATAATGGATTGCTTGAATATCCTATTTCAATAGAAAAGTCTGAGTCTCCAGATATTATTTTACAATATGAAAGTGACTTGACTATTGGAATAGAGCATAGTGATATAGGAAATGAAAAAACACAGGCGGATGCTACTGCCCTAGAACAATTTGATAAAAAAGCTATTCTAGTCGATAGTGTAGATGAAAATGGTGAAATTGTTCCTATCATGAGCTCAATAGATAATGGTATTTCTAGCGAAGGAATTGAAGGTGACATTTATGAAAGGTCTTGGGTTAAATTTTTATCAGAAGGAATAAAGAAAAAAAACGTTTTATTAAATAAATCCCATTTCAAGCAATTGAATCTTTACTGGTTAATTTTATATGATCTTACAGGCATAATTGTTCTCAATATTGATAAAGCTCTAAAGATTTTTAAAGATAATGTAAATAGAGGACAAGATTGGGAGGAACTTCCAAGACAGTTTTCTATGATATCAGTAATGAGTGATAATAATATTTTTTATGATATTATGCGAGATACGAGGATATTCAATTTGAGTGATAAAGAAGGCGTATAAAGTAGTTTTTTAAATAACTATAAAATATTTTATTAATACTTTTTTTATACTCTCTACTCTCTACTTTCTACTCGCTACTTAAATAGGAGGATACCTTGATAACGCTTGGTATAGAAACATCATGTGATGAAACCGCGTGTGCTGTACTGGAAAACAGTAATATTTTACGGTCTAATATTGTATCTTCAAGTTTGGCTAAACATAAACCTTTCGGCGGGGTTGTGCCTGAAATTGCATCTAGGCATACTTTAGAAAATATTGATATTATATTCAAAGAAGCATTGAGAAAAGGGAAAGTTGATTCTAATAATATTGACCTTATTAGTGTTACTTATGGACCTGGGCTTATAGGCTCCTTGTTGGTCGGTGTGTCGTTTGCAAAAGCACTAAGCATGACCTTGAGTGTTCCTTTTGTTGGCGTCAATCATCTCCATGCTCATATTTTTGCAAATTTTATCAATAAGAGAGTACCACACCGGCCTTATATCGGGTTGGTTGTATCGGGCGGACATACGAGTATTGTCTTGTGTACTAGAAATAATTTTAAAGAATTAGCGTCTACCAGAGATGATGCGTGCGGCGAAGCATTTGATAAAGTTGCAAAAATTCTCGGCCTCGGTTATCCTGGAGGCCCTATTATCGAAGAGGTTGCAAAGAGTGGAAACCCTGATAAAATTCGTTTTAAATGCGGGAGATTTAAAAATAGTTTTGATTTTAGCTTTAGTGGCATAAAAACTGCTGTTTTATATTATGTGAAGAAATGTAAAAATGTTAGGAAAGAGATTCCTGATATCTGTGCTTCTTTTCAAAAAAGTGTAATTAATGATTTAGTTAATAAGACGATAGCCCTTGCAATTGCAAATAAGGCAAAGATTATTGCAGCAGGAGGAGGAGTAACGGCTAATAATCTATTACGTATGGAGCTTGCAAAGGAAGCTGAAAAATATAATATTACAGTTTTGTTTCCACCTGTGGATCATTCATTAGATAACGGGGCAATGGTTGCACGGTATGGATATGAACTGTTCAGACGAGGAAAATCGTCTGACTTTGGGTTGTCATCAGTTCCAAGATTAGGCTTTTAATTATAAAAAAGAGTAAGTATATGTATTCAGAAACAATGGTAAAAAAGATATTGACTGATCTAAGATCGGGAAAAATCTCTAATAAAAAGGCGTTCGAGAAGTTAAGGAATCTTCCTTATGAGGATTTGTCTTTTGCCAGAATTGACCATCATAGGCGTATAAGGACACATTTACCCGAGGTTATTTTTGCACCCGGAAAGACTATTGTTCAGTTGAAAAAAATTATTGGATCACTCAAAAAAGCAAAACAAAGTATACTAATTACTAGGCTTAATATTGATAGTTTTAAAAAAATAAAGAAAACATTTCCGTTTCTTTCTTATTCAATTGAAGGTAAAATAGCATATTATAAAGTAAGGAATAATAAAAAAAAGAATGGATTACAGAACCCTGTTGCCATTATTACTGCTGGTACTAGCGATATACCTATTGCTGAGGAAGCGGCCATAACATTAGAGGTTATGGGCCAAAATGTAATGAAGTTTTATGATTGTGGTGTTGCTGGTATTCATAGGCTTCTTGATTTACTTCCGAAATTACATAAAGCAGCTGTTATTATTTGTATAGCAGGCATGGAAGGGGCCCTTGCAAGTGTAATAGGCGGTTTGGTAGATAAACCTGTAATTGCTGTACCTACAAGCGTTGGTTATGGTGCAAGTTTTTCTGGGATCGCTCCGCTTCTTACGATGATGAATTCTTGTGCTCCGGGTGTCGCTGTGGTTAATATTGATAATGGCTTTGGTGCGGCTTGTTTTGCAGTTATGATAGTAGATAAAGCTATAAGTTCTTAGATATGCAATTATCATTTATGAATAATTATGTTTTTTATTTCGTCTATTTAATATTAGAAAATTAAGGTTAATATATGCGTAAGAAAAAAGAGGAAAAAAGGAGATTTAAACGACATAGGTGTAACATCCCGATTTCCTATTCTGTTTATTCTTCAAAAATAATTGAAGGCAAGACAATGCTTAAGAATGCAAGCAAAGGCGGCCTTAAACTGATTATGAAAAAGAATCCTTTCCCTGAGACGGTTATTGCGATTAAGGTTGCACATAAACGCTTGGGGCGGTATGTTGATTTTGATTCTGTTCTTCTAGATACTAAAGGGAATCCTATTGTTCGTGTTATTCATGTAGTAAGAGATAAGAAAAGGAAAGTTTTTAATGTGGGAGTTCGGTTTTTAGCTCGGCCTGCTATTGAATCTGAAGTTAATTCATAATATAAGGTGCATCAAAGTTTGAAATCAATACGAGATAAAAAAGAAAAGGAAAGAATTGCCATCCTTGATTGTTCGTCAGGAATTAGTGGCGATATGACTGTAGGTGCATTTCTTGACCTTGGTATGGATTTTAACTTTTTAAAACGTGAATTGCTTAAATTAAATTTAAAAGGATATAAACTTTCCAGGAAGAAGATTAAACGCGAAGGACAACGGGGCACTCAGTTTACAGTAGAAGTAAAGAATTTAGGAAAGACAGGCAAAAGAGAAGTATCATATAAAGAAATCAAAAAGTTATTAGATGATTCTTCTTTGGATGAAAAAGTAGTTTCAATAAGTAAGAAGCTGTTTGCTAGGCTTGCACAGGCAGAGGCCTATGTACACGACACCAGTGTTGAGGCAGTTCATTTTCATGAAGTTGGAGCTGTTGATTCAATCATAGATATTGTTTCTGCGGCAATTTGTCTTGTTTTTTTTGACATTCAAAAAGTTTTTGTGCAAAATATTCATATTAGTTCAGGGTATGTTTCAAAAACTTCGCACGGTTGTTATTCTCTATGTGCGCCTGCTACGTTTAAGTTGCTTGAATGGTATCCGGTTGTTTTTAGTGATATTCCTTATGAACTAGTTACGCCGACAGGTGCATCATATATCGCATCATTGACAAAACCAAATGAGCCTATTCCTAGGTTTGTCGTTGAAAAAATTGGCTATGGGGGAGGCACAAATAAGTGTACCGGTCACGGGAATTTTTTACGCATTGTATTGGGCGGCATTGATAATATTCTTAAGGAAGAGACTCTCATCCTTCTTGAGACGAATATTGATGATATGTCACCTGTTGTATATGAAGAACTTTTTTCACAATTACTCTCATGCGGGGCTAGAGATGTTTTTGTGACTCCCATAATCATGAAAAAGAATCGCCCTGCACATAAATTGTCGGTTCTTTTTGATGCATCGAGGGAGAAAAAAATAGTTAATATAATTTTTTCAGAAACAACAACAATTGGGGTTAGATTTTCTTCTGTAAGAAGAGCTATTCTACCCCGTAAAGTCATTAATGTTAAAACATTTGGGGAGTCGGTTAAAGTAAAGGTGAGTAAACTTTCAAATACGAAAGTAAAAGTATCTCCCGAATATGAGTCATGTAAAAAAATAGCAAGAGAAAAAAAGGTTCCTTTTCTCACAGTGTATTCTGAGGCACAATATGCGGCACAAAACATCATGAGGGAAAAACCATTTTAAGATAGATTGAAATTTTGTATTTAAAATTTATAAATTAAGGAGGAGAAGATGAAAAAAAGGATTATTTTTAGTTTAATTGTTTTATGTGCGATTTTTTTATATGGCAGTGTATTTTCTCAAGCCGAGGCATTTTTCTTTAATAAAAAGTTAAAAGATAAAATTACCTCACTTGAGGTTGAAGTAGATATGCTTAAGGAATCTGAAGCACAAAAAGAGCAGGAGATAACACAAACTTCGCAGGAACTAAAGCAAACTAAGCATAAATTGAACGATGCGAACAAAAAAATCAAGGAACTACAGGAAAAGCTTAAGGAAGAAAAAGATAAAGCGTCAGAATATAAAGAGCTGGAACAAAAAAACAAAAAGCAATTGAATGAATATGCTGCATTAAAGAAAAAATATGAGGATTTAAAAACAAAAGCTGATGAATATAAGAAAAAATATGATGAGCTTTTAGCCAAGGAAGAAGCTGCTATTACTACTGAAGCGACTGGTGAAACACTTGAGATAGAAACAACCGATACGGTTGAAATAACGGAGTAACATTTTTTCACATTTAGATTATATTAAAAAATAAGGAGATTAATATGAAAGGGAAGACGGTTGGTTTATCATCCATTTTTAGATGTTTTTTAGCTTTTGTTTTTATTTGTGGACTAGTTTCCATAAGTGGATGTGGACAGAAAGATGGAAAAGAATCTGCGGAAAATGCGAAAAATAATGTTGTTTCTAAAGAAAATATTCAAAAAAATATTGTTGCCGAAGGTGATACTATAAAAGTTGAGTATTCAGGACGACTAACAAATGGAACCGTATTTGATAAGTCTCCTGAGGGTAAACCGCTTGAGTTTATTGTGGGAAAAAGTAAATTAATTTCTGGTTTTCATAAAGCAGTTAAAGGGATGAAATTGAAAGAAGAAAAAGAGGTATTGATAAATGCATCCGATGCATATGGCGAGAGGAATGAAAAGTTAATTAAAGAATTTCCCATTGATTCTTTACCAAAAGATATGAAACCTCAGAGGGGTATGGTAATAAAATTACAGGATTCAACTGGAAGAATGATACCCGGAGTAATAACTAGTATAAATGAGAAAACAGTAACAGTTGACCTTAATCACCCTTTATCAGGTAAAGATCTTATTTTTAATATAAAGGTAGTGAGTATTGAATAATTAGTTATATTAGGAAATATTGTATGAAAAAAAATATTTTTATAGTGGGTTTTTTGATTATATTTTGCCCGAATATATATGCAGGCGGTTACTTAGGTCTTGATCCTGGTATTTCAACAAAAAAAGACGCCGAGGAGGTACTTGGTAAACCAATAGAAGAGGTTATTAAGGGGAAGCGTTATGATTACAATGCAAAGAAGCATGATTTAGAACGCCTTTCGATTATTTTTTACCAGGACACTGAAGTTATTCAGACTATTGAGCTTTATCCTAAAGAAATGCATAAGGCGAGTCAGTATAAAGAATGGTTTGGTTTATATGAGCCGTTTGAGAGAGCTTTTAATGAAAATGGTCAACTTATTGAATTTTATCTTCCTCAATGCGTTTCCTTACATTACACAGATCGGCAGGGAATGTCACCTGTTTCTTATATTTCACATTTTGATCCTGCAATTTTTGAAGGAAGAAGAGTTGGTGATGATACCCGGTCGTATTTAGGAGTACATCTTATTTTTCATACGGGCCAGGGGTATAAAGTGTTCATGGTTGATCAAAATAGTCCTGCCCAAAAAGGGGGGCTGAGGAACGACGATATTATTTTAGAAATTGAGGATTATTCATTTTACGAAAAAGAACTTGATCCTTCAGGGCTTATGTCAATCCTGCCACTTTTACCAGTCGGTGAGAAGGTTAATTTTGTTATAGAGAGAGAGGGCAAGAAGAAAAAACTTGGCATTACTCTTAGTGAATTAGATCAAAAACAGATTGAGGAAAATGCAGTAGAGGCGGTAAGGGTTTTTCAGAAAGGTCAAGTTCTCATGAATTACGGAGATCCTTACGGAGCTCTCGAGGTATTTAAAAAAGCGATTTGGTTAAACCCTTATGAACCATTATATTATGCGGCCTTGGGGGATGCTTATTATAGAATTGGACTTGTTGATTTTGCAATTGATGAACTCAAAAAGTCAGTTCGTATGAGGGCGCAACATTTCCCTTATTATCTTCTTGGGGTAATTTATATAGAGAAGAATGATTTTAAACAGGCCATATATGCTCTCACAAAAGCTGTTGCACTTAATCCCAAAGATATTGAAATGAGAGAAAAATTGGGGTATTGCTATTTTCAGGAAGAACTTTTTGAAGAAGCGTTACAAGCATATCAAAAGATATATAATCTTGACTCAAATTCATCTAACGCGATTTATTTTATTGCATCATGTTACGATAAATTACATGATATAAAAAGAGCACATTATTTTTACAAAAAATATTTAAGTCTCGATGTTAAAAATACAAATGAAGGCATGAGAAAAGCTGCAGAGGATAGAGTTAATTTTTTAAGTGGAGTATCAGTTCCGACAATCAATACAGAAGATATAAAATTTTAGTAATATTAAAGTATCGCAAACTATATCTGCTTTTATTCTACAATCTTGACATAAAATAATTTAGTGGATACAATAATTTCAAAAAACAGGCAGGAATAAACTTATGAATAAGAAAAAGTTAAAATTAGGGCTCCCAAAGGGGAGTTTAGAGGAAGCGACTTGTCGGCTATTTGCAAAAGCGGGGTTTAAAATAACCATCCGTTCTCGTTCATATTATCCAACTATTGATGACGATGATATTGATGTTATCTTGCTGCGTCCGCAGGAGATGCCGCGTTACGTCGAAGACGGTATTGTTGATGCTGCTTTAACAGGATATGATTGGATTGTTGAAAATGCCTCAGATGTAACTGAAATACTAAATTTAACTTATGCAAAGCAGTCACGTAAAAGTGTTAAATGGGTATTGGCTGTAAAAAATGACTCCAAATTTAAGAGGGTTAAAGACCTTAAGGGGAAAAAAATAGCTACTGAATTAGTAAATGTCACAAAAAAATATTTACAGAAGAATAAAGTTAGTGCTGATGTTGAATTTTCATGGGGGGCAACTGAAGTAAAGCCTCCCACACTTGCAGATGCAATTGTTGAGGTCACGGAAACAGGGTCGAGTCTTCGTGCGAACAACCTGCGAGTTATAGATACCGTATTAGAATCTTCTACAAAGTTTATAGCAAATAAGAAAAGTTTAAAAAATCCCTGGAAAAAAGAGAAAATAGATAATATTGCTCTTTTATTAAAAGGTGCTATTCAGGCCGAAGATAAAGTTGGTCTTAAGATGAATGTGCAGAAGAAAAATTTGAAAAGTATTCTCAAGATTCTTCCTGCTTTAAATAAACCAACAGTTTCACAATTAAGTGATCGTAATTGGCTTGATGTTGATACTATCATTGATGAAAGTTTGGTTAGAAAAATTATTCCTAAACTTAAGAAAGCGGGAGCTTCTGGGATAGTTGAGTATCCATTAAATAAGGTGATCTATTAACGAAGTTCCGGCTATAGAACAGAAGTTCAAATGATTTTTTTTAGCCGAATTTATTGTATATTCTTTAGTATTACTTTAAAACAACGATTTTTTATTAACTGTTTTGTTTTATAGTTTAGACTAACTAAGTTAACTTAAATTGTCTGTTTATTAAAGGAGGTCATCATATGCCGTGCGGTCGTAAACGCAAGAAGAAAAAGATGAATAAACACAAAAGGAAAAAGAAATTAAGATTAAACAGGCACAAAAAGAAAAATAGATAATTTCTTGATCTTGCCAGTTCTTTTTATTTAGATAGTGATCTCGGGTGATTGCTTTTTAAATATAAATTATTGATGAGTTGCATTTTTTATTCCTTTATCGAACTGGAAGAAGAGATTGATTTATTATTGTTTTTTATACAGAATTGTTAAATCAATACGTTATTTTTTTATCCTTTCAACCCTTCCTTTAAATCATGGAAATAAAGGGAGTAGAGAGAAGATACGTATTAGTAATTACTTAGGATCTATTTCTGTACTATCCCTTTTGGTTATTATTCCCATGTGGGTGAGGTCTTATTTTTCAATGAAAAAAATAATTAATTTATTTATAACAGGTATAGTGATATGTGTGGTTGCAGGGGCTGGCTCTGTTTCTGCTATGGGAGAGGCAAGGATTGATTTTACTTTAAAGAATGATAAAGAGCATACTTCATTAGAACATTTTACAAAAGGGCTTTTGTATAAAAATTTTGGATATACTGAAAAAGCTCTTAAGGAATTAAGAAAATCTTTAAAATTAGCAACCAAGGAAAATCTTCCTCTTCATTTACACCTAGGCGTATGTTATCTTTCTTTAGCTAATATTGAGAAAGCCAAGAAACATTTCATAAGGGCTGTTGAGATAAACCCAAAGGATTCCCGCCCTAAGTTTATTCTTGCTTATTGTTATCTTTCGGATAACCAGAAGGATAAAGCAAAACAGATACTTGCTGATATTTTGGAGTTTGATCCTGAAAATGTTCCAACATTAAGTATGTTAGCCGAAATTTATATTAGTGAAGGAAATAGTGATGAAGCAGCTCCCTTATATGAAAAAATCATTGAATTAGGGCAGGCACATTTAAGGGATTATTATAATCTTGGAATTATTAATTTTCAAAAGGAGGATTTTTCAAACGCCGCTGAGCAATTTAAAGAGGTGATTGAAAAAAATCCTGAAGATATCAAGTCTCATTTTGCCTTGGCATCTATTTATGATAGGCTTGGCGATGAAAAAGGAGTCATTGAAGAACTTGAGACGATCTGTTCCTTAAATCCAGAGAAAAAAATTATTTGTTATAGTCTTGCTTCTCTTTATCAAATGTATGGAGATTATGATAAAGCTATCGAGCCTCTTGAGAGAATAGTTGATATAGATCCTGTTGATATAAATGCCTATGTGAATTTAGGAGTCCTTTATTTAAGAATGGGGAATGACAAAAAAGCGCTAAAGCAATTTATTCAGGCAAAAAAGTTAAATGCAGAACGAAAGGAAATATTTTTTTATTTAGGCTTAACTTATGAATCATTAGGCCAATATGAAGAGGCGATCGAATCATATAACGAAGCACTTCCTTTTTTCAAGAAGAATGAAATTATCTATTTTCATTTGGGAGTATTATATGAGTCTACTGATAATTTTGAAAAATCAGTGGAATCTTTTAAGCAGGCAATTAAGATAAATCCCGACCATCATGAATCCCTTAACTATCTAGGATATATGTATGCTGAGCGTGGAATTTTTCTTGATGAAGCCCTTAAAATGATTAGTAAGGCTGTAGAACTTGAACCCCAAGTTGGCGCTTACTTAGATAGTCTGGGGTGGGTATATTATAAAAAGAAAAACTATAATAAGGCTCGTGAATATTTAGAGAAAGCTTTGCATTATGAAAGTAAAGACCCTGTTATTTTAGAACATTTAAGTGATGTCTCTTGGGCTTTAAAAGATAAGGAGTTATCGGTTGAATATATTAAAAAAGCAATTTCAATTGATGAAAAAAATGTTAAGTTGAGGGAAAAATTGAGATTGAGGGAACAAAATAAATAATTTATGCTTGAACTTATTTTGTAAACAGTTACAATACATCACATTGTTATTGCTAATTTAAATAAAACTTTTTTTTTGTATTAATTTGTGTAAATATTGCAAAGTAAGCACGTGTTTAAGGAGATGCTTTTAAAGGAATAATTAATGGATAAAAAACTTGATAAAAATGAATTACAGAACCTTAGGAAAATTGCGAATGAAGTGCGTGTTGATGTTATTACAATGCTTTCAGCCGCAAAGTCCGGCCACCCCGGTGGTTCACTTTCTGTTGTTGAGTTAGTTGTTTCGTTGTTTTATTGGGTTATGAATATTGACCCTAAAAATCCTAAATGGGAGGGAAGGGATCGATTTCATCTTTCAAAAGGACATGCTTGCCCTACATTATATTCTGTTTTAGCACGTTTAGGCTACTTTCCTAAAGATGAACTTAATAAACTCCGGCAATTAGGTGGAATTCTTCAGGGGCATCCTCATCCAAGAACTCCCGGTGTTGAAGTTGCAAGCGGTTCGTTAGGACAGGGTTTATCTGTTGCCTGCGGGATGGCATTAGCTGATAGACTGGATAGAAAGAATTCTTGTACATATGTTATTCTGGGTGATGGTGAGTTACAGGAGGGCCAGGTATGGGAGGCCGCGATGTTTGCTTCACATTATCGTTTGGACAATTTATATGTATTTATTGATTACAATAGAATGCAAATTGACGGAAAGATTGAAGAAATTATGAATGTTCAGCCCCTTATTAAAAAATTTGAATCTTTCGGTTTTTATGTAAATGAAGTTGATGGTCATAATATAAAAGAAATTGTTGATATGATTGGGGATGCACGAAAGATAAAAGGGAAGCCCAAGGTTATTATAGCTAATACTGTTAAAGGCAAAGGTGTTTCTTTTATGGAAAACAATTTAGATTTTCATGGTAAATCCCCAAATAATGGTGAGACTGATAAAGCAATTAATGAATTAAAGGCATAGGGTAATATGACTGAAATGAAAATGGCGCGGGATGCATACGGTGAACTTTTACTTGAATTAGGTAAAAAAGATTCCCGTATTGTTGTTTTAGATGCTGATCTTTCTGTTTCGACAAAAACGGCAAAGTTTGCTAAATGTTTTCCTGAGAGGTTTTTTAACTGTGGCATTGCTGAACAAAATATGATAGGAGTCGCTGCTGGTCTTGCTGCTAGCGGTAAAATCCCTTTTGTTAGTACATTTTCAATATTTGCTTCTGGAAGGGCGTGGGAGCAAATTAGAAATACTGTCAGCGTATGTAATCTTAATGTTAAGATTGTTGTGACACACAGCGGTATTTCTGTTGGACCTGACGGTGTAAGCCATCAGTCACTCGAAGATATTGCACTGATGCGTACTATACCGGAGATGGTTGTTATTGTTCCTTGTGATGCTCCCGAAGCAGTAGCAGCAGTAAAAGCTGCAATTGATTATAAAGGGCCTGTTTTTATACGTTTAGGTAGACCCAAGGTTCCTTCTATTTGGGAGGGTGGGCGTTTTGAAATAGGAAAGGCACAAATAGTTAAAGAAGGTAGTGATTTGACAATAGTTGCCTGTGGGATCATGGTAGATGAAGCTCGCAAAGCGTGTGAAGTACTTAATAATAAGAACATATCTGTTGAGATTATTAATATGTCTTCGATAAAACCATTAGGTACTGATGTTCTAATGAATTCTGTTAAGAAAACAGGTTGTGTTGTTACTTGTGAAGAACATAGTATTATGGGTGGTTTAGGAAGTGCGGTTGCTGAATATTTGTCTGTTCATTATCCTGTCCCTCAAAGGTTTATTGGTATAATGGATCGTTTTGGGCAGTCTGGAGATCCTCAGGATTTAATGACTGAATATAATTTGTCGTTTGATAATATAGTAAAAGCTGCAGAAGAAGTCCTTTCGATAAAGAAGAAATCGTAATATTTATTTTAGTTTTATTCTTCTTAAAAAAATTGGTATCAACAGAATGAATTCATTGACCTTTTCGCCTCCTGCCAAAATTAATTTATATCTTCGACTTACTGGTAAACGGAAAGATGGATACAATAATATTTGTACAATATTCCAAAAAATTTCTCTCTGTGATAAATTAATAATTACCAAAGCTAAAAAAGGATGTACGATTATTGTTGACGGTCCAATTCCCTGTTCTCAAAAGAAAAATTTAATTTATCAGTCGTATAAACTGTTAAAAAATAAAGTCAATTTTAAAAGTGGGATTCATTTTTATTTAAAAAAAAATATACCTGCAGGATCTGGTTTAGGTGGAGCATCCTCAGATGCTGCATATACCCTTTATGGAATAAACAGATTGTACAAATTAGGGCTTAAATCTAACGAATTATTAGATTTAGGTAGAAAATTAGGTGCTGATGTACCTCTTTTCCTTTATCCTTACTCTACTGCATTAGGAATTGAAAGAGGGGATCTTATAGTTGATTTGGGAAGAAAACCAAGATATTGGCTTCTGCTTGTTATATTTGACATATCTCTTTCTACCAGAGATGTTTACAAATCTTTCAAATATCCTTCCAGAGCAGGATTAAACTTGACAAAACTAAGTCATGACGTTATAATGCTTTCTCAATTTTTAGCAAAGAGGGATATTCTGTCTCTTGGGGGTTTTTTACAAAATGATCTTTATCATGTTGCTTGTCTTAAAGAACCTAACATTAGAAAAGTATTACATTTATTGAAAAAAAATAATGTCCCTGCATGTTTAATGAGCGGAAGCGGACCGACAATATTTGGCTTATTCAATTATAAAAAAGATGCTCAGCGAGCACAAGATGTGCTTGTATCATATAAGGGAATCAAGACTTTTATTTGTCAAACGGTTAATTAACAATGTATGAAAATTAAGGAGTGCGAGCCGTGAACATTACAGAAGTTAAGATTTTCAGAAAAGAAAACAGAGACAAAAAGCTGAGAGCTTTTGCAACAATTACTTTTGATAATCGTTTTGTTGTACGTGACTTAAAGATAATTGAAGGGAACAAAGGACTCTTCGTGGCAATGCCTTCTAGAAGGGTTAAAGAGCCATGTCCTAATTGTGGTCACAGAAATGTCTTGCGCAGTAAATACTGCAATAACTGCGGTAAACCTCTTGATATGAAAATAACCGTGTCTAGAGAGAATGAACATAAAGACATTGCCCACCCGATTACGTTAGAATGTCGTGAAGTAATTCAAAAGGCAGTATTAGATGCTTTTGAAAAGGATCTCAATTCCTCCGGTGCTGAAAAATCATCTTTTTCTCAAGATTCGTCTAATCAAGGATTAAGCGACACATCTGGTAATGAATAGTTTTGAGAAGTAAGTTTTAGTTTTATATTTTAAGAATATTTTTTTCA
>Ga0164318_10001020_pt1 | contig 23844 bp, 28 predicted proteins | sample GuaBasSedimGuay9_FD_113734 | JGI IMG/M metagenome (GOLD analysis project Ga0164318, IMG submission 113734) | Subseafloor sediment microbial communities from Guaymas Basin, Gulf of California, Mexico - Guay9, Core 4571-4, 0-3 cm | ecosystem: Environmental > Aquatic > Marine > Hydrothermal vents...
CCCTTCAAGATCCTGCTCTTCGTGCTGGTGGACGGCTGGCAATTGCTGGTGGGTTCACTGGCGCGGTCTTTTGCCTGAGGTGGAGACATGACCCCGGAATTCACGCTCAGCTTCACCAGGCAGGCACTGATGACCGCGGTGCAAGTGGCGGCTCCCATGCTGGTGGCCGGACTGGTGGTGGGGCTGCTGGTGTCGTTGTTCCAGGCAGTGACCCAGATCCATGAGATCTCGCTCACCTTCATCCCCAAGATAGGAGCCATGGCCCTGGCCGCCTACCTGGCGGCCGGCTGGATGATGGATGTGTTGATGCAGTTCACGCGGGAGGCCTTTTCCCTGATACCGGGACTGGGAGGATAGCATGCTGTTGCCGGCGGCCAGCCTGTTGGGGTTGTTGTTCATCCTGCTGCGCCTGACGGGGTTGTTGGCTTCCTCGCAGGTACTGGGCGGACAGTTGGTGCCCTGGCGGGTGCGTATCGCCCTGGCCCTGGCCGTCAGCTTCTTGCTGGCGGCGGTGGTGCCGCCGGTTCGGGTACCGGACGGCGTGGTGATGCTGCTGCTCGCCGGCGCCGCCGAGGTATTGCTGGGGCTGGCCGTGGGACTCACGGCCGCCCTGTTCTTCCACGGCGTGCGCATGGCCGGACAGGTAGCGGGGATCCAGATGGGGCTGGGCTTTTCCGCCCTGGTGGATCCGGCCAGCGGCGATCGTACCACCGTGCTGGCACGCCTGTTGGGGTTGGCCGCCTGGATGGTGGTGCTGGGTTGCGATGGCCACCTGGTCTTGCTGCGGGGTCTGGCGGACAGCTTTTCCTGGTTGCCGCCGGGAAGCGCCTGCGGGGCCCTGGGAAGGGTGGTGGTGGGGGTCCCGGCGGCCGCCGGCGAACTGTTCGTCACCGCCGTGGTAGTGGCGGCACCGGCGTTGGTCGTGGTGTTGTTGCTGAACGTCGGTATGGCCCTGCTGGCACGGGCAGCGCCTCAACTACACATCCTGGTGATCGGCTTCATCATCACCATCGTGGTGGGAGTCTCAACCGTGGCCTTTAGCCTGGGAGGCCTGGCCGGGCAGTTCCGCGACGGTTACCTGCACATGGCCGACATGGCCCTGAGCTTGTGCCGGCCGGCCTAGGAGGAAGTTCGTGGCCGACGAGGGACAGGAAAGACACCTGCCGGCAACCGCCAAGCGACGCCGGGAGTTCCGCGAGCGGGGTGAAACGCCGCGCAGCCGCGAACTGGCCGGAGTAGCCGTGCTACTGGCCGGTATCCTGACCATGGCTGCCTACGGGCCGGTTGCGGGTGACCGGTTGGCGGGACTGCTCCGCACCACCCTGCGGGGATTGAGCCGGCCCGAACCGCTGGCCTTGCTGAGTACCGGCCTGGGCCTGGGGGGAGTACTGCTGGCCCTGCCTTTCGGGTTTATGATGGTGGCGGCGGTGGCCGCCCACCTGGTACAGGGCGAGTTGTCGTTCAGTCCCCGCGCCCTGGAACCACGCTGGGACCGCATCGATCCCTTTGCCCGCTTGCAGCAGCTGTTGCTTTCCCGCCGGACCCTGGTGGAACTGGTCAAGTCGGTCGCCAAGGTGACGCTGGTGGGAGTCCTGTGTGCCTGGTTCGTAGCCGGCGAATTGCCCGGCTTGCAGGCCTTGAGCCGTGCCCGACCGGCCGCCGTGCTGGCCCACCTGGGCCGGCTGGCGGTGCGCCTGGCCACCGTGGGGGCAACCGGCTTGACCTTGCTGGCGCTGGCCGACGCCCTCTATTCCCGCTGGGACTTGGAGCGGCGCATGCGCATGACCCCCAAGGAAATGAAAGACGATCTCAAGGAGCAGGAAGGTGATCCGCTGTTGCGTTCGCGGCGCCGGCAACGGCACCGTGAGCTTTCCCTCAACCGCTTGTTGAGCGAGGTTCCCCGGGCGGACGTGGTGGTTGCCAATCCCACCCACGTGGCCGTGGCTCTGCGCTATGACGCCGAACGCTGGCCGGCGCCGCGGGTCACCGCCAAGGGCGCAGATGCACTGGCACTGCGCATCCGCACCATTGCCCGCCAGCACGGGGTGCCGGTGGTGGAGAACCGGCCGCTGGCTCGGGAATTGTTCCGCCTGGTCAAGGTGGGGCACACCATCAATGAAAAGATGTTCCGCGCGGTGGCGGAGATCTATGCCTTCCTGCACCGGCTGCGAGGTGGCGGCGCATGACCACTCCCGGAAACGACCTGCTGCTGCCCGCGCGTCGCGGCGAGGCCCTGCTGGCCACGGCGCTGGTGGGGCTGTTGTTGCTGATGCTTATGCCTCTGCCGCCGCTGTTGATGGACACCCTGCTGGCCGCCAACATCTCCTTCAGCCTGCTGTTGCTGTGCATCTCCATGTACCTGGCCCGGCCCCTGGAATTCTCGGTGTTTCCCACCATGCTGCTGTTGTCCACCCTGTTTCGGCTGGGACTCAACGTGGCCACTACCAGGTTGATTATGCTCAACGGCCACCAGGGTACCCAGGCGGCCGGGCATGTGATCGAGACCTTCGGAAGCTTCGTGGTCGGGGGCAACTTCGTGGTTGGCGGCATAGTCTTTTTCATCCTGGTGATCATCAATTTCGTAGTCATCACCAAGGGAGCCGGGCGGGTGGCGGAGGTGGCCGCCCGCTTCACTCTCGACGCCATGCCCGGCAAGCAGATGGCCATCGATGCCGAGCTGGCCTCCGGGGCCATCAACGAGGAGGAAGCCAAGCTGCGGCGTCGCGACATCGAACGCGAGGCCGACTTCTACGGGGCCATGGACGGCTCGAGCAAGTTCGTTCGCGGCGATGCCATCGCCGGCCTGATCATCACCGCCATAAACATCGTCGGCGGTTTGATCGTGGGCATGGGCCAGCATGCCCTGCCGCTGGCCGGGGCGGCCAAGACCTATACCCTGCTCACCATCGGTGACGGGCTGGTTTCTCAGATTCCCGCCCTGATGGTTTCCACTGCCGCCGGCGTGGTGGTGACCCGGGCCGCCTCGGGAGGCCCCCTGGCTGGCGAGATCGCCCAGCAAGTGGGTCACCACCGGCGGGCCTTGCGGGTGATTGCCCTGTTGCTGGGGGCCCTGGGGTTGATCCCCGGCATGCCCACCCTGGTGCTATGGCTGTTGGCCGGAGTGGCCTACTACGTCTCGCGGCGCCCCGTTCCGGAAACGACTCCCCAGCAGCAAGAGCAGCAGCAGGTCCCCGATGAGGATGCCCCGGAGGTGATTCGTCAGATGTTGCCGGTGGATACCCTGGAGCTGGAGATCGGCTACGGGCTGGTGCGCCTGGTGCAGGGCGAGAAGCAGGATCTGCTCAAGCGCATCAAGGCCATCCGCCGTCAGCTGGCCCTGGAACTGGGAATAGTGGTTCCACCGGTGCACATTCGGGACAACCTGCGCCTGGAGGCCGACGCTTACCGCTTCCTGCTACGGGGAGTCGAGGTGGGACGCGGTGTCCTCCACGCCGATCGCCTCATGGCCATGGCGCCCGGCGAGGTGACGGAAGCCGTGGAAGGGATACCCGGCAAGGAACCGGCCTTCGGCATGGACGCCTTGTGGATCGAGCCCGGCGATCGCCAAGCCGCCGAGGCCGCCGGTTACACCGTGGTCGATTGTTCCACGGTGGTGGCTACCCACCTTACCGAGTTGCTGCGTGGCAACGCCGCCGATCTGCTGGGACGGCAGGAAGTACAGGAGCTGGTCGAGGTAGTGGCGCAACATTCCCCCAAGCTGGTGGAGGAGCTGATTCCCGGCGTGCTGACTGTTGGCGACGTCGGCAAGGTTCTCAAGTTGCTGCTCTCGGAGGGAGTGTCGATCCGCGATCTTGCCACCATCCTGGAGACGCTCGGTGACGAGGCCGCCGGCAGCCGTGATCCCCTGGTCCTGGTGGAGGCGGTGCGGCGGCGACTGCGCAAGGCCATCTGTCAGAAGCTGGCCGACGAGGACGGGCGCCTGCACGCCATCATGCTCGACGGCGCCACCGAGGCTTTCCTGCGCCAGGGCCTGGTAACCAGCGAGCGGGGGCGTTTCATCTCCATCGACCTGAACCTCACCCGCCTGCTCATCAACCGTCTGCAGTCGCAGGCGGTGAACTCGCCGGCACCGCCGCTGCTGGTGACTTCTCCCGACCTGCGCCGGCCCCTGTTCGAGTTGCTGTACCGGTTCCTGCCCCAGCTCACCGTGCTCTCCCACGAGGAAGTGCAGCCCCGGCTGGAAGTGCGCACGGTGGGGGTGGTGTCGTTGCGTGATGCCCTGGCAACGGCTGAGCCCGGCCCGGAAATGCCCGGTCAAACCCTGTCCGCCGGTCAGGCGGTACCGGTGGGATGAAGCTATGAATGGCGGTTGTCGACAAGGAGTGTGCCATGCCTGAAGCAGCGCTGGTCAAGACCTTTCGTGCCAGGTCGATCAACGAGGCCCTGAGTACCGTCAAGCGGGAATTGGGAGCCGAGGCGGTGATTCTCTCCACCCGCAAGCTGCGCCGCGTCTGGCCGGGCCGCGAACCGGGATTGCTGGAGGTCCGGGCGGCGGTGCCGGCACCAGGCAGAAGATCGCCCGGAGAGGGTGGCGACGGGCCAGGCGCCCGGAACTCCCGGCAGCCCACCGCCGGTACGGGTCTCGATGTGCGCAGTCTGAACAATCTGCAGACCGCTATCTCTCGCATGTACCAGCAGGTGTGCCAGAGCCGCATCGAGAAGGTGGCCGAGCAAGATGCCCTGGACAAGTTCGTACAGGGGTTCCGCCGGGAAGTGGAACGGGCCACGGCCACCCTGCGTTCACTGGTGGCCGAGGCTCACCTGCTACGCAGCACCGGCTTGCCCCCGGCCCAGGTCGAGGTCATCAGGCAACTGGTGGACGGCGGTGTCGAGCCCGGTCATGCCGAGGCCATCGTTCGTTCCTCGCCCCAGGATGGTGAAGATGTCGCCCAGGTACGCCAGGCGGTGGCACGTTTCCTGCTTCGTCACCTGCCGGTGGCCGAGTCGTTGCAAGTGGCCCGCCGACGGCGGGTGGCGGCCTTCATCGGTCCCGCGGGCGTGGGTAAAACCACCACCATCGCCAAGATTGCCGCTGCCTGTCTGATCACCGGAAAACGGGTCGGTTTAGTAACCACGGATACCTACCGCGTTGGTGGCACCGAGCAGATCCGCGCTTACGCCGACTGCATGCGCCTGCCTCTTGAAGTGGCCGAGAGTCCGGCACAAGTGCGTCGCGCCCTGGAGCGAATGGGTGAACGCCACCTGGTATTGATAGATACCGCCGGGGTGGGACCACGTCAGTCCCGGCGCTGGCAAGCCGTCACGGCGCTGGTTTCCCGGGCCTGGGTTGACGAGATCCACCTGGTGCTGGGTGCGCAGACGTCGTTCCGGGAACTGGAGGCCTGGCGCCACCTGTTCGGGCAACCGGGACCGGACCGCCTGGTATGTACCAAGCTCGATGACGCCGCCGGCTACGGGATGCTCTTCAACGGACCGGTCATGTTGCGGGCGCGGCTGAGCTACCTGTGTACCGGGCAGCGGGTGCCGGAGGATCTGGAGGTAGCCACGCCGGAAAGGGTAGTGCGCCTGTTGTTGTCCGGGAACCGCCGCAACGGTCAGGGAGGTAGATGATGAGTGCCGAGATCGTCAAGCTGTCGGGGCGGCAGACGGGGCAGATGGACGATGTTCTGCTGGCGACGGGGTTGCGGGTAATGGCCATGGTGAGCGGAAAGGGGGGGGTGGGCAAGACCAACCTGTCGGCCAACCTGGCGCTGGCCCTGGCCAATCGCGGCCGCAAGGTGTTGCTGGTGGATGCCGACCTGGGCCTGGCCAACGTCGACATCATTCTCGGCCTGACCACCCGCTACACCCTCTACGACGCCGTGGCCGGCAAGGTGCCCCTGGCGGACATCCTGGTCGAGGGACCGGGAGGAATCTGGGTGTTACCGGCCAGCTCCGGAATCTATGAGATGACCTGTCTGGACGACGAGCAGCGCTATGCCCTGCTGGACCAGCTCGACGGGTTCGAGGATCGCTTCGATACCGTTATCATCGACAACGCCGCCGGGATATCCCGGGACGTGCAATTCTTCGCCGGGGCCGCTCGCGAGGTCATGGTGGTGACCGATCGCGAGCCCACCTCGATAACAGACGCCTACGCCACCATCAAGGTACTGTCGCAGCGACGCACCAACCGCCATTTCCACCTGCTGGTCAACAATGTCCACCAGGAGAGCGATGCCCTGGATGTCTATCGCCGGCTCACCCAGGTGGCCGATCGTTTCCTGGACGTATCGATCTCCTTGTTCGGCAACGTACCGCGGGACGAGAACCTCAACCGGGCGGTGATGGCCCGGCGTCCGCTACTGGAGCTGTTTCCCGATTCGCCTGCCGCCGAACGCATCGCCGAGCTGGCGGATAAGTTTCTGCACAGTCCACCCCCCGAAGGGCTGGACGGCGGCATGAAGATGTTCTGGGAACGACTTTTTCGCCAGGGGAATAACGACAAGGAGGGTCAGGCATGAACGCGGCCTTGCAGGCGTACCAACGACAACGCCAGCCGGCCGGGTCCGAGCGCGAGTCGCAGGTGCGGACCTATCTGCCACTGGTGCGGCGCATTGCCTTACGCCTGGCCCGCACCCTGCCGGCCAGCGTGGATGTAAATGACCTGGTGTCGGCCGGTTGCCTGGGGTTGCTCCTGGCCCTGGAGCGTTTCGATCCCGGGCGCGGCCTCGATTTCGAGACCTTTGCCGAGTTTCGCATCAAGGGAGCCATACTCGACGAGTTGCGGTCGCTGGATCCGCTTTCCCGGCGCGAGCGCCAGCAACTGCGACGAGTGGAAGCACTCCGGCGCCAGCTACGCCAGGAACTGGGCCGGGAGCCGAGTGATGAGGAGATGGCCCGGGAACTGGACCTGGACCTGGCCGGCTGGCAACGGTTGTCGGCCCGACTGGGACCCAGCGGCGAGCTGTCGTTGATGGTGTTGCAGCTGCGGCGTGGCGAGGGGTTTCCCGCCGCCGAGGACGATCTACCCGATCAACAGCTGCAACGGCAGCGGTTGCGGCGGGCCCTGGTGGAAGCACTGCAACAGTTACCCGAGCGGCTGAGAACCGTCGTCTCGTTGTACTACTACGCCCGTCTCAATTACCGCGAGATTGCCAGCTTGCTGGGTGTAACCGAATCCCGGGTGTGCCAGCTGCATCGCAAGGCGGTGGTGAAGATCCGCAATCAGCTCGCTGCCCGTCGGTCGCTGCCGGGAGGGGAAGATGGATCCGCGTGAAGTGAACCCTCCCCCGCCCCCGCAGCCGGCGCTGGTGAAGCGTACCCGGCGGGTGCCGAAGGAGACGAAGAAGACTCGCGAGCGGAGCCAGCAGCGCCGCCGGTCCGGAAAGGGTCCTCTCGCCGAGGCCGGGGAGGAGCAAGAGAGCGAGAAACGACCTCGGGCCAACGGCAAGGGCGGCCAGGTCGACGTCGTGGCCTGAGGAGGAGAGGGAAGGATGGCCTTTCGCTATCGCCTGGAGAAGGTGCTCAAGCTGCGCCGCCTGGAAGAATCCCAGGCAGCCGATCGCCTGGCCGAACAGCGCCGGTTGTTGGAGTTGTGCCGGCGGGAAATCGAACTGTTGCAATCATCATGGCAGCTCTGCCGCCGTGACATGTATGGACAGGGTGAGGGCCTGACGCAGAGCGAATTCCAACTGGCCTGCCAGCGTAGCCGGGTGCTCGAACAACGCCTGGAAAGGGCCTGGCGGCGCCGGCAGCAGCTGGAACAGCAACTGCAGCAGTGCCTGGCCGAGCTCGAGCAGCGGGTATCGTTGCGACGGGGACAGCAAAGACACCGGGAAGAGCGGTTACAGGAATGGAAGAAACGACAGCGCCGCCAGCAGGACAAGCGCGACGAGCAACTGGTCAACGGACGGTGTCGAGTGGAGGTGAGCGATGAGTGACGGCATTTACGTGGCGCTGTCGGGTGCTATTGCCCGGAGCGAGCAACTCGACACCGTGGCCAACAACCTGGCCAACGCCGATACCACAGCCTACCAGCCCCGGCGAACATCCTTCCGTTCGGTACTGGCCACCACCCCTCCCCGCGGTGACCTGCCGCCGCTGCCCGCGGGAGAGATTCGTACCGTTCCCGTGGACAGGTTTCATGCCCTGGCCCGGGTCGGTGAAGGCCGCTTCCGCCAAGGCACACTGCAGCAGACCGGTGCGGAACTGGATTTGGCCCTGGAGGGTGATGGTTACTTCGTTCTGGCCACTCCGGTTGGACTTCGCTACACCCGGGACGGGCACTTTCAACGCGACGGCAGCGGGTACCTGGCGGCCCCGGACGGAGCCAGATTGCTGGGACGCCGGGGACCAATTCGCCTCCCGGGCCGGACGGTGCAGGTGAGTGTGGACGGGCAGGTGGTGGTGGATGGCCGCACCGTGGACAGGTTGCGCCTGGTGCGTTTTCCCGCCGGCGCCGGCCTGGTCCGGGAAGGCACCAATCGCTTCCGCTGCAGCCAGGGTGGCGTTCCCAGCCCGGTCCGGGTACGCCAGGGCATGCTCGAGCAGGCGGCCGTCTCCGCCGTCGGCGAGTTGATCACGCTCATCGACATACAGCGTTCCTTCGATGCCCTGCAGGAGGCCATTCGTGCCTATCGCGACATGGACGGACAGCTGAATTACGTGGGTCGTCCCGGCTGACGGCTCCAGGAGGTGTTACCATGATCAGAGCAATGTACACGGCGGCCACCGGCATGGAGGCCCAGGAAACCCGCATTGACGTGATCGCCAACAACCTGGCCAACGTCAATACCACCGGCTTCAAGAAGGACCAGAGCCATTTCCAGGACCTGCTCTACCAAACCCTGCGGGCCCCCGGCGGCATGACCGCCCATGGCAGCGTTCTGCCGGGGGGTATGCAGGTGGGCAGCGGTGTGCGCCTGGCCGGTATCAGCAAGACTTTCGGCCAGGGCTCCCTGCTGCAGACGCAGAACCAGCTGGACCTGGCCATCGAGGGACGGGGGTTCTTCCGGGTGCGCCTGCCCTCCGGGCAGATCGTCTACACCCGGGACGGTTCCTTCCGTACCGATCGGGAGGGGCGCATCGTTACCAGCAGCGGCGACCCGCTGGAGCCGGCCCTGGAAATTCCTCCGGATACCACGCGAGTCACCATATCGCGCGAAGGCCTGGTCACGGCCTTCCGGGCCGATGAACCCGAGGGTGTGGAGATCGGTCGCCTGGAACTGGTCGACTTCCCCAACCCCGGGGGATTGCAGAGCCTGGGACAGAACTACTTCGCCCAGAGCGAGGCCAGCGGTGAACCGGTACCGGATTATCCCGGTGAAAACGGCATCGGTACCATCAGCCAGGGATACCTGGAGCAATCCAACGTCAAGGTGGTCGAGGAGATGATCGCCTTGATAAACGGCCAGCGGGCCTACGAGATCAATTCCAAGGTAATCGAGGCCGCGGACTCGATGTTGCAGAACGCCACTCGTATCCGCTGAAGGGGGAGCGGGATCATGAACTGGATGCTGGTTGCCTGGTTGTTGCTGGCCGCCCCGCTGCCATCCCTGAGCGGGTTGATAGAGAGGCAGGCGAACCGGCAGCTGGGTGTATCCGGCCAGGTGGTGCGGGTGAAAAGGGTGTTCTGGCCATCGGGCCGGCCCTGGTCGTGCGATCCACGCCGGGTGAAGATCTTTTTTACGCCGCGGGAGGATTTTTCCGGGCGCTCCAGCGTGCGCGTACACCAGGGCCACCGCCAGCGCTGGCTGACGGTGGAATTCGAACGCCTGGTACGAACGGCTGTTGCCTCCCGCCGCCTGCAGCGCGGTGCCGTCCTGGGGCCGGGTGACGTCGAGCTTCGCCGGGTTCCCCTGGCCCGGCTGGGTGGCAGGGAGCCGTTGCAGCCGCAGCAGCTTTGGGGCCGGCGCCTGCGCCGCAGCCTGTCCAGCGGTGCGGTGCTGCGCCCCGACTGCTTGGAACGACCCCTACTGGTACGGCGCGGGGACCGGGTACGGCTGCGGGTCCGGATGACCGGGCTGCTGGTAGAAGTCGCCGCCGAAGCCCTGGCCAGCGGTCGGGCCGGTGACCGTATTCCGGTCAAGAACCTGGAGTCCGGCAAGCGCGTGCAGGGCCGCTTGCAGGAGGGCCCGGTGGTGACGGTGGAACTGCCGTCCCGGGAAGCTGGAGGTGGGCCGTGAAAAGTCGAGGATACCGGGTGCTCATGGTAGCTGGCTGGCTATGGCTGGCATCCGGCTGCGTGAACCACATTCGCCCCTATTCTCCCAAGCGCCGCCAGTACTCGCTGCCGCAGCGAGACGGTGGCCAGGAGGATATCGCCGCCGGCTCGTTATGGAGCGCGTCCCAGCCGGCCAATTACCTGTTTTCCGATCAGCGGGCCTTGCTGGTAAACGACGTGGTGGTGGTGAGGATCCGGGAGGAATCAAGCGCGTTTTCCGACGCTACCACCAAACTGCAGGGCGAGTCCGAGGTCAAGCTGGGAATCGACGCCCTGATGGGGTTCCTGGCCGCCCTGCAACAGGCCAATCCCAACTTCGATCGCTCCAGCATCATCGGTGCCGGGCGCAAGAACGACTTCAGTGGCGCCGGCGCCACTTCCCGGCGGGGCCAGGTCAAGGCAGTGGTTCCGGCCGTAGTGCGCCAGGTGTTTCCCAACGGCACCCTGTTTATTGAGGGGCACCGGGTCATCCTGGTCAACGACGAGGAGTACCACTTCTATATCAGTGGCCTGGTGCGAGCCATCGACATCGATGAGAACAATTCCGTCGATTCCACCAGGATAGCCGACGCCGAGATCGAGTTCACCGGTCGCGGCACGGTATCCGAAAAGCAGAAGCCCGGCTGGTTCTCGCGGGGCATCGACTGGATCTGGCCCTTCTAGGCCGGCGGGGGTGTAACGATGAGAGTCATCGGAAAGGCACCGCGAGGAGGAACGGCAACGTTGTTATTGGCGGCGGCCTTGACTATCGCCGCTGGCCGGGCCGGGGCCGAACGCCTCAAGGACGTGGCCACCGTGCACGGGGTACGGCGCAACCAGCTGGTGGGCTACGGCCTGGTAGTGGGATTGAAGGGGACCGGAGACAGCTACCGTTCCCGGTTCACCCTGCAGTCGCTGGCGGCCATGCTGGGGCGGATGGGGGTGCGCATCGATCCCCGGCGCATCCTGGTGCGCAACGTGGCGGCGGTGATGGTGGTGGCCGACCTGCCTCCCTTCGCCCGCAGTGGTACCCGCATCGATGTGGTGGTTTCCTCCATAGGAGACGCCCGCTCCCTGCTGGGGGGCACCTTGGTGTTCACCCCCCTCAAGGGAGCGGACGGCAAGGTCTACGCCGTGGCCCAGGGAGAACTGGCCGTCGGGGGATGGGACATGCGCAGTTCCGGCTCCTCTCTGTCCAAGAACCACACCACCGTCGGGCGCATACCCGGAGGTGCCGTGGTGGAACGGGAAGTGCCCTATACCCTGCAGGGATTGCAGCAGTTGCAGCTGGATCTGTTGCAGCCGGACTTTACCACCGCCGCCCGGCTGGCTGCGGCCATCAACAAGGAACTGGGGCGGGAACTGGCCCGGGCCGTCGATCCCGGCACGGTGCAGGTGAAACTGGAGGAGGGACAACGGGACAAGGTAGTGGAGCTGGTGGCCCGCCTGGAGGGACTGGAGGTGGCTACCAGCCGCCGGGCCCGCATAGTGGTTTCCGAAAAGAGCGGCACCGTGGTTATGGGTGCCGAGGTGCGCCTGCACACCGTGGCCATTACCCACGGCAACCTGCACCTGCAGATCAGCCCGCGGGTGGGCGTGTCGCAGCCCAATCCCCTGGCCGGAGGCCGGACGACGGTGACCCGCGAGGATCAACTGGATGCCCGCGAGTCCCAGAAACCACTGCGGGTGGTGGAATCCGGCACCACCCTGGGTGACGTGGTGCAAGCGCTCAATGCCGTGGGAGCCACCCCGCGCGATCTCATTCAGATACTTCAGGCCATCAAGGCGGCGGGGGCCTTGCCGGCCGAGCTGGAAGTAATCTGAAGGAGGCAATGAATTGTCCTGGCTGACGGGAAGCGGCGACGCCCAATTGCTGCGGCAACAGCCCCGGCTCCTGGCCCGGCGCCTCGAGGGCATGCTCTGGCAGGTACTGGCCCGGGAGTTGCAGCGGGGCCGGCAGGGCGGCTTCGTCCCGGGAGGCATGGCCGGCAGTGTCTTCGGGGATATGTTGGGCCAGGTCCTGGCCGACCAGGCGGCCACCGCCAGTGATCTGGGACTGGCCGGGGCGCTGTCGCGACAGCTGGGGCTGCCGGACGGTGCCGCCCGGACAGGCGGTGCGCCGATCTGGCCGCTGGCGGGAAAGATTACCTCGCGATTCGGTATGCGCCGCGATCCCTTCACCGGCCAGCAACGTTTTCATCGGGGGCTCGACATCGCCGCCAGCAGCGGTACACCGATAAGTTCCGTGGGTCCGGGGCGGGTGGTCTATGCCGGTACGGCGGGAAGGTTGGGCCTGACGGTGGTGGTGCGGCAAGCGGACGGAACCAGCGTAACCTACGGGCACTGCCGCCGCCTGCTGGTTGGCAACGGCCAGCGGGTGGCTGCCGGTCAACCGCTGGCCGAGGTGGGTCAAAGCGGCAGAGCCACCGGTCCCCACCTGCACCTGGAAGTGCACCGGGAGGGCCGGGCCGTCGATCCCCTTGATTTCCTTTCCGGGCGGTTGTCGGGGGTAAAGATTCCCGCCTCGGTGTCGATGATTGGACTGGGAAGGGAACCTGGCGGAGAACCGCCCGGAGGTGAGACATGAAGGTAAGACCACCAAGCGTCTCGTGGGTGGTGGCGGCGACGGAACCGCAAGCGACCAGGAATACAGGGCCGACCACGCGCCCGGGCGGGTTCGATCGCCTTTCGCTGGGACGTTTCGAGCAGATGGTCAGGCGGCTGATTGCCGAGCAATCTCCGCGGGAGGAAATGGACATCGACCGCCTCGAAGCCGCCCGGCGCCAGCTGGAAAGCGGCGAGTTGAACTCCCATCTGGACCAGGTGGCCGACGCCATTCTGGAAGAGAGCGAGTGGGTGGGACAGTGGCTGGAGAAGTGAACAGGGAGACTCCTCCCCGGGATCTGCTCGAGCGCCTGGAGGTGTTGCTCGAGCAGGAACGCCGGTGCCTGTTGAGCTGGGAGCCGCAGCGCCTGCTGGAGTTGAGCCTGCAGCGCCAGGCCCTGCAGCGCTTGCTGCAACATCGCCTGCGCGGCGTTTCGCGGAAAGATGAGTGGTTGCGTCGGCGCCTGGAGAAGATCGGCTTCTTGAACAGGAGCAACCTACGCCTGACCCGCGCGGCCATGAAGGTGGCCGCAGCCCTGGCCACGGCCCTGCGCAGCTGCGGCCAGGCTACCTATGGTGCCGACGGGAACGCGCGACCCCTGGAAGCGGGCCCCCTGCTGCAGAAGGTGATCTGAGGTGCCGCTTGAACGGAACCTATTCCATACTGCAGATCGGCTGGAGCGGCATGGTCGCCGGACGCCTGGCTGGCAACGTGGCCAGCCACAACGTCGCCAACGCCGCCACTCCCGGATACAGCCGCCAACGGGCCGAGCTGGCCGCCCGCTGGCCGTGGCCGGGGGTGCCGGGCATGATCGGTACCGGCGTCGAGGTACTGGGTGTCGGCCAGCTGCGGGATGCGCTGGTGGAAGGGCGCCTGCGTGGCGCCCTGGCCGAGCAGGGATTTTCCTCGGGAATGTCACAGGTGTTGGCGACCGCCCAGACGGCGATGGGAGTGGGGCAGGACGATGCCTTGCAGCAGGCGCTGGGGGAGTTCTTCTCCTCCCTGGCGGACCTGGCGGCCGATCCGGCGGGCGCCGCCGCCCGGCAGCAGGTACTGGCCAGCGCCGCCCGCGTGGGTACCGCCTTCTCTTCCCTGCGCGGGCACTTGCAGGAAACCCGCGCCGGCCTGGACACCCAGATCGACGGCCTGGTCAACGAGGTGCAGCAACGCCTCGACGAGATCGCCGCCCTCAACAAGGAGATCCACCTGGCCGAGTCTGCCGGTGCCCGGGCCAACGACCTGCGCGACCGGCGCCAGTTGTTTGCCAACGAGGTGGCGGAACGCTTGTCGGTACGGGCTTTCAGCGACGACGAGGGCAACCTGAATCTGATGTTGGCCGCGGGCGGGGTGCTGGTCGAGGGCCAGCAGGCTGCCGAGCTGAACACCGTCGTTGACGGCAGCAACGACGGCTTGCTGGCGGTGGACTTGCAACTGGCCTCGGGAGCCAGCCGGCGCCTGGATGCCTCGGCCGGGGGCTTGCTGGGAGGCCTGCTGGCGGCACGTGACGGGCAGCTGCGTGATGCCGTGGACGGGCTGGATCAGCTGGCCTTCGACCTGGCCGGGCAGGTGAACACCCTGCACCAGGCGGGCTTCGGGCTCGATGGTGTGAGCGGGCGCAATCTCTTCGCCCCTCCCGGCACGGTGGAGGGGGCCGCGGCGGCCCTGACCCTGGATGCGGCCGTGGCCGGCAATCCCGACGCCCTGGCTGCGGCGCAGGACGCCACCGCCCTGCCCGGTGACAACCGGGTGGCCCTGGCCCTGGCCGACCTGGCCACCACCAGCTTTGCCGGCGCGGGCACTCGTACTCCGGTCCAGCAGGTCGTAGCCCTGGAAGAAGCACTGGGAAGCGCCCTGGCCGGAGCGGAGCGTGACGTGGAACTGCACGCAGCGCGCATCAGCCAGCTCACGGCCCTGCGCGAATCGGTGTCCGGGGTGTCGCTGGAAGAAGAAATGATCGAGCTGACCAAGGCCCAACGGGCCTTCGAGGCCGCCAGCAAGGTCATCCAAGCGGGTGATGAAATGCTGGAGACCATACTATCGCTGCGCTAGGAAGGGTAACGGTCGATGCGTGTCAGCGAACAGCAGCTTTTCGGACAACTGGCCCGGGCCGTGGCTGCCGGTTGGGCGCGCCTGGCCCGCGTGCAGCGCCAGGTGGCCACCGGTGTACGGGTGGCCAGCCCGGCCGATGACCCGGTGGCCGCTGCCCGGGTAGGGGCGTTGGATGAGACCCTGCGGCGGCTCGACCAGGCCGATGCCGCGGCCCGCAGCGCCACTGCCAGCCTGGAAGCCAGCGAGGCAGCCCTGGGCGAGGCCAACTCGCTCGTCATCCGGGCCCGCGAGCTGGCGGTGCAGGCGGCCAGTGAGCAATATTCCGCCGCCGATCGGGCCGCCGTGGCCGACGAGGTCCAGGCCCTGAGGCAGCAGATGCTGGCCCTGGCCAACACCGAGGTGGGAGGCAGCTACCTGTTCGCCGGCGCCCGCAACGACCAGGTCGCCTTCGATGCCGCCGGCAACTACCAGGGCGACGCCAACGAGCCCGAGCTGGAAGTCGCCCCCGGCCTGCGGGTGGCGGTGGTGCTGTCCGGTGACCGGGTCTTCGGGGCCGCCGGCGGCACCGACGTGCTGGCCACCCTCGATAACTTGCAGCAGGCCCTTAACGCCGATGACACGGCGGCCATCCAGTCCAGCCTCGACCAGCTGGACGCGGCCGGCAGGCAGTTGGTATCGGCCCGGGCAGAGGCCGGGGCCCGCCTGGAACTGGTCGCGGCCGCCGGTGGTTGGTGTGGGCGCTTGCGCAATGGGGTACTGACCGACCGGGGCCGGGTACGAGATACCGACCTGGCCGGGGCGTCCATGCAACTGGCCCTGGCCCAGAAGGCCCTGGAGGCGGCGGTGGCCAGCGTGGCCAAGGTTGTAGAACCGGACCTGCTCGGCAGGTTGTAACCCGGAGGAAGACATGCTCACTCTGACAAGGAGGTCGGGGGAGCGCATCCGCATCGGTTCCCAGGTGGTCATCGTGGTCAAGGAAGTCCACGGTAACCAGGTGAAGCTGGGCATCGAGGCCCCGCGGAGCGTTCAGGTGTATCGGGAAGAACTCTACCAGAAACTGGTCGAGAGCAATCGTGCGGCCACGACCGTGGAGAGCGAGCAGCTGGAGTCATGGCTGCGGGAGCTGGGTGATGAAGATTGAAACCAGTCGCTTCGGGACCCTGGAGATCGAGAGGGAAGAATTGATCGAATTTCCCCAGGGAATGATCGGTTTTGCCGATCAGAGGGAATACCTGCTCATCGATCACGCTCCTGGATCGCCGGTGCACTGGCTGCAATCGACCCAGGTACCCGGCCTGGCCTTCCCCTTGGTGGATCCGGACCGCTTCGTTGACGGCTACCTGGTACACCCCCCGGCAGAAATGAATGAATTGCTGGGTTCCTGCGAACCGGCGGATCTGTGGCTGGGGGTGGTGATGTCGCTGCCGGTGAGCGGCCGGCCGACGCTCAACCTCAAGGCCCCGGTGGTGATGAACTCGTGTACCCGCCGTGGTGTGCAACTGGTGTTGGACCAGGATCTGCCGGTGCGCCTGCCCATAGGTCGACAGAAATGAAGCCATGAGCAACGACGGCGACATCTGGTCCCAGCTAGTGGCCGAGGCCCGGGAGGCGGACCGGGACGACCGGGAGGCGGGGACCGACGTCGACCAGGGTAGATTGTTGCTCGCGCGCTTGCTGGCTTTCCGGCGCTACAACCGGGCACGCCTCGACAGGTTGCGCCGGGGTCTCGACAGCGAAACCCGGGCGGTGTTCGACCTGCTGCCGCTGCTGGTGCACCAGCCCGTCAACGGTGCCCCGGGTGGGGACGACCCTCACCGTGGAGGCTACGGTATCGTCAACTTCGAGGCCAATCAGCACATGCAACACGCCCTGGAGAGGTTTTTCCCCCAGGCTCCCTGGCGCCCGGGTGCCTTGCTGGGGCGTCCGGTGATTCATTCCCTGTTGGCCATGGGGAGCATGGGCACGTTGGCCCAAACCAGTCGTTCCGATCTCGACCTGTGGGTGATCTTCGACGAGGGGATCATGGGCACCGACCAGCACGAACGCCTGCAGGAACGCCTGGGGCAGGTGGAGCGCTGGGCCGACGAGCGGGGGCTGGAGGTACACTTCTTTCCCCTGACCGCCGGACAGGTGCGCCGGGCCGATTTCGGTTCGGTGGGCCCGGAAAGCGCCGGCAGCGCCCTGCGGCAGATGCTCAAGGAGGAGTTCTACCGCACCCACCTGCTGTTGCAGGGGCGGGTGCCGCTGTGGTGGTTGGCAGAGGCTGGTGCCAATCGGGAAGACTGCCTCCGGGTTGGTGAGCAACTGCTCCGGGAAGCGAACCTGAACGGGGACGACTTCATCGACCTGGGTAATCCCGAGCCCGTGGTGCCCGGGGAGTACCTGGGTGCTTGCCTGTGGCAGATCGTCAAGTCATTGCGGCGTCCCTTCAAGTCGTTGCTGAAATTGACACTGCTGGAAAGGACCCTGCGTTGGCCGGAGTCGACGCTGCTGTGCGAGGAGTTGAAGGCCCGGGTGCAGGAGGGAGCCGACGACGATTCCCTGGCCGCCGATCCCTACTTCATCATGGTGGATACCGTGGTGGGCGATTTCGAGCGCGGTGGGCTGCCGGATACCGCCGACCTGCTCAAGACCTGTTTCTACCTGCAACTGCTGGCCGGGCGGGCTCCGGCCGGTGCCGAGATCCTGCGCCGGCAGTTGCTGTCACGCCTGGCCGAGAGCTGGGGCTGGAGCGCCGCCGAGCAGGCCCGGCTGGACGGCTACCTGCGCTGGCCGCTGGCAGAAGTAGTGGCGGTGGGCCGGCGTATAGAGAGCTACATGGACACCATCCTGGATGGACTGCGCCAGCAGTTGGGCAGCAGCCAGGCCGACGCGCTCGACCCCCGGGACATGCGCCTGCTGGAGCGGAAGATCCGTACTTCCCGTTCCATGCATCACCGCCAGGTGCCGTTGTTGCCCGTGGCCTACTATCCCGGCAACCTGGAACAGGCACAGCTGCGGGTGCGGGAGTCGGAGACCGGCTGGTGGATTGCGGTCGGTAACAGCGAAGGCCCGGTCGCCGGTCCCCTGGAGTCGATCGATCTCACGGCCATGTGTGCCGTCGTCAACGGCTGGTTCGGCCCGGCCACCGCGGTGTCGGTGGAGGGAGGGCAGGTCACTTCCGCCGGACTGCGGAGGCGCATGGAGCGCATGGCCCGGTTGTTTTCCGGTGCCCGCCCGGAACTGGTGCCCATCGATCACTTCGCCGCCGAGGCATGCCCCCAGGCGGTATTGTTGGAGGTCCGGGCCGAGGGTCGGCCGCAATCGGATGTCCCCGGTACCACCAGGTTGTCGGAGCAGTGGGACCTTCTGGACTATGGCCGGCAGCACCTGTGCTTGCTGGACGAGGTTCTGGTGTGGACCCTGACCACCTGGGGCACCGTTGTCCACCGTCGTTACCGGGGAAGCGCGGGATTGCCGCGGTTGTTGTTGGAGCTGCTGCAGCAGCTCCACGGCAACGGCTACCTGCACCTGGAGGCGGTGCCCGGCGACGGCACGGCGGAATCGCTGGCCATGTCCAAGCGCCTCCAGGTCACCCTGGAGGCGGCTGGAAACGGCCTGCTGGCCGCGGACGGTCAAGAAACCGCCTTGTTGACGACCATAGCCGATTACAACTGGATGCTGTTGCGCCGGGACGAGGAATTCCGCCTGGTGGGGCCGCTGGATGCCCGGGCGACCAGTGACCTGCTGGCAGAGGGAGGACGACGCCTGGTGGTGGATCCGGGTAGCGTTCGCTGGTCGGTACTGCGCTGGGCCCTGGAGCGACACCGTGTCGGCTGCGAGGAGGTCTTCCTGTTCCGTGACGAGGAAATCGCCGCGGTGGTCTGTGGTGCCGAGGGGCAGATCCTCTTGCTGGAAGGAATGCCCGAGGCCGCCTCTCGGTTGATCGAGCAGGTCGGCGGCCGGGAAGCCTTGAAAGCTTGTTATCTGCGTACCGACACCGGGCGTTTCTCCGAGTGCGGCCTGCCAGTCGCCCGAATGGAGAAGGCGGATCTGATCGCCGAGGTGGTGGAGCCGGAGCGGATACGCTTGTGGGTAACCGGCATGGAAAGACCGGCCCGCAGCCTCGACCAGGCCGCCACCTGGTTGCTCAGTCTCTGGCGACCCGGAGCCGAACGCTCGCCGCGGCTGCGGTTACGTCACCCCGTGGGGTGCAGCTGGGATATGTCTCTGGCGGAACGGTTGCGCCTGCATGCTCAGTTGCTGGAAAGAATCGAAAAACGCTGCCGCCAGGCGCTGCCCGGTGGACGGAGGAAAAGCCCGGGGCGGGGGATCAACAATGGTCGCGGCGATCCGATGTAGGGGGATGAGGCAAAGGTCGCTCGGGCGACCCGGCCCCCGGGGAAAGGAGGTGAGCGGAAATACCGGGTCCAGTCGACCGCCTGGTGGCGCGAACAACCTGAGCTTCACAAACGGCCGGGGCCGGGGAAGGCCCCGAAAAGACAACATTCAAGGAGGAATGTCATGCCACTTTCAATCCAGACCAACGTAGCGTCCATCAATGCCCAGCGCAACATGCAGACCACCATGATGTCCATGGAAAGCTCGCTGTCCCGGTTGTCCTCCGGCTACCGCATCACCAAGGCCGGTGACGACGCCGCCGGGCTGGGAGTGAGCGAGAACCTGCGGGCGCAGATACGCTCCCTGCAGCAGGCCCAACGCAACGCCTACGACGGTGTGAACGTGGTGCAGATCGCCGAGGGTTCCTACAACGAGATCTCCAACATTCTGGTGCGCATGCGCGAGCTGGCCATGCAGAGCGCCTCCGATGGCATCGGCGACACCGAGCGCGGCTACCTGCAGACGGAGTTCACCGCCCTGCACAGCGAGATCGACCGCATCGTCGACACCACCGAGTTCAACGGCCAGAAGCTCATCGACGGCTCGCTGTCGGGATCGTCCAACGCCCTGACCTTCCAGGTGGGCATCAGGAACACCGCCAACGATCGCATCAGCCTGTCCATCAACGACAGCGGTACCAGCGCCCTGGGCCTGAGCGCGGTGTACGTCAGCACCAAGTCCGGAGCCCAGACGGCCCTGAGCGCCATCGACTCGGCCATCCAGACGGTGAGCACCCGCCGGGCCCAGCTGGGAGCCCTGGGCAACCGCCTCAACTCCACCATCGCCAACCTGGGGGTGGCCTACGAGAACCTCTCCTCGGCCAACTCCCGCATCCGTGACGTGGACGTGGCGGTGGAGACGTCATCGCTGACCCGGAGCCAGATCCTGCTGCAGGCCGGTGTGGCGGTGCTGGCACAGGCGAACGCCGTTCCGCAGGTGGCGTTGAGCCTGCTTGGCTAACCTGCCGGCGACGGTCTCCTTGCCGGAGCCGTCGCGGGCGGTAACCCTGTTCGAGGGGTGACCCATGAGTGTCCAAGGCACCCCACCTTCCGGTGGCGGTAACGGCGTGCGCGGGTCGATGCCCGATGCCGTGCCCATTGCCGAGAAAGCCCGGCGTGGGGCCAGCAGGCGCGCCCAACAGGCCTGGGAGAGTAACCTGGCCCAGGTGCAGCGGGGCTTCCGGCGCCTGCTGGAGCACATGCGCGCGGAGATGGCCGCCGACGGTGAACACATCTCCATCAAGGCCGGCCTGGAGGGTGACCCGGTGATAGTAGTGACCGACAGGTACACCGGCAAGGTCATCCGCCAGATACCACCGGAAGTCATGCGCCGGGTGGCGGCCAAGCTGCAGCAACTGCGCGGTTTGTTCGTCGACCGGAAGGGTTAGTAGCAGGTTGCCGGGACGGCCCGTGCCGGTCCGCGGGCCGTCCCGGTTTTTCGGGAAAGGAAGGACCAGGATGACGTTTAGAGCGGGTGGCATTTTCTCCGGCATGGACACCAACAGCATCATCGAGCAGCTGGTGCAACTGGAACGGGTGCCCATCCAGAACCTGCAGCGGCGCCAGTCCACCATCGCCCAGCAGCGGGCGGTCATCGGCGACATCGAGACGGCGCTCGAGGAACTGTCCAGCCTGATGGAGGGCATGGACGATCGGGGGTCATTGCTTTCTTACCTGGCCAGCAGCTCCAACGAGTCGGCGCTGACCGTCAGGGCCAGCGGTGACGCCGTGGCCGGCAGCCACAGCGTGACCATACAGCAACTGGCCCGGGCGGAGCAGGATCGCAGCCAGGCCTTCTCGGCGGCCGGTGACGAAGTCAAGGCCGGCACCCTGACCATCACCGTGGCGGGAGAGGATGCCGTGGAGGTCACCATCGAGGACGGCGACACCCTGGCCGACGTGGCCTACAAGATAAACACCTCCGGTGCACGGGTGACGGCGGTGGTCGTCGACACGGGGACGGCGGCCTATCTGACCCTCTACGCCGTCGACACCGGTCACCAGGTGGGCGGCAGCCCCTCGGACGCCGTCGTTATCCAGGAAAGCTACAGCGGCGCGAGCGGCCAGGAGCTGAGCTTCACGGAAACGGTACAGGCCCAGAACGCCCGGTTCACCTTCGACGGGTTGGACATCGAGCGTCGCAGCAACACCATCTCCGATGTCGTCGAGGGGCTGGAGCTGACCCTGCTCGACGACGGCGGCACTCCCAGCGTCACCGTTTCGGTGGAGCCCGACAGCCAGCAACTGCAGGACAACCTGCAGTCGTTCATCGATGCCTACAACCGGGCCGCCAGCCTGCTGCAGGTCCAGCTCAGCTACACCGAGGGTGAAACGACCCCGGTGCTGTTCGGCGACGGGACCCTGCGCAACCTGGCCATGCGCCTGCAAACGGTGGTCAGCGAGCAGCTCGGCGGCGGTACCGGTTCGTTTTCCACCCTGGGCTCGGTGGGGGTGAAGCTGGGAGAGGGGGGATTGTTGCAACTCGACCAGTCCACCTTCGACGACGCCGTGGCCCGGGACTTTCGCGGTATCGCCGATGTATTCCTGACCGCCGACAGTGGTGCCTTCGATCATCTCGGCGGCGTCATCGACGACTACTCCAACAGCGTCGACGGATTGTTTCGCTACAAGAAAGAAGCGCTCAGCGACCAGGATGACAACCTGGCCGAACAGATCGATCGCATGGAGGACCGGGTCGCTGCCTACGAGCAGCAGCTGGTGGCCCAATTTACCTACATGGAGACGGTGATCGCCCAGCTACAGAGCCAGCAGGGATCGCTGGGCTCGATTTACAGTCTGTTTTCCTCGGGAGAATGACGAGATGCCCAATCCCTATCTGCAGGCCAAGGTAATGACCGCCACGCCGGGTGAACTGCTGCTCATGCTCTATGACGGGGCCCTGCGTTTCTGCCGCCAGGCCGCCGCTCACCTGGAGCACGGCAAGCCGGACCAGGCCCGCCGGCCGCTGGGCCGTACCCTGGCCATCGTGCAGGAGCTGCACGGCATGCTGAATCCCTCCCAGGCACCGGAGCTGTGTGCCCGACTGGAGTCCCTGTACCTGTTTTCCGAACAACGACTGCTCGAGGCCCTGGCCTCCGGTGAGGCCATTCCGGTACGCGAGGTGGAGAAGGTGCTGGAACAGTTGCGTCAGGGCTGGGTGGAAGCGGTGGACCAGGTCGAGGCCCGGCCGGTGGAACGGAGGACGGGATGAATCGGTCCGGCGAACGGCAGGCAGAGGAAACCTGGGAGTTGCTGACCAGGGTGGAAAAGCTCAGCCTGCGCATCCTGGAGGTTCTCGAGGGACCGGAACTCGACGGGCTGGACAGGTTGCTCGGGGAGCGTCAAGCCTGCATCGATCGGTTGAGTGGACTTGACACCACCTGGATGGCCCGCCTGGAAGAGCACCGCCGTCGGGATATCATCAGTTATTTCAAGAAGATAAACGACATGGGGGGGCGTTTGTTGGAGCGGGCTCGGCACCGGGCCGAGCAGCTCGCTGCCAGCAGGCGTCAAAACGCCGTCGCCCGCAGGGCGGCTACAGGATATCGTCCCCCCCGCCTGCGGCTGGTCATCGATCGCCGACTGGAAGCATAACCTCCCGCTATTACAGACTATCTTTCGCGAGACATGGCCGCGATGTCCTCCCTGCCTCGACCCTTGCTGGCTGGCACTCCAATTGCATGGCAATGCCCTGCGAGGTGTGCCTGCCGAGAGGCGGAGAGGAGGCGAGGAGACAGGCATGAGCACGATGATACGCGGCTGTTCGGAGCAACACTGTGGCTGGACCAGGATGTTGCGCCACGAGTTCGGCAACATGCTGGCCCCCATACTCGGTCACGTCCAGCAACTCCTGCGCGAAGAGCGCGATCCGCAGCGGCGCGACCGCCTGCTGCGGGTGGAGACACTGACCAGGGAAATGGCCCGGAAACTGGACGGGCCGGGCCGTGGTGTCGGCGGGTCGGGAGTGTTCACCGCCGTGCGCCTGGAGCGCATCATCGGCGAGGCACTGGAGAGTTGGCGTGCCGAGCAGGTAGAGACCGGGCCCGACTTCGTCGTTCGCTGGCAGGGACTGGACGGAACTGCCCAGGTGGTGGTGGACCGGGAGGCGGTGGTAACCCTGCTGGTGAACCTGTTGCGCAATGCCTCTTGCCATGGGAGGGCCGGAAAGGGCATCCGGCTGGTTCTGGGCGCCCGGGAAGACAGGGTGGAGGTGGCCGTCGAGGATGGAGGGCCCGGCGTACCGGGTGGAGACGTGGAGCGGCTGCCTCCGGGATACACCACCAGGTCCGGTGAGGGACATGGCCAGGGGCTGCGATTGGCCCGTGAGATCGCCGGGCTCCACGGCTCCCGTCTGCGCTCGGAACGTGTCGACGCGAAGACCCACCGCGTGTTTTTTACCCTGCCGCTGCTCGAACCGGTGCCTGCCGTGTCGGTCGGCGGGGAGGTTGGAATTGGTCGTGAACGTTACAGCGCAGCCGGCGCCTGAGGCTCCGGATCTGGAAGTGCTCACCTCCCGCAGCGGTCTGCCCGTGCTGCGGCTGGGGGGACGCTACCTGCACAGTCCCTACGATCCCCAGCGCGAGGCCCGGGAATGGGCATCGGGGCTGGCCGCCCGCTCCGAGCCGGACGAGAACGGGACGGACGGC
>Ga0164318_10001021_pt1 | contig 23840 bp, 21 predicted proteins | sample GuaBasSedimGuay9_FD_113734 | JGI IMG/M metagenome (GOLD analysis project Ga0164318, IMG submission 113734) | Subseafloor sediment microbial communities from Guaymas Basin, Gulf of California, Mexico - Guay9, Core 4571-4, 0-3 cm | ecosystem: Environmental > Aquatic > Marine > Hydrothermal vents...
ATGTATGTTGTTCTGAATAATAACCCAAATCAGCGTAGGTTTAATACATCTCGTTTGTCAACCTGAACTACGCCCTACATTAGCATTAAATTTTTCCCAATGTCACCCTGGGACTTGTGCTGAATTTATTTCAGTATTGTTTCAGGGTCTCGGATTCCGGATCAAGTCCGGAATGACAAAGTCAAGTGAAGAATGACTCTTTTCCTGTTACCCTTGGGGCTCGTGCTAAATTTATTTCGGTTGTGAATTGATAAAATAAAAAAAGGGTTTTTAAAAAAGCGGGTAAAAAATTTACCCGCTTCATAATAAAAGGTATAATTACATCTTTTCAACTGCCTGAGCAGCCGTAACAAGAGGATAAATCGTAGGAGCAGCAGTCAGTTTCGGATGGGTTGCAATCTGTAGTGTGGCTATCTCATTTGCTGTTAGCTTTTTCTGGATAGCAGTGGCAATAACATTTATCATCTCGCCTACGGAATTTCCTCCACTGACCTGTCCTCCGAGAATTATTCTTGATTTTTTACTGAATATCAATTTTACATGAATCTTTGATGCCCCCGGCATTTTTCCCGGATGCCTGTCGGGAGCTTCGGCTGTCCCGATCAATATCTCGAAACCGGCTTTCTGAGCAGTTCTCTCGGTAAGCCCCGCAGACCCAAGGGCAAGACCGTTAACATATGTAGAAAAAGCGGCAATAGTACCGTGATTTATTCTAACCGCCTTTATACCATAAAGGTTTGCTCCTGCAATTCTCGCTTCCGCCGTTGCAGTGGATGCCAGCATAACAGGGGCATGCTCTCTCGTGAAAAAATCTCTCTTCTCGGCACAATCACCCACGGCAAATATATTTTCATCCGATGTCCTCATATAATCGTTAACCCAGATTCCACCACCTCTGCCTATATCCAATCCACATTTATGAACGCACTCCGAATTTGGTTTCGCTCCTATGCCAAGAACCACCATATCGGCTTTAATTTCAGTATCATCGTTGAGTTTAACTGCTTTAACCCCGTTATCAGCAATGATCTCCGTTACGGTTTTACCGAGGATCAATTTTACTCCCTTTTCATTCAACTTCTCCGCCGCTTCGTTGCAGAATTCTTCATCAAATGCGTTACAGAGTATATTCGGGAGCATCTCAATAATGGTAACATTTTTTTCTCCCATGGATGCAATTTCATCTGCCATCTCAATGCCTATAAACCCACCACCAATAACCACTACATCCTTTGCAGACTTTGCCACATTTACCATATTTTTTAGATAATCCATCTCTTTCAGGATAGGGTAAACACCTTTTGTTTCAATATTTTTAATAGGGGGAACAATAGGCTTGGATCCTACTGCAAGGACTAACTTCTCATATTCATACTCTTCTCCGGATTCCATTTTAACCACTCGCTTCTCCCTATCGACACACATTGCTGTATCAACAACTACTTTAATATTTTTGCTTGCAAGACCGTCCGTGCTAAGAGCGTTTTGTTCGGGAGATTCAAGAGAACCGAACATGTAAGGGATTCCGCACGGAATAACACCTTTTTCAACACTTTTTACAAGTGTAATCGACTTATCGGGATAGTGCCCCCTTGCTGTTACGGCAGTTATTATGCCCGCGGGACCTCCTCCGAGTACAAGTATATCTGTTTTCGTCATATAACGCCTCCTGTTTATGATAAATATATAACTATTTAATAAAATGTCAAGTTATTATTTTTGGGTAGATAGGTCCGCATTCACTAAAGTTCTGGTAGACATGTCCTCTCTGTCACCCTGAACTTGTTTCAGGGTCTATTTCGCCCACCTAGGAAAGATGCTGAAACGAGTTCAGCATGACACGATTTTTGGACGGAAAGACACCATTATTGGGAGGAGAGACACTCCATGTCACTCTGAGCCCTGTGCTGAATTTATTTCAGTATTATTTCATGGTCTCACTTTTTACTGTTGTCACCCTGAACTTGTTTCAGGGTCTATGAGATTCCGGATCAAGCCCGGAATGACAAAGTCAAGTAAAGAATAACTCTCTTTCCGTAATCCCGGAACCTGTGCCGAACTTATTTAAGAGAAACAGGAACACCTCCGGAAAAAAATACTTGATTAAATCAAAAAAACAATATAATATTATTTATCAAACAGGAGGTTAAATGTCCATACCATTATCCGGACCGGATATTACAAGAAAAGAAATCGCTTATGTAAACAGTGTTTTGACAAAATCAGGAGGCATTCTTTCTATTGGTCCTTGGCTCGAGAAATTTGAAGATGCCTTCAGAACTTTTACAGGAAGAAAATATGCAGTTGCCGTAAACAGCGGTACATCAGCTCTCTTCCTTCTTGCAAATGCAGTAGGTTGGAAGGATGGTGATCGAATAGTAACCTCCCCATATAGTTTCATAGCTTCTGCTAACACACCTCTTTTCGTAGGAGCGGTTCCCAAATTCGTAGATATTGATTTAAAAACATACAATATGGATATTGAGAAAGCCGGAAGAGCTGCGCTTTCGGAAGATGTGAAAGGTATTATCGCCGTTGATGTTTTCGGACATCCCCTCAATATTTCCGCAATAAAAAGAAAATTAAAGGGAAAACCTATCACGATAATCGAAGACTCTTGTGAAGCCCTCGGAAGTGAATTTAACGGTCGTAAGTGTGGAACCCTTGCCCTTGCAGGAACATACGCCTTTTATCCCAATAAGCAGATTACAACGGGAGAAGGCGGAATAATCGTTACCGATAACAAAAAAATATATGAATACTGCATTAGTGCCCGAAGTCAAGGCAGGGCCATTACGGGATTATGGTTGGAACATGAGCGGCTTGGATATAATTTCAGAATGAGTGAACTAAATGCGGCACTTGGCGTTGCACAAATGGAGAGATTGGATGAGATACTCGAGAAGAGAAACCGAGCTGCCGGGAGGTATTACGAACTACTGAGAGGAACCAGGGGAATAACACTTCCCCACATATCCCCTGATGTAAATTTCATGAGTTGGTTTGTTTTTGTAGTAAGAATCAGTAAATACGATAACGAATTCGCAGAGTTTAAAGAATATGATATTATTCCGAACAATAAAAGAAACAAATTCGGAAAACTTTTAAGAAAAACAAATAATCTCAGAAGTTCACTCTTGAATGAGCTATTAAATAAAGGAATAGGGTGCAAACCTTACTTCACTCCCATCCATCTGCAAAAATTTTACAAAAGGATGTTCGGATATAAAATCGGCGATTTCCCCGTTACAGAATATGTGGGTTCCGGAACTCTGGCAATTCCTTTCTTCACAAATATTACATTAAAACAACAAAAACAAGTTGCCAAAATCATACGAGATTTTTTTAATTGATGTTCGGAATTTAATCAATCGTGACTTTTTTGTAAGTAGGAATAATGTTTTTAAATATCTCATCTATTTTATTTCTATCATCCTTGCATGCCACAAGTTGCTCGATATATTTTTCAATTGTATCGAGCGGTGGTGTATCCTTCTGCTTTGCTTTGTAAATCTTATCATGTTTTGTGGAATCCGTTCCTTCCTCGGCTGTTAACAACTCCTCGAACAGCTTCTCTCCAGGTCTTACGCCTGTATAAACAATATCGATATCCTCTCCCGGTGTAAGTCCCGATAATTTTACCATCTGCTTTGCAACATCCTCGATTCTTACAGGTTCCCCCATATCCAGAACAAACACCTCACCACCTTCTCCTATTGCACCTGCTTCCAAAACGAGTATGCACGCTTCGGGAATTAACATAAAATACCTCTTCATGTCAGGATGCGTTATCGTTATGGGACCTCCTTCCTCTATCTGTTTTTCAAATATGGGAATAACACTCCCCCTCGAACCCAATACATTACCAAATCTCACGGAAATAAATTTAGTATCGCTAATCGCATTAAATCCGTTTACAATAAACTCGGAGAATCGTTTAGTCGCACCCATTACACTCGTGGGATTAACAGCCTTATCCGTGGAAATTAAAATAAAATTCTTAACTCCGTTCTCAACGGAAGATTTCGCAACATTATACGTACCAACGATATTGTTATCTATAGCTTCATCCGGATGCTTCTCCATAGCCGGGACATGTTTGTATGCCGAAGCATGAAATATGATATCGGGATGATATTTTTTCATTACTCTCGATACCTTTTCTATATTTTTTACATCACCGACAACATCTGCAATTTCTATATACGGGAATAGTCTCTTTAATTCATTGGTGACATTGAATAACTCTGTTTCATCAATTTCAAAGAGAATCATTCTCAGCGGTTTAAATTTCCCTATCTGCCTGCACAGTTCTCTACCTATTGACCCACCCGCTCCCGTAACCATAACGGACTTTCCCTCCAACATTACCCTTATACCTTCCATATTTATCTTTACCTCTTCACGTCCAAGAAGGTCTTCCAGCTTCACCGGCCTTATATCGGAAATTTTCACACGGTCATTCACAATATCGAGAATTGAAGGAAGCACTTTTATATCGCCTATTCCCGAAGTTCTTACAATCTCTACAATTTCACTCAAATCTTTTTTGGCAATAGTCGGTATTGCTATTATTACCGCATCATATCCGTATAAATCAATAAATTTTCTCAATTTATGTCTATCACCAATAACTTTTACTCCGTGAATATACGTCCCTAACTTTGATTTGTCGTCATCAATAATACCAACGGGGAAATATTCGCTGTCCGACCTTAACATCTCTCTAATTATCTGCTCTCCCGCCGAACCAGCTCCGACCACAATTGTTTTCTTTCTATTATTATTAACATCTTTATTGCGCAACATCATCCTTAAAAGCCTTTTTGACAATCTGAATATCCCCACGAAATACAAACTGAGTAGGAAATCGATAAGAACGACGGATCGGGGTAGAAAATCTATCATACCGGAAGATTTTAATATGAAAAGGATTACAAAAAGGCTCAATTCCCCTATGGAAATGGCCGTTACGAGCCTAATCGCTTCATCGAGACTCACAAAACGCCATGAAATGTTATACAATCTAAAAAGATATAAAATCGGAATTTTAACAATTACGCTCAGACTGGCAAACATCCATAAAAACATCTTCAGTTCAAAGGGAACTTTAAAATTAAATCTGATATATAACGATAAAACGGCAGATACGAATAGCAGCACAATATCCCCAAATAGGAAGAATAGCAACCTTTTACTCGCCGTTTTTGTCATAATCAGATCCTTAAAATTCTCCATACCTTACTCAATAATATTTTATCATTGCCGTTCTGTCAAGAAAATTTACCACTTCTACTCAATAATTATAAATTTCCCCCTATATATCGAATATTTCGTCTTTATATCGTAAAAATAGACACCCCTATTTTGAAAAAATCCTTTATAAAAATAGGACCCGGGGTTTTCCTTTACAACTATCCTTCCATCAACACTCATTATTTTAAGATTTTGCATCACCGAAGGTGACCGTATCAGGAACTTTTTGCCTATAGTCTCTATTTTTATTTTATTCCTGCCTATTCTCTGTTTATTATCTATACCACTCGAATATGTAAAATCGTAAACCGTATCAGGTACCGAAGAACCCTTTTTGTAAACATACCCCTTTAGTGTTCCATCCTGATACAGCTCAAATAAAACAAAATGAAAAAATGCCCCTCCGTAAGGTGCCTGTTGCAATGGGGTTACAAGTGGACCCCCACCTCCTCCGGAAACGATATAATGAACACCGTTATATGTGTATCTGTCATAAAAATGCTGATGACCAAAACCTGCGAGTAAAACACCGTGATTTGAAAGTGTATTTGTAAACAGCTCGGTATGACTTTCCGTATAGTTCGGTTGTGGATAATAGTTCGAATCACCGAGACAGTATGTTGTATTATGACCGGGAATATACGGTGGCACATGGGCAAAGACAAATGAACGCAATCCGTTACTCTCCGCATCATATAAGAGGCTGTCAAGCCAGTCAATCTGCTCGATTTCAAACAAATAATCAATATAGTTATTACTGGAGGTATGGTATTGCTGGCAATCCGACATAAAAATAAAACGTGCATTGCCGTAATCGAAGACAAAATCACTATCTCCGAAAATACTGTCATAGAGAAACGGACCTTCATCAGCATACAATTCATGGTTTCCTCTCACCGTGAGCCACGGCACATTACACGAATCGATCATCGCCTCATATTTGTAGTACTCGTACCTATGCCCTCGCAGACAGAAATCTCCCGAGTGAATCACAAAATCCGGGCTTGGATTCAAACTGTTTATCGTATTTCTAAGCGTTGACAAAACCGAATCGCCATCTCCGGCTACGCCTGGAGGTAGAGAATCACTATTTCTGCTGTCTCCGAGAAGAACGAAACGAATGGGATAGTTAACACTTGTATTTTGAATCGTTGAAATAACAAGCGAATTCGGATGATTTGTCAGGGGGAACAGATAAAGCGGAAATAACAAAACCAGAAAAAAAACTCTTTTCACTCTTAACCTCTTTTCTCATAAATACATTAACATATTAATCCTTTTACAGATTGCTGTCAACATTATGCATTTTTTTCATAATCGTATTTAATTAAATACAGACTATTCTCTTATTATAATGCTTTATTTACGGACAAATGATTATATTGCGGGACCATAAACAATCACCACATGATCCGTTATTCCCCCAACAATCATTTTCAGTTGTTTTAACAAATTCGCAAACATCGTTAAAATCACAATCGAGACAAGACGGATAAAGGGCATTTTGAACGGTAAATCTAAACCATTTAAAATCACGACTATTCCATATTTCATAGAGAGTCATTTCATTTATGTTACCGAATATTTTTGCAATTATCTGCTTTTCTCGTCCTAAAACGATTTCCGTACTATCATGCAGGAGACGATAACAAGGTGCTACAGCCCCATCCCACCGTATTACGACGGATCTATTGTTCACAAAATTACAGGCTCTTTCCGTTTTAAGGTTAAAGTATGGAAGGATTAAGTGAGCTTTTCCCCTTGCTATATGAATAAATTTTTCAAGATATTTAGCATTGTCAGTAGGATACAATTTCAAATGGTCGTACTCTTGCTCAATAGGCAGCAAATTGGAAATGATAAACTCGGAAACACCTATGTCTATTAACTCCTTTGCCGCTATGTCAATTTTATCAATTGAATCTTTAGTAATAACCATCTCAACGGAAACTACAGGAATACCCTTCTGCTCCATATCCCGCTTTTTCACTATCTTCTTTACCAATTTGTGAATTAATTTATCACTAAAATGCCCTACCTCGGTAAAATCATCCGAAAGAACTATTTTATTAACCTCCGTTTCAACCATAAAATCGATATATTTATCCAGAAAAAAACCGTTGGTTGGCAACACAACCTCGGCTCCGATTTCCTCTTTTATATACTTTATAACTCTTTTTATATCCTTATGTAGTAACGGTTCCCCCATCCCGCCAATAACAACCGTTTGCAAATCGGGCATCTCTTTCATCTCTGCGAGTAATTTATCCAAAACCGTTTCACTCATCATTCCCTGTTTTTCTCTAAATTTATTTCTATAACACATTTTACAGGAAAAATTACACATATTTGTTAGTTCGATATAGATCTTTCGTATATTGAAATTATTTTCAATTTCGATGAGTCCCTCACCAAGTCTGAACTTATCCATCTGTCGCTCCTTCCAATTCTATGAAATCAAAATTGTAATTTTCAAGATCGATTACAAGAAAACGGTTTAAAAGTTTCGGCTTCCCCGTAATACATTTTACACATTCACTTGTCATGATTGAAGCAATGTTCATAATAATCTGAGGAATTACACCTATAATCGTCTCATCAGCCAAACCGTCGTAAATTTCGGAAAGTGTTATCGAGCCTCCCTTTTTCAAAGTTATAACCTGCCCGAAATTGTTTACAACCCCACCGCTTATGAGATATTGCCCCCCGTTTACAATTTTCTCAAAGGCAAAACGGCTGGTATAATTATCGAGGCAATCCATTGCAACATCAAAGTTTAATTTATCAATTCCATCGTAAAATTCCGGGTTATCTTCAATCCTAATATTCATCGGTACTATCTTGCAATCAATTCCTATTTTAATTAGTTTACTACAAGCTACATCCACTTTAAACTTACCAATATCATCGTATGTGTATAGAAATTGCCTATTCAGATCCGGAATATCAACCCTTCCATTATCGATTAGCGTAATATGCCCTATACCACTTCTTACTAAAATTTCCGCTACAGCAGATCCAATACCTCCAACTCCCCCTATTATAACGGAAGTTTCCCGTAACTTTGTCTGATTTTCTTTCCCCCAAACCTCTATATTTCGTTCAAACGGTTCTATCCTCCACCTCCCGGTGGAAAGAGTGAAACAATATCTTTATTATGAACAACCGAATCGAGCTTATTTATGTGAAGTATGTTTCTTCCGTTTATAAGAATAATTGTCCCCCTCATTATTTCCCCATCTTTATTCAACATTTTGTATAAAAAAGGTTTGCCGATTTTCTTCTCTGCAATATTCAAAACCTCTCTTATAGTAATCTCTTCTTTTTCCGTATCGACCTCAACCTCTTTAATATTCAACATTAACCTTAAAAGTGTAAAAAACTTTACTTTTATCATAAATAAAAAAGGGGGGGAGAGCCCCCCTCCGTCTATATATCCAATTCCTTTACCTTATTCTCCGGGACATGTCCGTCGTTTGTCCATCCTCTCACTTTGTAGTACTCGGGTAATAACTTGTCGAGGTGAACAACGGCTCCTTTTTGAGGACCGTCTGGCATCGGGTCATTAAGAAATCTCTTCGGTAATGTATCATCTTCCGGTTTAATACCGGCTTTTAGGTTAAAGATTCTTTCGAGATTCCATATTCTTTCTCCAATTTGCATCGTCTCCTCTGTCGTCAAATTGAAACCCGTAGCGGCATTGATAAGTTCCCTGTAATCATCCGCTCCCAGAGCAAAAGATGTAAATAGACAAAGCCCGGCCGAATCGATAACTGCGGTTAGATCCTGGAAAGTCTTTACCCAACCGGCTTTACCCTCCAACTTCTGCGTTTCCAGCTTTTCCGGCACACCGAGTATTTCCGGTGAAATCATATAACCCCTAACATGGCAGGCTCCTCTGTTAGATGTGGCATATTCAAGGGCATGTCCTTGAGCTCCTCTCGGGTCATATGCCGGGATTTCCTGCTTCTTTACGGTCATTGAAAACTCGGGATGACCATAACTTTCCGTGAAACGATATGAACCTTCGGCTAACTTGTCACCGAGCCCTTCTCTATAAGCTATTGCCTTCGTGTAATAAATTATCGCTTCCGAGCTTCCGAATTTCGGTTCCGTCGAATTATTCAAATCTTCTTTGGGGACATATCCTTTTTCATACAATTCCATAAGTGATGCTATTGTGGAGCCCGTTGAAATTGTATCAAGTCCCAATTGGTTGCACATGAAGTTTGCCTTTGTGATTGCTACGAGATCCTTTACTCCGCAATCCGCCCCAAATGCCCATCCGGTTTCGTATTCAGGACCTTCTCCATCGGAACCATCAGGCAAAGTCACAACTCTACCGCATCCTATCGGGCAGGCGAAACAAGCTTTATTCGTCTGTAAATATTTCTTTTCAACCAAAGCCTCGCCAGAGACCTCATCGACACTCTCGAAAGTCCCGAATTGAAAATTCTTTGTAGGGTATAGACCGTTCTGATTTATTATATTATCAAGTACTTTTGTTCCCAATTTCGGTAATCCTTCCCCCGTAATGGCATCTTTTCTCAGAATATCTATTTTTGTTTTAACAACATCCATGAATTTTGCCTTATCATCGAATTCAATAGTTTTCGTTCCACGCACAATGATTCCTTTGAGTTTTTTGGAGCCCATTACCGCACCTACACCTGTTCTTCCCGCAGCTCTGCCTTTGTCATTAATAATAGCAGCGAATTTTACAAGATTTTCACCGGCAGGACCGATACATGATACGCGAGCATGTTTATCTCCGAACTCCTCCAACATCTTATCCGTAGTAAAATGTGTATCCTTCCCCCAGAGATATGTTGCATCCTTAATTTCCACCTCATCATCTCTAATGGAAATATAAACGGGTTTATCACTTTTCCCTTCGATTAAAACGATAAGGTACCCCGCCTTCCTAAGCTCGGCTCCGAAAAATCCCCCAGAATTACTCGATGCAATTGTCCCTGTAAGCGGTCCCTTTGTGATGACCATATACCTGCCACCTGTGGGGGCAGTGGTTCCGGATAGTAATCCGTTTGCAAAGAGAAGTTTATTCTCTTCGGAGTAAGGATCTACATCCGGTGAAACTTCATCAACAAATATTTTGCTTGCAAGCCCTCTTCCACCCAAATACTTCTTTACAAGATCCAAGTCAATAGATTCCACAACAATCTTATTTGCGGTCAGGTTAATCCTCAGTAACTTGTTGTCTTTAATAGAAACACCCATGAATACCTCCTTTTTTTTATCTTATCTCCTTTCCAAAACGGGAGGGTAAAATATTTCTATTCTACCCCTATGGTCAAATAACCATACTGTTTGCTTAGGTTATATGACTCGGAGGTTATTTAAATTCTAATACCAATTGTATAAAATGTCAAGAACCACAAAAGCGGGGGGGGGAAATAGGTATACCTACCAATCAGTCTTGGTTGAGGCTTGCAAAATCGTATAATTTCATATATATATAAGACATGAAATATTTTGCCGTTTCCGGTTATTCAAACTGTGGAAAAACTTCCCTTATATCGGACATTGCCCGTGAAATGACGGATAGAGGCTATAAAATCGCAATCATTAAGCATTCCGAGCATAGTATAATAACAGGAGAGAAAGATACGGATAAATTTTTAAAATCGGGAATAAGTGATGTGGCTTTTTGGGGAAAAGACGGTTATATCTTATATTCAAGAAACACCGTTGATTTAAATGAGCTGATTGCTCGATACATTGATTTCGATTTTATAATTATCGAAGGGGGAAAGCACATAGAAGAATTACCGAAAGTATGGATAGGAGCTCCCGATTCCGGGATTAAAAATATTGTGGCACTTATAACAGGAGAAGAAAAAAAATGGAATATACCAACATTCAAGCGAAAAAATATATCATCGTTGGTCTCATTTCTTTTATCGTTGTAATATTACTGTTTGCAGAAGCCTTTGCAGGTGATGCCCGGATAATATACCCTCGCTTTGGTATCAATGCAATCAGACATTCTACAGATACACTTACAGTTCGATTCAACCCCATTCCGGACAGTTTTCAGATTTTTAATGGGAATTTTATCGGTAAATGGTACAAAACAAATAATACTTCCGATATTTTACTGCATTTACAAAATTATAAGGAGGGGATTTACTCTATTAGATATGTCGGTCAGTCAACCGTTAAAATTGAAAGACATGCTATTGTAATAAAAAACCACAATAACTACAATGATTATCTCCGCCTTATATTCATTACGGACACACATATCGGATACAGGCATACAACGGAAAAACTGAGAAAGTGGATAAAAATCATCAATTATGAGAATCCCGATATTGTGGTTTTCGGAGGGGATAATATCGAATACCAGAATAGCGAATATATGGAAACATTCACGGACCTTGCAAATAAAATAAACGCACCGCTTTTCATAATTTCAGGAAATCACGAGCACCATAATATTTTTAAACTTCCCCTGAAAGACGCATTGTTCAAGAAAACAATTCAGAGTTTTGACCATTACCACATATCTCTTTACCCTCTCAGCTTCTACTTAATGGACTCCCGCAATGATAACCTTCCTATTCCTTCAAGATGTAAGGGACCTTTAAAGTCAACCGTTTACTGGGCAGATACACTACTCGCCTCGGATACCATGCCCTTTAAGATATTTGTAATGCACGGTCCCCCGCGAGACCCCTCCGAATACAATCAACAGAATAACGATCTTGTGATGAATGTTGCCAAAAATAACGGAGTGAATTTTATACTCTGCGGGCATACACATGTAAGTGCTATTTATGATAACGATATGATAAAACATGACAAAATTGAAAAGAAATACGAGCCGCTTGTAGTACAAACAGGGACTGCCTGTAAGACTTTTATGCCATTCGCCGTAATACGTGAAATGGATTTTTATTTTGAAACCGATTCATTGAACGATAAATTAATATATCTTAACGAAAAATGACCGTTATACTATTTAGATACTATCTTAAGAAAACTTTAAAATCACCTTTCACTTACCTTTACCTATTGGGAATTCCTGTTTATGCCCTTATATTCAATTTATTCACCAAAACCAATATTGTCATCACAAATTCCATAACATTTCAAAAAAACGATTTTACCAATTTTCAAGTCGTTTCCATCAATATTATTTCATTTTTGACTGCAGGTTTTTTAATAGGCTTATCAACCTCCATTTTAAGAGACAGATATATAAAATACGAAAAGAAATTCAAAGAAGAAATTGCAAGAATTACTACTATCATAGGTATTGCCATTATATCAACAATCCCTTACCTGATAATCTATGTTATAATACTTCTCGTAAACAATTACGGTTTCGACAAGAGCATATTATTACTTTTTATATCCATTCTATTTATGATAATTATGTTATCGGTTTTTATGGGATTTCTTGCAAATTTTTTCAGACGGGCAGCTTTATACACTATAGGATGGATACTTTATCTTCTGTCTCTGTTGCTTCCCTTTTTGGAAAAACGTATTCTTATACACGATCCGTCTTCCGTTTATAACGGTATTGTAAAAACTTTAATTATTATACTACCACCATTCAAGAATCTGATGAAAATTTCAGAGAATAACAATTACTCTACACTCCTCAATGCCGTATTTTACACACTAATTTTAATTATTATTCTTTTCATCTATACCGAAGGAGTTAATTTTGCAAGAAAAAAAATGCATCATGGCGGTTGACGAAGGCAGAAAAAGAGTTGGGATAGCTTTAACTGACGAAAGCGGACAAATTGCCTTCCCATATAAAACGGTTGATAAAATTTCGGCATTGCAAACAATCATCTCTATAATTAAGGAAAAGCATGTAAAATCCATTGTAATAGGATTACCCTTTAATGTAGACGGTAGTAAAGGGTTTAGATACAATGAAACAATCCAATTTGCAAAAGCGTTAAAGAAAAGGAGTAATCTTCCGATTATCGGAGTAGATGAACGTTACTCTACAGAAGAAGCAAAAGAACTTATGAATGAATATCCGGGGAAAAGAGTATATGACATCGATGCTATTGAAGCGTTTATTATTCTTAAAAGGTTTCTTAATAATGAGAAAACTTATTCTATTTAGTATTTTCATGATTTTTCTCGCCGGATGTGGTAAAAAAAACACCACATATATATATGTGACAATCCCTCGGGGAGCGAACCTGGATAAAATTGCCGCAATACTGAAAAAAAATAGAATTATAACAAATGAAACAACATTTAAAATAATGGCTAAATTACAACATAAAGATAAGAAACTGAAATCGGGGATTTACAAATTGAAAAAATTTTCCTCGACAAAAGATGTAATTAACATACTGTCAGAAGGGAAATCGGAAAATATTAAAATTACAATTCCTGAAGGGTTTACACTTGAGCAGATTTATCCTATTTTAAAAAGCAAATTCGGCATATCAAAAACAGATTATACAAACTACACACATGACCGAACAATATTGAAACATTACAGAATACATGGAAGCTCACTCGAAGGCTACATGTTTCCGGATACTTATCTGTTTAACGCTTCCGCAACGCTTGATGAAATCGTAAAGATATTTTTAAATCGTTTTAATGATGTTTTTGCGGAAGAATCGATAAAACATTGGCATATTTTACGGAGACCAAGGTATAAAATAATTATAATGGCTTCACTTATACAGGCGGAGGCACGTTATAAATCCGAAATGCCCTTAATCGCAAGTGTTTATTACAATCGACTGAGAAAAGGGTATCGGTTGGAGTGCGATCCAACGGTTATATACGCTCTCGGTAAGCATAAAAATCGTTTAACATATAAAGATTTGAAAATTGACTCCCCCTATAATACGTACAAATATTACGGATTACCACCCGGTCCCATCTGTAACCCGGGCAGGGATGCAATAGATGCCGCTATGTCTCCGGCTCGAACAAAATATCTTTATTTTGTTGCAGACATAAACGGCCATCATCTCTTCGCAAAGAGCTTAAAAGAGCACAATAAAAATATAAGGATCGTCAAAAGACATAAGAAATCTCTCCGGAAATAACAGAAGCATTCAATTTATTCCATCCCGGAGCGGCAATGTAAATTTTCATCTTACTCTTATCTAATGACAGAACGGTTGTAATCCCAAATGAATAGATAATATCACCAAAATAGGCACCGTCTGTATTTATACCGGCAGTTACAAAATTATTGAATCGATATAAAATATCCTCTCTCAACATCATAAATTTATCGGCAGAATAGCTCATCGATTTATAGCCCCTTACACCGTTAAATCCACTCAGATTAAAACGCATTAACAAAGGTAAAGAATCCAGCGGATAGATATAGTTCCCGCGAAAAGAAGATAAAAATAGAACCTTACCATGATTAGCGCTAAATTGCGCCTTGATTCCGAAATTAGAATAATATGCCGAATCACTTTGATTTCCTTCAATATGCCATGTAAGGGAAAGTGCATTTTTCCCTAATCTATTTTCAATAAAAACATACTTCGTATTACCGAATGACAATCCCCTGTATATTCCCATACCAAGTGCAAAATGATTCACATTATAAGATTTATAACCAATCGTCACTTCACCTTTAACGAGATAATCACTGTCCACTTCAGTGGAATAGTGCAACTTATAACCGGCGTCAAAATCACCGTAACCGATATTGATTAGAGCACCACTTAATTGAAATTCCTTTATTTTATTCATATTTTCATAATAAAATCCGAAATGCCCGCTTTTCCCTAAAAATGAATTACTCGTAAAGGAGACTCTCCCATTAACCGTTTTATCGTCGTAAGACAGATGTCCGCTAATAACATTTCGATTATTTTCTTTCAAAGGAAAATATAACGAATAATCATTCTTATCCCTTATTATCTCAAAATCTCCTCTGCTATCGACAAAAGAAAGTGATGCAATTTTTCTACTCAAAACCATCACACTTGATTCTTTATAAGATTTACCCGCAACCGTATTGCCCCATACATTCACATAGTTCTTTGCACTCTTTAGGTTCGTGAAAACATTTTTAATAATGACATAATCCCCTTTTTCGATATCTATCTTAATATCCGCCACTCTATTTTTCGATCTGATATTCATTATACCGTAAGCAAAAGGATATCCATGCTCGATGAAGGCATTTATCTCATTGTCTATCCATGTTTTCATATTATTCACGGAAACAAATTTGTTAATTCTTTTTGCTAACACACTATTCAAATTACTGTCGTTAGACGTGGCAGATCTAATTAAATATTTTTCGGAACGGGGGTAGCAGCCCGATAAAATCAGGCTGCTACTGAGAATTAGCAAAATATACTGTATCTTCAACAGTAAAATAGTTTCTATAAATAGTGAACTTTTTGAATAGATTTACGCTATCCGTATATCCAATATGAACAAATAGTTTTGACCAATCAACCATGATTTGGATACTATCATCCGGTATATCGATATGTTTTTCCTTTAAAAATTCATCAAACTTAGCTCTGAGTTTATCTTCCGTTGCATTCGCTCCCTCATAAACCAATTCAGTGTTGATTCTGTCTCTCAAATCAGCATGCTTAACCTTAATGCCAATGAACAGAATCCCCGTATAAATTATCAGTGCTATTATTCCGAACACTACAATATACCAGAACAATTTCACAATTAATATCCTTCAATCTTCTGAGTGTAAAACTTTATCCTTTTATTCGCATATCTGATTCTCGAATTGGCATAATTGGACCAGCTGGGATCGTTTTTAGAAAGCCCTATTTTGTAATAAGCAATTGCTTTCTTCAATGTTTTTATAGCCGTTGAATAACTGCTCGTTTTACCCGCTTTATAGAGATAAATATCCCCTCTCAGAACAGGTACCGCTGCACTGTTGGGATTAACCTTTTCGGCTCTATCCAAAATAAGCTTTGCCTTTGTGAAATTTTTCAATTTCTCTATATACATTTGAGCATATAGATAATATGCAGGTTCGCTTTTGGGATTTACCTCGATTGCTTTTTCATAATATTTTTTTGCGGAATTATACTGTTTGAGATTCTGATATGCTTGGGCTATTCTCGTATAAATAGGAGCATATTTCGGCATCGACACAGCCAATTGTTTGAATATGACAAGTGCCTTATCGTATTTTTTGGCTCCCGAATATGCATCTCCCAAATTAAGTTTAATTTGTAAATCTCTCGGATGTTGAGAAGAAAGCCATTCCAAAATAGGTATTGCATCGTTATATTTTCCAAGTTCCAATAAAGATTTACTGTAAGCGATTGCCACTTCTTCGTTTTTAGGATCAAGTTTATAAGCCTTTCTATAAAAGTCAATCGACTTTTTCTTTTCATTCCTCATCTGACAATCAAGGCCTAACCCGAGATATGCATAAGCATATGTGGAATCAGCTTTTATTGCATTGTAGTACATTTCATCCGCTTTACTATATTCACCCATATCGTAATATAGTCTGCCTAACGAATAATAAATTTCGGGATTATTCGGGCTTTTTCTTTTGGCATCCAATAATGTTTTTTTAGCCGCATCATTTAATCCCATTCCTTCATATGTGTGCGAAAGGAGTATATAAGCACTGATAAAATCGGAGCTGTCGGCAATAGCCTTTTTCAGCATATTTACTGCAAGATCATACTCCTTGTTTGTGTAATGGGAATATCCCAGATCATAGTAATCTTTAGGACCGTAATTATGGTTTACCGTTGTATCTTCGCCGATGACAACACCGGTATCGATTCCTATGGTATCGGGAGCTGTTATATCTTTTGTTCCTGTTGATGTCTCACTTGTGGCACATCCGGTATAAATTAATGAAAGCATGGCAAGCACAATAAGTATTTTTTTCATCACAGCCTCCTATTTCTTCCTTTTCTTTCTTTTCTCACGAGCCATTCTTAATCTGTTCTTTCTTATAGCTTCTTCTAACGCTTTTTGTTCCCTTTCCTTTTCCTGTTTCATCTTAACGGGGTCTTTGAATGCTTTTGTCCCCGCGGAAACAATTGTATGCAATTTATCATTTGCGCGAGCCCAAATAAAGAATGTTTTTAACGAATCCTCGGTTTCATAATACAATTTATTCTGGTAAAAAGCATTAACTATATCGGTATCCCATTTGTCAATAACCCTGCCTGCCGTATCTTTTGCTGTGAAAAACTTTCCGATATACTGCTTTAAATCCGCACCATCAGGCGGATACGAAATATTATCAAGATAGTATCTCTCAAGAGCGTTTTTAACATTGTCCAGATTATTAGCGGCTTGCTTTATCCTTGCCCTATCTGCAAAATCATCATACTTTGTACATCCGGCAAACACCATTATTGCCAGCAATAAAAATATCAGTATTTTCTTCGATTTTCTCATCATACCTCCTATATGTATTTATCAGTGGAGCTAACGGGATTCGAACCCGTGACCTTTTGACTGCCAGTCAAACGCGCTCCCAGCTGCGCCATAGCCCCGTAAAATTATTGACAAAATATAAATCATTTTTTAATTTATGTCAATTGCAAATATAAGTACCGCTATATAGTGTGAATGTTAACATAAGGCATGTGGTATGGACATACTTACCACCTATGGAATAAAATTTAAATTAACGGGCTTAATAAACGTTTTATTATTTATATCTCCTTTTAATATAGAATAACAAATTCTGAAATAAAGGGTATTCCCCTGAACTTTCCCACGGGCACCACATCGTTTCCCGCCACATTGAACTCGTTTCAATAATTCACTACTCCTACCGTTGTCACCCTGAATTTATTTCAGGGTCTCATAAATAAAAATAATGAGAGATGCTGAAACAAGTTCAGCATGACCTACTTAAAACCAGGTATGATTCCAAGAAAGATTACGAAATAAGTTTAAAATGATACAATCATGGAGGGGTAAGGCACATTCGCCTATTTTTTCCTCAAAGTGGTTAATATGTTCATACCTATCTATCGAATGTTGACATAACGGCTTAAATATTTTATTATAGATTGTCTCCGAGTTTCTTGTCCTTCGGGAGAGCCATGGACGGAAACCGATAGGGTATATCTGGAAACGGATATGCCTCCCGCATCAGGAAAGGGGACAAAAACAATCCTGATGTGGATTGTTTTTTAGTTTGGAGGTTAAAATGAAACGTTTACCATCCATTTCAGTAATTTTAATCGTTCTTGCTTTCATCGATCTTGCAGGTGAAAATCTCGTAATATTCCACGCAGGTAGTTTAACCGTTCCTTTGAAAAAGATGAAAATTGCTTTTGAAAAAAACCATCCGGGGATAAATATTCAACTGGAAGCATCGGGAAGCAGGCTTGCGGCAAGAAAAATAGCGGACTTACACAGGAAAGCCGACATTATGGCAAGTGCCGATTATCGAGTCATCAATAATCTTTTAATTCCTAAATATGCAAAATGGAATATACTTTTTGCCACTAATGCCATGGTTATAGCATACAATGACAAATCAAGGTATGCCGATTCAATAAATGCAGATAACTGGTCTCGCATTTTTATAACGAAAAAGGTAAATTACGCTCATGCGGATCCTAATATCGATCCTTGCGGATATAGAACCCTTATGGTATGGCAACTCGAAGGGATGAGACTAAAAGAACCCACATTATACGATAGATTGAATGCTCATTGTCCCCCAAAAAACATACGGCCAAAATCGGTTGAACTCCTAGCTCTACTTGAATCCGGAGAATTTGACTATATTTTCGAATATGAATCGGTAGCAAAACAACATAATTTGAAATATATCACATTGAATGATAGCGTAGATCTGAGCAGAAAATCACTTTCGGATTTTTATTCAAACGCAGCAGTGATGGTTTCGGGGAAAAAACCGGGGGAATACATATCGATCAAAGGTGCTCCCATTGTTTATGGAATAACAATACCAAATAACGCACCGCATAAGGAGATTGCCATTGAATTCCTTGAATTTATTCTTTCGGATAAAGGGAAAGCGATTCTGTCTTCATGTGGACAAACACCTCTTGGTTCTATTATAATTAAAGGGGATACATCCGATTTTACTGCAAATTTAAAACATTTAAAGTCAAATAATGATTGAGATTAAAAACCTCTCCCTCAATGTGGGCAATTTCAAACTGCAAGATATATCCTTCGTTATAGAAGGATATACAGTGCTTCTCGGACCTACGGGAGCCGGAAAAAGTTTGCTTTTGGATGCCATTTCCGGGTTAAGGGAAATTGACTCGGGAGAGATTCTTTCAAACGGTAAATCGATTGTAAATACGGATATTACAAAAAGAGGTATAGGTATTTTATTACAGGATGGTGCTCTATTCCCCCATTTAAACGTCATGAAAAATCTCGAATTTCCATATAGAATAAGAAAACAAAAACCCGATTATCAAATAATAAAATCATATGCAAAACAGTTCAGAATAGACAAACTCTTCAATCGCTCAATCGATACGCTTTCAGGCGGAGAAAAACAACGCATTGCACTACTCAGGTCAATCATTACAAACCCTCGGGTTTTACTTCTCGATGAACCGCTCTCGGCGATTGACCCCTCAATGCGACATGGTATGCAAAGGTTTCTGAAAGAGATGAAAAGAATTGTGAAAATTCCCGTTTTGCATGTTACTCATGATTTTGAAGAAGCATACTATCTGGCAGATTCAATAGTTGTTTTGAATAACGGCAAAATTGAACAAATAGGTCCTCCCGAAAAAATTTTCAGACAACCCGATTCCCTTTTTGTTGCGAATTTCACTGATATGGAAAATTTCCTTCCTTTGGAAGGAATTGATAAAAATGTGGGAATTATCGGAAAAACAAATATATATTGCGATATTGACAAGGGACAAAAGAAACTCTTTACCATAAGAGCGGATGAAATAATAGTTTCACGAAAAAAATTCAAAAGTAGTGCGAGAAATTTTCTCAATATGAAGGTTAAATCAATCAGAGATACGGGAAAAGCTATTTTGATAGAATTGATTAATGACGATATAAAATTAAAGTCCACAATCACAAAATTTTCCCTTGAGAGTATGAATTTAAAAGAAGGAGAAATGATTTTTGCCGTTTTTAAAGCGAAATCATTACATGAATTATCATGAAGAGATACCGTTTTTCAATAATACTAACGCTCGCTTTAATCGGATTATCATTTATAGCATTACCGATTATCGGTATTATTTTCGGTACCCCGCTTGCGTCTATAAAAACGGCATTCTTCGATAGAGAAATCATAAACTCCATTGTTCTTACAATCACAGCCGGTATTTTATCCACAGCGATTGGACTTTTAATAGGCATTCCACTTGCCTATCTCATCGTCTTTAAAAATTTCAAAGGTAAAAAGTTCATCGAATCCATTATTGATATTCCTGTTATGATACCGCATACGGCCGCAGGCATTGCTCTTCTTACAATTTTCGGAACGAGGGGATATCTCGGAAAGTTCTTTTCGATTTTCGGTGTGAGGTTTGTCGGGACAATGGCTGGAATCGTAATAGGAATGATGTTTGTTAGTATCACATTTTTGATTAATTCCGCAAAAGAGGGTTTCAGAAGCATCGATAAAAATTACATTAAAGTAGCAAAATCATTGGGAGCAAATGAATTCGGTACATTTTTTCATGTAATAATACCACTCTCTTTAAAGGACATTGTTTCCGGAACAATTATGAGTTGGGCTAGAGCCATATCGGAATTCGGAGCAATAATAATTCTGGCTTATCACCCCATGGTGGCTCCCGTTCTTGTTTATGAAAGATTCACTACCTACGGACTTTCATATTCCAAACCAATCGTTTTCCTGATTACAATCATAAGCCTCGTTTTTTTCCTTATTCTTCGTATTGTTTCAAGTAAAATGAAGGACTACAACAGGCATTAAATCCTATTTAAGCACAACGATCTTTTTTACGATTTCACTGCTTGCGGCTCTTGCAACCACAAAATATACACCTTTATCCAGTGTTGTTTTCATTGCTCCGGTCGCAATCTCTCTTTTTTGTCTTAAATTGCCCGCTACATCGTATATCTCGATTTTAACGGAAATCTTATCCGAGCTGTTTATTTTTATCGTTTGATTGACATATGAAATAGTAAACTTCTCCTCGGGTATGCCTTTCGCTCCTATTATACCTGTTACCGATTCGAAATCCGCATCATCTGCAATTCCCGCATAACCGTTATTCATATACCCTCTTATCTTTAAATCGGCAATTGCAGCGGTAGCCGGAGCTATAACAGTATCTGCAACATTTTCCCAAACAAGTGAATCCGAATTGTATTTTGTTGTTGAACTGCTTATATAACTGCCGTCTGACGTTCTCCAAGTGACGAGAATTCCCATCCCATTCGAGCCGGTGCCATTTCCCTTTAGCCATACGGAATATATATATTGTTCACCGGCTGTTATAGGGAGCTGCTGCCATACCCCTTTATTGGAAGTACTGGTTGTCGTAATCGCAATGGCATATAATCCGGAATGCACATCTGTCGATTCTTTAACGACATTCACGGCATCATCGATATTCCATACATCCAATGTGTCACCTGTCCAAGCTTCAAAACCGGGATTTTGAACCATATTTGTTGCATTTAGGGAAAAAACAAAAACTAACATCAACAACAAAGTGAATAATAAATATTTTTTCATATTGCCTCCTCGCATATATTTTATTTTATGTCAAATAAAATGTGATGTCAAATGACAAGGAAAAACAAAAAATAGATGGGTCCGCTTACACTACGAATAAGAGAAAATATCTTGCCATTGGTACATATGACATTTTGCTTTGAAATAGCACTCTATATAAGAATAAAGAAATTGCAAGTAAATAAAAAAGGAACGATACCGATCGTCCCTTTTAGCGTCCCCAACGGGAATCGAACCCGTGCCGCAGCCTTGAAAGAGCTGTGTCCTAACCGCTAGACGATGGGGACGTTGGTGAGCCGCGTGGGGTTCGAACCCACGACACCCGGCTTAAAAGGCCGGTGCTCTACCACCTGAGCTAGCGGCCCATCGAGAATAGCTTATATCATAATCCAAAAGCATTGTCAATAGCAATGTCTTCCGGTAAAAGTGCCGGAGGTCGGACTCGAACCGACATGGAGTTGCCCCCGGAGGATTTTGAGTCCTCTGCGTCTACCAATTTCACCACTCCGGCAAATGCTGTTGAAATATATAATATTTTTTACATTTTATCAAGTAGTTTTTCTTCAATTTTCAGAAATTTCCTACAAATTTCTTCTGTTTTTTCATTTTCCATATCTATGCCGGCTTCCTCTTTGTATAGTTTAATCAAATCGGAGAGATGAGAAATTCCTGTTTCATTTCCGTATTTTTCAAGATATGAAACTGCAACTTTCCTATTGTCTCTGATATCCTTAAAAATCGTCCTTACCCTACTCTCCTCTTTATCGTAAAGCTTGCTCTCGATTATATATTCGATACCGAGTTTCCCGTTATAATAGCCGTTCACCATACCCGGAGTAGAAACATACCCTAAATTTTCAAGAGCCTTACTTACAATCTCTTTTTTAGTTTTTTCAACTGCCGTCTCATTCAGAATTACAGCTATAAAGGGCCATGATGTTACTATTTTACTTCCCTTTGTCTCCTGATTAAAGAAGAGCCCGTAAAAATTGGATACATTTTCACCATATCCTGTTATTAGTCCCCAATTTTCCGTATAATCCAGATGAATTGCAATAACCGGTAATCCTCTGTTTATACTATCAACAATTTTCATTACAGTGAGAGGAGCACCCTCTTCATCTTCGGCTCCCATCCTCGTTTCCCACTTCATCCCCAAAACGTTTAAGAGGTATTCGGCCGTATTAAAACCGGTAAATGAGTCCATTGAGGATAAAGATAGATCCGGATAAATATTCGTCCTGAAAGCATGTAGGCTCGTACCGAGTAAAAATTCATAATTTAAATCGTACCCGATATATTTGATCAATGATTCAAAGGATAAAAAATAACTGTTTTTACAAAATTCCGAAGGGGCAATCTCAGGGATGTTAAACAGGATTCGTTCCACATTAATCCCCCGCAATATAGTGATAAAGCAATCTCGCAGACTCCTCGATTCCTTTAATATGAGTCCGCTCCATTGCATGTGAAGCGTCGATACCCGGTCCTATGAGCGCGTGCTTTGCATTTAGCCCTGCACTTATGGCGGCACTTGCGTCAGAGCCGTAATGAGGAAAAATGTCCATGGCATAATTGATATTATTTTTTATCGCAATATCTTTCAGTCGCATTGTCAATTCATAACTATACGGGCCTGAGGAATCCTTAATACAAATTGCTACATTGTCCTCCTTGGATGTCTGCCCTTTTCCAACAGCTCCCATATCCACTGCAAGAAATTCCGCCGTATCTTCGGGATAACCCGCTCTTGCACCGTGTCCTACCTCTTCGTTATTACTTATGAAATAATATGTATCGTATTCAGGATTTATCTTTTGCTCTTTCAACTTCAAAAGAGCCGAATAAAGAACGGCAACGCCCGCCTTGTCATCGAGATGACGGGACTTCACAAAACCGCTTTTCGTAA
>Ga0164318_10001022_pt1 | contig 23829 bp, 27 predicted proteins | sample GuaBasSedimGuay9_FD_113734 | JGI IMG/M metagenome (GOLD analysis project Ga0164318, IMG submission 113734) | Subseafloor sediment microbial communities from Guaymas Basin, Gulf of California, Mexico - Guay9, Core 4571-4, 0-3 cm | ecosystem: Environmental > Aquatic > Marine > Hydrothermal vents...
CTGTAGTTTTGAAAATCTTTTACGGATTGAGGGGTTCGGAGATGAACTAATAAAGAGATTATTGGCAATGGTAGGTAGGGAAGAAGAATGTTATCTTTTTGAATTAAAGAAAATTCCTATGGTGTGGAATGAAACCTTGATAAAACTTAGCAAAGCTGGAATTACATCAATAGATCAACTGTCTGGATATACTGTCGAAGAACTCATTAGAACTGCAGGGATTGGAATAGGGTGTGCCCGTAAAATTAAGGAGTATATAGGAAGTATAAACAACAAAAGGGGATTTAAAAAGAAGGGGTAACGGATGGTTAAATGCGAGTTTTGCCTTAACTTCAATGGCATAAGTTGTATAGAGCCGAAAGGGGTAAAATATAAACAGCCAATAGAGGATTCCTTTGAGGAAATAGATTGCCCATATTACCTCGAGAAAGGAATTGCTGGATTAATGGGAATGGACTTTTTTAAATTCTGAGTGTGCTATGGGCACAATTTGAGGTAGAAAGTTATTGATGCTTGATGAGAATGGTAGGAGTGTAAGAAAAATGTAAGGCTACCTCTCGATTAACAAATCAAAACTTATTGTTTTTAACTCCTTTTTGGGCAGCTTCCTCGACGCATTCAATATTTCCATTGCAACAATCTCATTATTTTTGGAATAGTCAAATATGATATCTTTTTCTATTTCCTTGCTTATTTTATAATCTCCTTTTCTGAACACTATATAAATTGCATCAGTATCTGGGTCATACGATATTTTCATTTTAATCCCCTATATCTTTCTTTATGTGCTATATAAGCAGTGATTACCATATAAGTTTTATCCATCTTTTTGAAAATAACTCTAAGCATTTTATCATTTAGATAATAATGAGCAATTTTTACTTCTCTTTCCTCTATTACCTCATGTGGATTTGAAATAACTTTTTTGATAATTTCTTTGCTTATTTTTCTTATCTTCAAAACTTCTATAGCATGCTTGCTGAAAATTATCTTCATATGATTAGGATATTACGTTTATATTTAAGTTTGTTGGGGGTAACATTGCATTCCTCCTTATTTTGTAGCAGATGAAACAATCAAACATTTTGGATATGGTTGATACCATCACAGACACCAAAAACTGTAACGCTCACCGCTTTTGTGGACTAAATAATTAAAAAACCTTCTTCTATAAATGTTGGGAATGGGGGCAGTCTACCACACCATGCGTGTGATGGCTAAGGTGAGTAAAATGAAACTAAATTCAATATGTGGAAGAATGAGATCACCTATGATCTTCAAAATTTTATTGAACGGCTTTTATAAAAGAAATAAACTGCTAGTAGAAGAAGCGAGGGCACCGCAATTTCCATAAATTTTTCTAAGAACTGAAGGGAATATGGGGGTAAAGGGGGAAAAGTCCACATATTGGTGGAGACAAAACTCTCTACCCTCTACCCCCATTTCGATTTTATCTCTATTTATAATATATCCTTGGTATTTAAAAATTCAGACGAATTTAAGGGGCTATTGAAAATTTTTTATACCCAAAGCAAGGGGAGGGAGGTTTTTTATATAACTGCCAAATAAATTTTTGATGGAAAGAACAGGGGTTGCATCACTGCCCCTTCATCCTGGAAGGGCGCCTCGCTGGTTGTTTGGGCGCATGGTCTCCTTAGCAGGAGCAATCGTTGACGTCATGGTTCATGAATATGGAAGGGAGCGTTTTTTGAATGTTATATCCAACCCATTCTGGTTTCAAGCCTTTTCATGCGTTCTAGGCTTTGACTGGCATTCTTCTGGAACGACGACAGTAACATGCGGAGCGCTGAAGGAGGCGTTGAAGCCTTTGGATATTGGAATTTATGTTGCTGGAGGGAAAGGAAGAGCATCAAGAAAAACTTTGAAAGAAATTGAGTCAATAGGGGAGGAAAAAGATTTGAAAGAGCGGAAAATAAAAGAACTTCAATATTCAAGCAGGATGGCAGCAAAGGTCGATAATGCAGCTCTTCAAGATGGCTATAACCTTTATCATCATGTTATTGTTTTTAGCGAAGAAGGAAAATGGGCTGTCATCCAGCAGGGAATGAATGAAAAAACATCTTATGCTCGCCGTTATCATTGGTTGTCTAACAAAATAAAAAGTTTTGTTGAGGAGCCGCATGATGCCATCATTGGTCATAAAGGAGAGGCAATGGACATGACGTCCATGGAAAGCAAAGATGCGAGGAAAACATCAGTTGATTTGGTGAAAGATGGCATAAGGCATTTAAAAAGAGATTGGGCTTTGCTGAAAAAGCCTTCATGGCAGACAACACTCGATGGGTGGGAGAAAAACATTCCTCATCTTGAGATGCCCAAAACGATAAACTGGAATGCATTGAAAAAAGTATATGAATTTCAGCCAAAAAATTATGAAGAATTTCTTTCCATTAAAGGAATTGGTCCCTCTACAATAAGAGCATTAGCCTTTATTTCTGATTTAATATATGGCTCACCTCCATCATGGAGTGACCCTGTAAAATATTCATTTACAGTTGGCGGGAAGGATGGAGTTCCTTATCCCGTAGACAAAAAAGCAATGGATGAAGCAACTTCCATTCTTAGAAAGGGAATTGATGAAGCAAAAATTGGAAAAAAGGAAAAGCTGGGTGCCATCAAAAGGTTAAAAGAAATTTTGCCAGATTCATAAATTATTTTTATTAATTGTGTATACGTCCCCATGAACAAATTTGCATTTATTACATCCTTGTTACTCATTGCATCCATGAGCGGATGTCTGGGAGGCGAAAAAAATCAAAATCACATAGCAGTCATAGAAATGAAGATGGGGAAAATAAAAATCGAATTGTATGAAGATAAAGCACCCATAACTACAAAAAATTTCATAAAACTTGTTAACGACGGCTTCTACAATGGACTTATTTTTCATAGGATAGTGAATGGCTTTGTTATTCAAGGAGGGGGATTCTATGCTAATGGGACGCCAAAGCAGAGTCCTTATGGTTCCATTCCTCTGGAAATAGACTCTAACTTAACCCATGTTGATGGAGCAGTTGCAATGGCAAGGACAAGCGACCCAAATAGTGCAACAAGCCAGTTTTACATATGCGATGGACCACAGCATTTCTTAGATGGTCAATATGCTGTCTTTGGAAAAGTCATAGAAGGAATGGATGTTGTGCGAGGTATAGCTTCCCTTGACCCTCAACATACTGGCTATCAGCATTGGCCTAAAGAAGAGATACTGGAAGACGTGACAATGATTAAGGTTTACATGGAATAATAGAAATGTATTGCTGTTGAGAATATGGATAAAAATGACCTTTCTGCTTCTCTAAATATCAAGGCATCACAACATTAATATTTGCCCCCTTATTACCCATTGGGATTAGCATGTACGAAATACGTTTCCATGGAAGAGGCGGGCAGGGAGGGCGCATGGCTGCCGAGGCATATGCGCTTGCTGCCTTTTTGGAAGGGAATTATGCTGTCTCCTTCCCTTTTTTTGGTGCTGAGCGAAGGGGAGCTCCTGTGAAAGCATTTACGAGGGTGGATGATAAGCAAATTAGAATAAAAACGCAGATTTATGAGCCTGATTATGTAGTAGTCTTAGATGAAACGTTGCTAGAGACGGTTGATGTTTTGGAAGGGTTGAAGGAGAACGGCATGGTTATAATAAATACTCAAAAAAAGCCAGATGAGATAGAGTTATCAAGGCAGGTAAGATGCGCTACCGTCGATGCAACCTCTATAGCCTTAAAAATTTTGGGGAGAGCGGTAACAAACACTGCCATTTTGGGAGCGATTGCAAAAGCGACTGGAGAAGTTTCAATAGAGTCGATAGAGAAAGCAATTATGGATAAATTCGGAACAAAAATGGGCATGGAAATGGGTAAGAAAAATGCAGAAGCAGCCAGAATGGCTTATGAGGAGACCGTCGTAGGCAAATGCAAAGGCGGTAAAGAATTCATTCCAAGGAAAGAATGGCTTCCAGGCGTGGATGAATTGCCTCTGGGCGCTCATGTTCCCGCAATGAAAACAGATGCTGGCTTGGTTGGACCAGGTTCATTCATTGAAAATAAAACGGGAGGATGGAGAACATTCATGCCCCTCATTGATGAAGAAAAATGCATTGGCTGTCAAATATGCTGGTTTTATTGCCCAGAAGGATGCATTTTCATGGAAAATGAAAAGGCAAAAGTTGACTATGATTATTGCAAGGGATGCGGAATATGCGCCAATGAATGTCCAACAAAAGCCATAAAAATGGAGAGGGAAAGGAGGTGAAAGGATGTTGCAAAAGTTAGAAAGAAAAAAAATGGTTGTTACGGGCGATTATGCCTCTGCTTATGGAGCTTTGCTTTGCGATGTCGATGTAGTTGCTGCCTATCCCATAACACCTCAAACATACATCGTAGAGGATTTCTCCACATTCGTTAATGATGGATTAACGGATGCAGAATTCATAAAAGTTGAGTCAGAGCACTCAGCCATGTCAGCATGCATAGCAGCGGAGGCAGCAGGAGCAAGAACTTTTACAGCAACAGCATCTCAGGGCTTAGCATTAATGCATGAAATGTTGTTCGTTGCAGCTGGCTTGCATATGCCAATTGTAATGCCAGTTGTAAATAGGACAGTAGCATCGCCAATAGGAATATGGTGTGAGTATAATGATTCAATGCCTCAGCGTGATACAGGCTGGATTCAAATGTCATGCGAGACAAATCAAGAAGTTTTGGACATGATAATCCAGGCATATAAAATAGGAGAGCATAAGGATGTTCTGCTTCCAGTCATGCCATGCTTGGATGCCTTTATTTTATCCCATACTGTTGAACCTGTTGATGCTCCCTCTAGCGATGAAGTCAGAGAATTTCTACCACCTTACGAGCCAAAAGTTATTTTAGATACAAAAAATCCAATGGCTATTGGCTCCTTTTCTCCGCCAGAGTACATACAGGAAGTAAGGTATCAGAACGAAAGGTCAATGCAGAATGCAAAGAGAGTAATAAAAAAAGTGACCGAGGAATTTGCTTCTTATTTTGGAAGAGATTATTACGGGCTTATTGAGGAATACAGATGTGATGATGCAGATGTTGTTTTAGTAACTACTGGAACTGTCACTGGAACAGCACGTGAGGTAGTTGATGAAATGCGTCAGGAAGGAAAAAAAGTGGGATTGGTGAAATTGCGTTTCTATCGTCCATTCCCGAAGGAGGAGTTGCAAAAGATTGGTGAGCATGTTAATGCTATAGGCGTTTATGATAGATCCATATCCTTTGGCTCAGGTGGACCATTGTTCATTGAAACAAGAAGCGCTTTGTATGGATACTCAATTCCAATTTTGAACTTCCTGGCTGGCTTAGGTGGAAGAGATGTAACTAAGCGGGATATAAGGAAAATGTTTGACTACATCATTAAAGCAGCTAGTGAAGGAAAAGCGAAAAAAGAAATTATATGGATTGGAACAAGAGGGGTGGAAGAATGAATATAAAGGATTTGCCGAAAGAAAGTTTATTTACACCAGGGCATACGGCATGCCCAGGATGTACCGCTCCCATCATCGTTAGAAACATGATGAAAATTTTTGGAGAGGATACCATAGTTTATGCCCCTGCAAACTGCCTTTTGGTTTTTGGAGGGACATATCCTTACATTGCTTGGAAAGTGCCATACTTACATGAAGCATTTGAAAATACAGCAGCCTGCATATCAGGCATATCTAGAGCATTAAAAAAGAAAGGTAAGAAGGCAATCGTTGTTGGCGTGGCGGGAGATGGTGGAACATACGATATAGGAATCCAAGCTTTATCGGGAGCAGCGGAGAGAAATGAGGATGTAATTTATGTATGCTATGACAATGAGGCATACATGAATACAGGGATACAACGAAGCGGCTCCACCCCTTATGGTGCATCTACAACGACAACACCTGCTGGCAAAAAAATTTTGGGGAAAATGCATCATAAGAAAAATATGGCGGAAATTATGAGAGCGCATGAAATACCTTATATGGCTACCCTAAGCATTTCCCATCCAAAGGATTTTTTAAGGAAGGTTGAGAAAGCAAAGAATATGGAGGGCTTCCGCTATCTGCATGTTTTCGCACCATGTCCTACGGGATGGCGCTTTGATCCAGCAAAGAGTATAGAGATAGCAAAAAAAGCAATTCAGTCTGGCATGTGGACTTTATATGAGGCAGAGTATGGGGATATAACAAACATTTATAAGCCACCAAAAAAGATTCCAGTCAGGGATTACATTAGAGAACAGGGTAGATTCCGTCATTTTACAGAGGAAATGATAGATGAATTGCAGAAATGGGTGGACAGAAAGTGGGAGAGGTTGTATGGGGAATTGCCAAAATAAAAGCGATACTCGGCTTATGGCAACAGTCATTTATTTGAATGGCTATTTAAAGGAGATGCAACATTTACTATTTTAGATGCGAAAGAAAATGGATGAGGAAAAAATTAGGTATATCGAAGAACTTATCTCATTACCTGTATTTTATTATCCCACCATATCATGGGACAAATCAAAAGTTGCCTTCTATTGGGATGTAACTGGTAAATATGAATTATATGTGAAAAATATTGAAACAGGTAAAATTAAAAAAGTATCAGATGGTCAACTTCCTCCTTCGCCGACCTCTCCCATCAGTTGGTCTAGGGATGATAAGTATATTGTGGTCGGAATTGATAAGGGTGGTAATGAGCAGTATGACATATATGCCTTCGAAATAGAGACGTGCAAGCTCATAAAAGTTACTGAATCAGAAGGACAAAATCGCCCAGGGCAGTTTTCCCATGATAATAAAAAGCTTATCGTGAATTCCACACGCGAAGGGCAAATGAATTTATACATCCTCGACTGGGAAACAAAAGGAATAAGAAAGCTCACTGATTTTGACAACCCAGTTCATGGGGGAATCTGGACAAAAGATGATAAATGGATATATTTCATGACTAACGAAGTTGAAGATTTGAGAAACCTAGATATCTATAGAATAAGGTCAGATGGAACAGGAAAGGAGAGATTTCTTGGGATGGAAGACGGGAGTAGAGATTACATCACAGATATATCCTCTAATAACTTAGCTGCCATAACATCGGATTTCAGTGGATTATGGCAACCTGGCGTGTTGAACCTTAATACAAAGGAAATTAAATGGTTTGGTGACGGGGAGCATGAAGAATTTGCAGTAAAATTTTCGTCTAACAACAGATACTTACTAACCACAAAAAGTATAAATGCCGAGCAACGCCCTTTTTTATATGAAGTGGAGAGTGGTAAAAGGCTGGACTTGGAATTGCCTAAGGGCGTTTATTACACTACCCAATTTGCAGGAGAAAATAAACTCTTATTGGAGTATTCATCTCCCACACACAGAAAACGTATGTTATTGTATGATATTGAAAAAAGCAGCTATAAGGTTTTCCAAGAAGCAGAATATGGATTGCTCAACCCCGAAAATTTCTCTGATGCTGAATGTGGCAGATACAAATCAAAAGATGGTACAGAAATAGAGGCCATACTCTATAAACCCAAGGATATAGAAGAAGGTGAAAAAGTTCCTGCAATCGTATTTCCCCATGGAGGTCCATATTCACAATCTACACTTTCCTTCGATATTTATGCCCAATGTTTTGCCAGCTGGAAATTGGCAGTTATTCTGCCAAATTTTAGGGGGTCTGCTGGCTATGGGAAAAATTTTGCAGATGCCTTAACTGGAGACTGGGGTGGGAAAGATGCAGATGACATCTTGGCTAGTGCAGAATACCTTAAAAATTTTGATTGGATAGATAGCAATAGAATAGCGATAGCAGGTATCTCTTATGGTGCTTATGCGGTATATTATCAGATGGTTAGAAATCCTAATGTCTGGAGAGCAGGCATAGCATGGAATGGTATAACAGACTTATTAAAATTGTATGAAGAAGTCATGCCACATACTAAGTACATCTTACATCGTTATCTGGGAGATCCAAATAAAAATAAGAATTTATGGATAGAAAGATCTCCTATTACATATGCTAATAATTTTAGGGGTCCTTTACTCATGATTCATGGTATAAATGACCCCAGATGCCCCGTCTCTCAAGCTAGGCTTTTTCGGGAGAAGTTAATTGAACTTGGATTTAGAGAGGGTAAAGATTTTGAATATCATGAACTTGCTGAGGAAGGGCATGGAAGCTTTGCTAAAGAACAGCGGAGAGAAGCACTCAAGATTATGCTGGATTTTCTAAGGCGAAAACTCCTATAGGTTTTTATAGCAATATACAATTGCAAGTATAATGTATCCAGTGCTTAAGAAAGGCATTGAATTACATCTAAGACCAGATTTTGGCACAGTTATATTGGATAACAATAAGGAGGTGCTGGTAAATAAAGTTGGTGAGGAAATCCTTGAACTTTGTGATGGGAGCCATTCAATAGAAGATATTGTCGGCATTATGACCACCAGATATGAGGAGGATTATGAGAGTGTGAAACAGCTGGTATTGAATTTTCTCAGCGAATCTGAGAAAAGGGGACATATAAGCTTTTTCGAAAAAAAAAGTAAACAGCCAATCTCTCTATCAGGCAGCACGAAATTTTATGTGCCCTATTTGGCAATGATAGAACTTACTACTAGGTGTAATTTAAAATGCCGACATTGTTATGTTGCAGCAGGCGAAGAAGAAAGGATAAATGAACTGCCATTTGATGTGATGAAAGAAGTTATAAATAAACTTTCGAAGGCAGGAACAAAAGCGATTCAATTTACCGGAGGGGAACCCCTCCTATACCCATGGTTCTCTGAAATTTTGGAATACTCAGCCCATAAAATTCCTTCAATTTCGGTAAGCACAAATGGTTGGTTTGTAGATGAAGATATTGCAAGCAAGATGGCAAAAAACGCTACAAAAGTTACCATCAGTCTAGATGGGATGGAAGAAACCCATGATTACATCAGGAGGGTAAAAGGTTCTTTTGAAAGAGCAGTAAACGCCATAAATATGTTATCAAAAGAAAATGTTCCAGTAACTGTATCCTTCGTTGCGACTCCATTTAATATCGAGGAAATTGAGGATGTTATAAAAACTGCAAAGAGTCATGGAGCAAAATTTTTCCAGGCAGGAGCAGTTCTGCCGGCAGGCAGAGGAAGTCTAAGTTGGGTTATTACAAAAAAACAAGATGATTATGTTAAGGAAAAGCTGGATGATCTTTCAAAAAAATATAGTGACGGTGGATTCCATGTAGTGGATTGGAGTCCAAAACCTCACCACGAAATGCCTTCTTTTCTCAAGGCATGTGGTGCTGGACATCGTGCCTGTGCCATTTCTCCAAATGGTGACGTAAGACCCTGTTTACCAATAAACTACACTTTTGGAAATATAGCGAAGGAGAGCGTCGAAAGTATTTTTAGTTCATCTATTGTTAAATATTTCTCTACGCTAAAATCCCCCGATGAGAAAATATGTGGGGATTGTGAATACCTTTATATGTGCAAAGGTTGTCCGGCTGTGGGTATTGCGGTGAGTGAGATAATCAAAAAGAGGTGTGATTGGAGGGAAAGTGTGTGGAAAAAACTGGAGGAGGGTGATAGCGAATAAATCTGGAAGTATTTAATAAAAAGATAAACTCCCATCTTTTTTAGCTTTTTTCAGTCCTCTATGCAGTACATAATATCCCAAGAAAAGGAATATTATTGCCATCACCAACAATTTCCAAATATAGCCATAGATTTCTGCCGTTGAAGTAGCTATCAGGGTCCTTCTTAGACCTTCAATTGAGTAATAAAATGGTATATACTTGGCAATTGGTTGAAAATAATTTGGTAAAACTGTTATTGGGAAATATACCCCACAGAAAAACATGGTAACATTTTGGAGCAAAGGTACAATCATTCCAATGTTTTTCACCCAAATTTCTAGACCTCCAAATAACATCCCAAATCCCGCCATTAATGCTATGGAGAGAATGAATATCACCAGTGTATAAAAAGTGGCGCCACTGAATGCTACAATTCCAAAGGAGAAGTATCCCACACTAAAAAGAAGTGCTAGAGGAATCAAACCAAAGAGAGAGCCAAATATGGTGTAGGCAAGCACTATCGTGGAAATTTTTGTTGGAGTTAATAATATTGCCTCAAATGTCCCCCCAAGCATCTCTATTCGAATATAACTCGAGGTAGCGCTCATTATTCCCCATAAAAAACTCCATCCAATTGATCCAACAAGCAAATAAGAAATAAAATTTCCCCCATACATTGCAATATCGGATGGTGTTTTTTCCCCAAACATGGTACCAAATAATACTAGATAAAAAAAGTTAAACACCATGCTTAAAAAATTAGCAGAGAAAGCGACTTTATAAGTAAACAATATCCTAAAATTTCGTTTGATAAGCACACCTACTTTTCTCAACTCATCAAGCATTTTTCACACTTTCCATAAAAATTTCCTCCAAACTTGGTTTCACAGTTTTTATATCATCTATTTTTATATTATTTCTCTTGCATACCTCTATAATATCTTGGATTGTAGCAGTTACGTCGGTAGTTTTTATCTCTACTCCTTCTTTTCCCATTTCTGCACCCTTTATCTCCAAAAAAGGTTTTGTATTGGTGGATACTATCCTCACCTTTGCATATTCCCTATATTTTTCTCTTAAATCCTTTGGAGAACCCTCTAGAACAAGTTTTCCCCTATTTAAAAGCCCTATACGATCGCACATTTCTTCAATTTCATAGAGGTTATGAGATGTCCAAATAATCGTCTTCTCATTAAATTCCTCTTTTACAAGTTTTTTAATCCCGTATGATGTTAATGGGTCTATACCTGTCAATGGTTCATCTAAAAATAAAATTGGAGGGTCGCTTAATAAAGCAATAGCAAAAGCAAGTTTATGTTTCATACCTGTGGAATAATGCATAACGAGGTCATTTTCTCGATCCTTTAGCCCAAACAGCTCCAACAAGCGCTCGACTCTCTCCTCATATTCCCACATATTCCTCAATTTCGCAAAGAGCTCAAGATTTTGTCTTCCAGTTAACCGCCAATAGAGAAGTCTAACAAATTCTCCAGCCAGTACACCTATTTTTTTCTTAATTATTTCCTCCTCTTTTATTACATCGTGTCCATCAATAAGTATACTCCCCTCATCAGGAAGGATTAGCGTGGAACACATTTTAATAGTAGTTGTTTTTCCGGAGCCTGTTGGACCAATCAAACCAAAGGTTTCTCCTTTACGGATATCTAAATTGAGATGATCTACAGCTACAATTCTCTTATCTTTTATATTAAATATCTTCGTTACATCTTTCATAAGTATCATAATGTTCTCCAGTGTGAATGAAATTCACCATTTAAATATTTGTGATTCTTTCTGCAATAGATGACCCAATTTTATAACCCACTCCTATTTTTTACTCACAAGAAGGAGGTGCAAAAACCAAAATGGTTAAACAGTCTGCTAATTCCATCCGTCAATATTTTAAATGCTGGATAATTCATTTTTATGCTTTCCGATGAAGAAGCATTCTCTTTACTTAATGGCATTGAGAATAAAAATTTGAGAAAGCACATGATTGCAGTTGGTGCCATAATGGAGAAGATGGCAGATTTTTTTGGGGAAGATAAGCACACCTGGAAAATGACTGGTTTATTACATGATATTGACTATGGCAAGGCTGATATGCAAAAGCATGGCTTAATCAGTGCTGAAATGTTAAAAGGAAAACTTCCTGAGGAAGCGCTTCACGCCATAAAAGCTCATAATGAAAGGACGGGTTTTAAGGCAGAAAGCATGCTAGATAAGGCACTCATTGCTTCTGATGCTGCATCTGGTTTGATAGTGGCGACAGCATTGGTCATGCCAGAAAAAAAATTATCTCAAGTAAAGGTTTCATCCTTATTAACAAAATTTAAAGATAAATCTTTTGCGAGAGGTGTGGAAAGAGAAAAAATTATGATTTGTGAGGAAATAGGCTTACCATTAGAAAAATTTCTTTCCATTGCCCTTCAAGGAATGATGGAAGTAAGGGAAAAATTAGGACTTTAACGGCGTATTGTTTCCCTGCGAGAGGGACCATTTGAAATGATTGTAACTGGTTTTTTGAGATAGCTTTCGATGAAGGAAATATATTGCCTAGCTTCCTTTGGCAAATCCTCATATTTTTTTACTCCTCTCGTACTCTCCCATCCATCTAATTCTTCATATACTGCTTTGCATTTTGATAGAATGTGGAGAGACGATGGAAAGTTTTTTATTTCTTCCCCTTCGCATTCATATGCTATGCAAATCTTCACTTTTTTTAAGCCATCTAAAACATCGAGCTTTGTCAGAGCAATTTCATCAGCCCCATTCAGCCTGCATGCATAGGAAGCAGCAACTCCATCAAGCCATCCGCATCTCCTTTTTCTACCCGTCGTTGTCCCATATTCATTTCCCTTCTCAACCAAATGATTTCCTATTTTATCTTTTAATTCAGTTGGCATTGGACCCATTCCAACTCTAGTTGTGTATGCCTTCAGCACTCCTATTATTTTATCAATTTTTTTTGGGCTTATGCCTGCTCCTACGGGTGCGCCACCCGAAATTGGGTGTGAGGATGTTACATAAGGATAAGTGCCAAAATCAATGTCAAGCATGCATCCTTGTGCTCCCTCAAATAAAAGAATTTTTCCTTCTTCCAGAAGATTGTGAATGATGAGAGTTGTATCATTTACATATTTCTTCAATTTTTTTCCATAGGATGAATATTTTTTAAAAATTTCTTCTGCATCAATTTTTTTTATTTTTAATGCCGTTAGTATCGCCTGCTTTATCGGCAATATCCTTTCTAATTTTTCTTTAAAAATTTCTTCATCAATGATGTCCCCCATCCTTATTCCATGTCTTGCAATTTTATCGGCATAACATGGTCCTATTCCTCTTCCTGTCGTTCCTATTTTTTTATTCCCCAAAAATTTTTCCTCAGCACCATCAAGAATGCGATGATAGGGCATGATTACATGTGCTCTCTCGCTAATAACCAAATCAGGTTCAATGTTGTTTTCCTTTAGCATGCTTATTTCCTCTAACAGCACCTCTGGGTCAACAACAACACCATTTGCTATGACTATCTTTTTCCCCCTAACGGCTCCAGATGGAATGAGATGGAATTTGTATTTCTTTTTGTTTACAATAACTGTATGTCCTGCATTATTTCCTCCCTGAAAGCGTATAACGCAATCAGCATTGCCTGCATAAAAATCAGTTATCTTTCCCTTACCTTCATCACCCCATTGAAGACCGACGAGGACAATAGCTGGCATCTTTCTCTAAACTCCTATAGAAATTTTCCCTTCTTTTTTTAATTTCTCTAAGTTTTCATCAATGATTTTGTCCAATTCTTCCTCCACCATCTTACGAGCCTTTATATTTTGCTCCTCCACCATCTTACGAGCCCTCTCATATCTACTCTTCCTTTCCTTTTTGATGGCAATAATTTTGCCAAGCATTGTGACTGCTTTTTGATGCAATTCGTTTGCTTTGTTTTTCACTTCCAAATATTCTTTATGCTTCTCATCCGCCTCTCTAATTAACTTTGCTACTTCCTCCACCAATTTTACATATTTTTCATGATATTCCTGGCTTTCCTGATAATATTTTACCACCATCTCATGTTCTTTATCTGCCATGCTGAAAAGCTGATCAATCGATTTATCCAAATCGGTTAAATCAATCTCTATTTTTTTCTGCTTATCAATCTCTATTTTTAGTTTCTCATATTCTTTCCTTTTTTCTTTTATCTCCTTTATTATTTCCTCCTCCTGTTTGGGAGACATTGGAACGGTCTCTTGCTCATATTCCAGCCGTCTGATCTCAAGTCTCAGTTCTTCTGCCCTCAAAAAAATGTTTCCTTTGTACTGTGATTTTTGCTTTCTTTTTGCTTTGATGAGCTCTTTTCCTTGATTTTGATATTCATTTCTCCTTTTTTTGTGCTCTTTCATCTTTTGTACAATCTCATCTCTTTTCTTTTTTATCTCTTTCATTTCCTCCAGAAGTTTTTTCTTTTCTTGGTTCAAAAGGTCTCTTTCCTCGCGCAGCAGTTTTGCCATTTTATGGAGCTCATCCCTCTTCTCCTTTAATTGCTGATATTTTTCTTCCGATTTTCCCAGTTCCTCCCTGAGCTTTTTGGAGGGAAGAGAAGAAATTTCCTGCATATGGATGTGTATGAGTTCATTACATAAAAAATTTTGGAAAGGTGATATGATTTATGAAAATTTATTTCAAAAATAATAGAGAGTGACCTGCTTTTTCGGTGATTTCTTTTTTTACATCTCTACAGAACACCCCAAGTATTTTTCTTCTTTTTTTCTCTCTTCCTACAACAATAAGACCTGCATCCAACTCACGAGCAATTTCTCCTATCTTTTCTTCAATTGAACCATGTAAAACCATTGTTTTTATTCCCTTTTCTTCAAATTTTTTAACAAATTCTTCTCCGTTGCGAAGAAGATAATCAATGGGTTTTTTAACAGATCTTCTTCCTTCACTATCAACCTCTACTCTATCAGATGTATCTACGATGTAAATAATATATGGCTCGTAACCTAGTGCTTTAGATAGGGTAAACGTAACTTTAGGAACTTTTTTATTTGGTGATAGGTTGGAACATATCCCTAAAACAATGTTTTTCCCTCCCTCCATTTCAACCCATATAGGTATGTTTACTTCCTCAAAAAGTCGGTAACGTAGCATGCATTCCTTCTCAAAACCCATCAAAATACAAGTAATTCTCTCTCTTTGCACTTCTTCCTTTATTATATTGGTGAATTCCCCTTCCAGAACTTTTTTCTCTGGCTCTTTTTTAAAAAATTTGTTGGCTTCTTTAAATATCAATGAATGTGCCATAAAATTCCCCGTTGCTGTCACTTCCTTTTTTAATTCTTCTCTCTCATATTCAGTATTCACCGATTCAGCCACCTCATCAATCTTTTTTAGTGTTTTTTCTTCTATAATGTAAACTATCTCTATGAAACTTCCAAAAACTTCTTCAAGCTCACCTGCCCTTTTAACCGCCTCTATTGGAAAATATTCAGATGATATTGGCACAAGAATTCTTTCAAAAATATTGGTTTGCATATTCTTACCACAAACGTAATTTGTTTATATAAAACTTTCTTTATTGGTTATGATTACTTTCATACAGCTCCCCTCCACTTTCCCAAGATTTTTAATCATCTGAAAATCTTCAACAAGTTAAGTGGAGTGCAGCGACCGCACCCTTTTCTTTATTAAACAGATGGCATGCTTCTTCGGTTTTTAAAATTTCAAACTTAATGCCTCTCTCCCTCAATTTTTCTTTTACTTCTGCTGGCACTGCAACCATGCCATAGGCGCCAGTACCTATAATTAATTTTTTTGGCTTTTCCTTTATAATTTCCTCTAAGTCTTCTATATTTATTTTATGTCCCTCTCTCCTTCTCCAATTTATTTTTACTCTATCGGGAAAGATAATAACATCATTTGAATACGTTTTGCCATTTATTGTTATGCTACCAAAGGAATATTTTTCTATTCTCATTTTATTCACCTGCAAACCCCTGTACCACTCAGCCTCATTCCATATCTTATATGGGGTCCAAATATTTTTTCTTTTCATTGATTTACTATTCATAAGTACCTTAAGTTTTTTGCCTTTAAAAGATGAATCATGATTTATATCAATAAAAAATTTTGTTTCCAACAAAATTTAAATATAAATTTTGTATTTTCAGCACGGTGGCAATTCTGGGAGGGGCAATTGCCACACAGAGTTTTTTACCACCTCCATCTCCCAGCCCCTCCCCACCTCCTTATAAAATACTCTCTTAACCTGGTTATAAATTATAACTTTTATAACTGCTAGAACACCATGAAAGAAAATGCTTATATAATCTAAATATTTTCCATTCGCCAAATGAATGAGCCAAACTTGAATATCGGGAGAGGCGAGGTGCATAGAGGCACAATTCAATGCACAGAGCTGGAGGATGCAACCCCCGTTCTGCTCCACTATTTGGTCATGAGGGGGGTAAGGAAAAAACCTGTTCTGCTCTTAAATGCAGCATTGCATGGTGATGAGCTCAACGGCATTGAAGTCATAACAAGGATATTTGAAAAAATAAACCCAATGGAATTAAAAGGTACAATCCTGGCTGTTCCTGTTGTAAATACACTTGCATTCAAAGCAAGAAGCAGAGAAGACCCAATTGATAAAAAGAATTTGAATAGAGTATTCCCTGGAAAGAAGGAAGGGACAGTAACAGAAAGAATAGCTTACTATTTTTTTAATAAATTCGTAAAAAAAGCAACCTTTGGCATAGATTTGCACACGGGAATGAAGGGTCATTTACTCATCCCTCATCCAAGGATAAGGGTTTTAAATACTCCCTCTCCCTCCTTAGAGCATTTTCAAGCATTGGGAACAGAGATAATTTTTTACAACGAAGGAGAGAAAGGCATGCTCAATATAGAGGCTGAAAAAATTGGCATTCCAATTGTATGTTTTGAGATAGGAGAGGCAGGGCGGCTGGATGAATATTATATAAAAGAGGGGATGAAAGGCATCCTCAATTTTATGAAATATTTTGGAATGCTTGATGGTGAGCCTGAGATTCCTGAAAAACAAATTCTTTTGAAGGATTACAAGGAGATAGCATCGAAAATGAGCGGCATTTTTCATCCAAAAGTTAATGCTGGAGATGTTGTCAAAAAAAATCAATTGCTTGGCATAATAAACTCTCCTTTTTACAGCGAGAAGCATTATGTAAAATCTCCAGAAGATGGAGTTGTCATTGGAATAAGAACACAGCCAATTGTTAGACCTGGGACAACTGTTGCATGGTTCATGACCTTTGATCAAGGAAAATTATTGCCAACTTTAAAAGGTAAAAAAATTATGGAGACATCTTCAAGAACTTTTTCAATGGTGCAAGAAAAAGGGGTTGAGATTTCTTAGACCAATGGGCGATTTTTTTTGGTGTGTTCCCATATTTTGTTTACCAGCTGTGCCACTCTTTCTTCAACAGAGCCATCGCTTCTCTCAAACCATCTCCTTATGACATCCCCACTTGTCCTCTTTTTCTGCACCCTCCTTTTTATGATGTCTAAATAACGAGGTTTGCAGCCAAGTGTTTTAAGCCCTTTCTCTGCTTTTTCGATACCCTCCATAAGGTAATTTTTAGTAGGTATTGACTTTCCATTCCATATAAATTCCCCTTTAATCGACTTCCTTATTGCCTCAATTCTATTTATTTCGATTTCTTTCAGAGAGGGAAAATCCTGGCGGCTCCATCTCTGGGCATATTTCAGCCTCCCTACTGTAAATTCAATCAATGCCATGTTTTCCTTCATTGTGCACTGCATTGGGCAAACTCTATTCTCCACTCTAAACGGAATTTCAAATCTTATCCTAGCATCTTCATGCCTTTCCTTAACCAGGCTGGTGAGTGAAGAGCCAAATATTGGTTGAAATGATAAAAGATATTCTCCATAGTCGATTAGTGAGGTAGGATATTTTTTTAACTTTGGAAATCCAGCATTGCCTCCATCTGCCTGTTCATATAACAAAAGTCTGCTTTCTGCATAATCTAAAATTTCTCCAGCCATAATGGGGCTGTTGGCAGAGATGGCAATGTGCTCTGGAATGATGTAAAGAAGCCTGTTATATTTATCTGCTACATCAGGTGGAGATTTCCCTTGTATGTGGAGATGAATTGATTGTATGCAGAGAGCAACATGCTCCGGTCTTATTTCTTTATCTCCTACTTTTATTGGAGGGAATTTGGAGCGCCATGATGCCATTCTCCTTGCTCTCTCTGTTTTTGAAATCCATTTATCAGAGAAGGCAGAGGGATGGGGATTTGAGCCTATGAGGAGGAAGATTGCCTCTGTGCCATGTATTTTCTCGGCTAAATCAACAATGTCCTCTATTACATCAATGAGGTATTCCTCTGTTTCCCTTAATGCTTCCGTTGAATACTCTCTAGGAAAGCTTCTTATCTCCAGCTGGCATGCCCCTGCTTCTTCCCCGAATTCAAAGCCTTGGTATGCTTCATTTAGGGGTGGTATGAGTTTTTTTACCTCTAAAGGATTTCCCTGGCTGTCAGCTAAAACGCCTTCCAACTCTATTCCAAATACGTAGTCTTTAGGGTGATGTCTGTGCTTTTCCCATACTTGCAAGTAGTTCTTTAAGTCCTCAATTGTATTTAGTTCCATGTTTCTCTAATGGGTGAATACTTTTTAATTTATCCTATTTTTTCTCAAACTCCGATGCTATGTTGATGTATTTTTCCAATTCTTTTTTCGACAAAGGAGTTACTTTCTTCAATGCTTCCTCGAAATGCTTTGCATTTACCTTCAAATTCTTTAAATTTTCTTCCTTTATTTCTTTAACTTTGTTTATGTGCTCTCTTATAGCAAACATGACTGCTTCATTGCAAACAGCAGCAATATCGGCACCTGTATAGCCTTCTGTCTCCTCTGCAAGCTTATCCAAATCCACATCCTTTGCCAATGGCTTTTTCTTCGTATGAATCTTGAATATTTCCTTCCTTGCTTCCTTGTCAGGAGGTGGTACATATATAAGCCTATCAAACCTTCCTGGTCTAAGCAGGGCGGGATCAATGATATCTGGTCTATTACTTGCTGCAATAACAGTTACATCTCTCAATTCCTCCAGACCATCTAGCTCAGTAAGAAGCTGACTTATTACTCTTTCCGTCACATGCGAATCTGCAGATATGCCTCTGGAAGGAGTAATTGCATCAATCTCGTCAAAGAATATTATGCATGGTGCTGCCTGTCTTGCCTTTCTGAAAGTCTCCCTTACAGCTTTCTCGCTCTCTCCGACCCACTTTGAAAGGAACTCAGGACCTTTAACGCTTATGAAGTTTGCCTGACTTTCTGTAGCAACAGCCTTTGCAAGCATAGTTTTTCCTGTTCCAGGTGGTCCGTAAAGCAAAATTCCTTTTGGTGGCTTTGCATCCATGTGGTGGAAGATTTCATCATACTTCAATGGCCATTCCACAGTCTCCATCAATGCCTGTTTTACTTCTTTTAATCCACCGATGTCATCCCATTTTACATTCGGACTTTCTATAACAACTTCCCTTAGTGCAGATGGACTCATTGATTTAAACGCCTCATAAAAATCTTTCTCTTTAACTTCAATTTTATTCAAAATCTCTGCAGGAATGCTTTCTCCCTCAAAATCGATCTCTGGAATAACCCTTCGCAATGCCCTTATTGCCGCTTCTTTGCACAATGCTGCAATGTCAGCGCCGGAGTAGCCATGTGTTATTTCTGCAATTTTATCTAGGTCAACATCCTTTGCTAGAGGCATACCTCTGGTATGAATTGTGAGTATCTCCCTCCTTCCTTTAACATCAGGTATTCCTATTTCAATCTCTCTGTCAAATCTTCCTGGGCGTCGTAAAGCAGGGTCAATCGCATTTATTCTATTTGTTGCTCCTATGACAACAACCTTTCCCCTCTCCTCCAGTCCATCCATTAAAGCTAGCAACTGAGCGACAACACGCCTCTCAACATCACCATGCGTTTCCTCTCTTTTTGGAGCTATGGAATCAATTTCATCGATGAATATAATCGAAGGGGCATTTTCGGATGCTTCCTTAAATATCTCTCTTAAATTTTCCTCACTCTGCCCATAATATTTACTCATTATTTCTGGTCCACTCAAAGTAAAGAAGTTTGCATTTGTTTCATTTGCTACAGCCTTTGCAAGCAGCGTTTTTCCTGTTCCAGGAGGACCATGAAGCAGAACTCCTTTTGGAGCTTCAACCCCAATTTTTTCAAACAACTCGGGATATTTTAAGGGTAATTCAATCATTTCTCTTACCTGTTTTATCTCCTCCTCCAAGCCACCGATATCTTCATAGGTAATGCGGGGTATTTTCATTTCCTCCTTTGCAGGCTTCTCGCTTATACTAACGCTTGTATCTCTCTCTATTATCACGGCATCTGCCATTGGAGAAATTTTTGTGACGACAAGGTCAATTTTTCTTCCCATGATGTTTAGTTCAATTACATCTCCTTGTGTGATGACTCTACCTTCCAAAATCTGGGAGAGATATTCTTCTCCACCCATTATTTTAAGCTCTTCTGTAGGTGCAAGAGTGATTCGCTCAGCTTTTTTAGCGACTGCTTTGCGAATCTCAACTTTATCATCAATACCAACGCCTGCATTTCTCCTTATTGTTCCGTCTATTCTAATTATTCCCTTTCCATAATCCTCGGGGTATCCAGGCCAGAACAAGCATGCCGTTCTTTTTTTACCTTCTATGATAATAACGTCGCCTGACGTAAGCCCCATTTTTTCAGAAATGGCTGGGTCAATTCTGCCTATTCCTCTCCCAACATCTCTTGTCTTTGCCTCAGCGACTTTTACCACTACCTTTTCATTTTCTTTCATTTTTATCACCTTTTAAATATTAAATAAAAAAAGGGAAAGAGGATTAGTTGATTTTTATCTTCTTACCCTTTTTCTTTGGTTTTGCCTTCTTTAGCTCTATGTCCAGCACGCCGTTCTGATAGCTTGCCTTCGCAGAGTCTGCATCAACCTCGCATGGCAGCTCCACTTCCTTGTAATACTTCCTCTCGTCCTTGTCTACTCTGATTACCAATGTATCTCCAGTAATTTCTAGGTCGATATCCTCTTTTGATACCCCTGGAACTTCAGCAGTTACACTCACCGTTTTATCTCCCTCGACGACATCCACTAAAGGCTCCCTAGCTCCAATCATTGCTCGAGGTGCACCTGCTACACTGGGAACATTTCCGAATTCTTGGAAATGAGGTTTTCCATCTGGTCCAACGCGTAGAGACCATCCATAGACATAAGGTCCACCCTCTTCTGGAGATGGTAGCTTACCGCTCATTGCATCTCTAGCCATTTGATTCATCCATCTCTGCATTTTTCTAAAGTGCTCTTCAAATTCATCAAAGATGTCATTTCCGAAGCCGAAGTAATCAAACCAATCATCAAAGATATCATCCTTCCTGAAAGGCCATTTTTTCCTCACCATTTTCATCACCTCAATAATGATATATTAGTTGTTATATAAATAGTTTTCGGTCAATTCGTTTGACATTCAGGAGTAGTTAATGTCTATTTATTCCCTTCCTTATGTCTCCTTTTCATATATCCTACGAACTCTTTTGGAGTCAGAATTTTTAAATCTTTTATTTTTTTCAATTCTTTATCCTTTGTTATAAAAACATCTGCTTTCTTTGAAGTAATTATTATCATTGCATCTGGCAACTTCAGCCCATATTTTCTCCTCAACCTAGCAGATTCAACAGCTATTTCCAAATCAATTGGTACAATTTCATATAATGCTGCAATATGTTCAACAAATTCTTCCGCCTCACTCTCCTCATTTCCATAAAAGCCAGCACATACCTCAGCCACTACGATTGTCGAAATCACACCTTTTACTTTCCCTTCATCTATTAAATCGAGTATATTTTCACAATGTTGGGCATCCTCTTCTCTATTTTTCACACTCAGAAAAACATTTGTATCTAAGCAAATTTTCATATCCATTCCTCCCTCAATTTCCTCTGAAACTCCTCGCTTTTTACATCCAATGGTTTTCCTGCTTTTAAAATATCTTTTAACTTTCTTATTTTCAATTTTTGTAAGCTTACTTCTCCTCTTTCCACTTTAAATATAACCCTCTCGCCAATTCCTATGTCCAGCTTTTCTCTTATTTTCTTTGGTATCACGATCTGCCATTTCTTACCAACTTTTACAATTTCCATACAAGAAAGTATGACATTCCTACTTATAAATCTTACCAATTATTGGTTCCCTCTTCTCCAAGATAACAATGTGTTTCCCTACCTTTCTTTTTTAATCTTATCTTTCCAATGCGTTTTAGAACTTTGATGTTGTAATTAATTTTCTGTTTCTTCTCTTTTAATTCAGTTGCTATTTCTTTTTGAGTTATGCCTTCTCTTTCCTTAATTTTATTTAGAATTGCTATTTGCAAATCTGTTAATCTATACTTCTCCTTCTCAGGGAATTTCATGCCCGTTGGGTAAAATGCTCTATATCTCATTCCTTCCCTCCTTGATTTTATCATTCCCATCTTCTCCAGCATATACAAATGATGCGATAATGTCCCATTTTTTACCTCCAGTTTTTTCAGTATATCATTGTAATGTGTACCTGGATGACTTTCAATATATCCATAAATTCTTCCTCTTACGAAATGTGATCGCTCTGCAATGGCTAATGCAGGAATGAATGAGGGGATACTAACATTGGAAAATGTTTTTACTGAGGGAAACGCAATACTAAATTTTAAATATAATGTAAATAATATAAGTAATGGCAGTAATATGGATAATATATATGTTTCAAAAGTCACATCAGCAGGGCAAATATCAATTCCAAAAAAATTGAGGGAAACTCTTGGATTAAAAGAAGGATATGTAGTCCTTGAGAGGTGTGGTGATGCAATAATTTTAAAGAAAGTGAAGTCTTATGAGGAAGAGTTGTTCGCATACTTTGAAAAAGGGGCAAAGCGTAGGCGTATAACAAAGGAAATGTTGAGAAAAGCTGTTGAAGAAGCAAAGCGCGAAACTTTTAGAGAAATGTATCAGCATGAATAGAATAATTGCAGATGCTAACGTCCTGATATCAGGACTTTTATGGGATGGAAATGAAAGAGAAATATTGAGACTTGCTGCCAGAGGGGAAATGGAATTGGTAATTTCATTATACATCCTGCGAGAGGTTGAAAACGTCCTTATAAATAAATTTGGGTTTGATGAAAATAAGAGTAAGGAAGCAATAGATTTCATTCGCATGATTTCACATGATGTTGTGGATGTATCTGAGGAAGAAATTAATGAATGTTTTAATAAATTAAGCGATAAAGAAGATGTGCCAGTTCTTGCATCAGCAATTAAAGCAGGCTGCATACTTATAATCGGTGACAAAAAATTGTTAGAGGAAGCGAGGAGATTAATTGATGTGAAAGATGCAAAGAAAGGACAAACGGTGAACTTTAAATAATAAATTTGCATAAAAGGCTTGAAACAATGGCTATCACAGATCTCACTTCTATGGGAAAACCGCAATGGGATGTTAAGAATGAAATTAGCCAAAGATTGCAAAAACTTGTTGAAGAATTGCCTGACTATTGTTTTCAATGTGCCAAATGCACTTCTGGTTGTGAAGCACATAAATTGCTTGAATTAGAGCCTCACAAAATTATTGCTTTGCTAAAGAGAGGGCTTATAGATGAGATGATTAACTCCGACATCATATGGACATGTGTAACATGCTTAAAATGCAGGGAAAGATGCCCTCAAAAAGTATCACCAGTCGATGTTTTATTTGCTTTAAAAAACATGGCAGTAGCGCAAGGAAAGCAAATTCCTGGGAAATATACTGCCATGTTGCAATCCATTCTCTCTACGGGTTTAATTCAAAGCACTCAAAAAAGTTTGATGAAGGATGGCAAAACAAAGGATAGGGGCGAATTAAATTTGCCCCCCCTTTCAAAGCCAAAAAATATGGAAAAATTTATGGCAACTCTAACAAAAATTGCGATACAAAAAATTTGATGAAAATGAAGAAATACGCCCTTTACCCGGGATGTCTGATGCCGACAGAGCAATATGCCTATGAGCTTTCTATAAGAGAAATTTTACCTTCCTTTGGCATCGAGATTATTGATGTAGATGGTTTTTCGTGCTGTGGAGAGCCAATGAAAAGCGTAAATCAATTCCTTACCCTTTATCTCTCAGCAAGAAACATTGCTCTTGCTGAAGAAAATGGGCTTGATATGTTTGTTC
>Ga0164318_10001023_pt1 | contig 23829 bp, 23 predicted proteins | sample GuaBasSedimGuay9_FD_113734 | JGI IMG/M metagenome (GOLD analysis project Ga0164318, IMG submission 113734) | Subseafloor sediment microbial communities from Guaymas Basin, Gulf of California, Mexico - Guay9, Core 4571-4, 0-3 cm | ecosystem: Environmental > Aquatic > Marine > Hydrothermal vents...
AATGAATTTGACAGTTACGGTAGAATTTGTCAAGAAGTGTTCAAAAAGATTCATTTATGCTAATTTTGACCCAATAAATGAGTTGATTTTGGTTCAAAATCAGGCAATTACGTGAGAAATTGCGGAAAAAAGGTTGTTTTTTGCAAACTGTCAAATGGGTTTTCGTGATTATTTAGATGTTGAACTGTCAAACTTAGGTTGTAAGAAGAGAAATAATATTCAATCTCAGCAGAGTTGTAATCATGCTGTTATTGATAATTCTGTTTTTCTTTGAATGGCATTCTTTTGGGATGAGTTTTATCATTGCTGCTTTTTTTAGTGCAGGATATGTTTTTTTAAGCAAGAAATAGTTATTTTGTCTGTCTTATTCAACATACAAAACAAGGTACTCTGGGTTTTTCTTGATTTTCTTGACGATATTTGCCGGTCCGATTATCGTAAGACCGCTCCTTTTTCCGCTGATTGCTTGGACAAGCAGTTTTTTGATTTTCTTAAGCAATGTGTTATCTTTGTTAATATCAAGGCATGCAATTTCAATGCCTGTAAAATTGTCGGAGATATTTGTCATTATCTCGTTTATAAGTGCTGTCTGTTCACTGGGCTTGATTTCCTCATCAATTATCAGGATGTTCTCATTTTTCAAATCCCTTATAATCTTCCAGTCAACACGACCTTTTTTCAATTCAATAATTTTTTTATGCGGCAGAATCTTTATTTTTAATTGCATATCTATTATTTATAGATAAATCTTTTAAAATTAAATTATACTAATTTGTATGGAATCGAAAAATTTGAATAAAAAAGAAACCGGTACAACAACAATGGGCATTGTTTGCAAAGATGGACTTGTTCTCGCAGCGGACAATAAGGCGACTGCTGGACACCTTATAGTGAATAAAGACACAAGGAAAATTTACAAAATACTCGACAACATGGCAATAACAATCGCAGGAACAGTTGGTGATGCTCAATCCATGGTGAGATTGCTGAAAGCAGAAATGAGATTGTACGAATACAACAAAAGCAAGACAAGCGTAAAGGCGGCTTCAACATTGCTTGCTAATATTTTGCGCTCTTCGTACAAAAGCTATATGCCTGAGATGGTGCAGTTGATTTTAGGAGGCTATGACTTCAGGGGACCGCAGTTATTCTCTCTGGATCTTGCAGGAGGAATGTCTGAAGAAAAACAATACACTTTCAGCGGCTCAGGCTCTGTTATTGCTGTAGGTGTCCTCGAAGGAGATTACAAGGACAATATGACAATAGACGAAGGGGTGGTGCTTGTAAAAAAGGCATTGACTGCTGCAAAGGAGAGAGATGTCTTCAGTGGAGGCATCGGCTTTGATGTTCTTAAAATCACAGAAGGCAAAACTGAATGGATAAAGCTTTAATCTTTTTCAAAATCTAATGCCTTGTTAATTATAGCGCAGAATAATCGTTTTGCTCAGGCAGATTATCTAGTTTATTTTATGTCTTCCTCTGCTTTCTTATGGAGATTGCAGAAGTAAGAAAACCAATTAATAGAAAAGCCATTGCATTAATGTCAGGTACAGGCTTTTCGAAAAAATATCTTCTGTTGAATGGAGTGATTGTGTATGTTGCTGTGTCTTGGGCAGAAAAGCCAGTCATGCGTGAAGTAACTGTTACGATAAGATCCCCGCTAACCTCGCTTATTCCTCTTGAAATCAGCATAATTTTTTTAGAACTATTTGCTTTTATTTCGCATTCTATGACCTTGTCATTTTCTGCTCCTTCCATTCCTTCAATAAAGGAAAACTGCCATATTGTCTGTGCGCCGCTTGTTCCATCAGGAGTAATTTCAACATCGAATATATCATCTACATTCAGCGTATTGTTTATTTCAATAATATTTTTGATTAATATGTCTTTCAAAGCAGTTACCGAATTATCTTTGAATGAGACAGCAGGGTAAAAAGAAGTTACTGGATCATTGCAGATGCCATTAAAGCAAAAATTGCTTTCGCATTCTGTATTTGAATTGCACTGGCAGCCATATATTGCATTTTCCTTCCATATTGAGCCGTCCCACCAAAATACATTTGTTTCTCCATCACAGTCAAGGGCATAGTCGCTTAGGTTTATTTTTTCGCAGACAAAAATTCCCGAAATTTGGTATGTATTATTAATATCTATCTGGGTCTTTGCTGGCATTAATGTGCATGCACCAAAAGAAAGAGCACTCATGTATATAAATGCGATTAATAAAGTAAGGGAAGCAATATATTTTTTCATGTAATAATAGGAACTTAAAATTTATTAATGCTTTGCTGCCAACTTCACTGCTTCTGCAACATCGACTGCGACTTTCCTGTTCAATGGAGAGGGAATTATATTATTTTCATTTAGCTCATCAGGGGCAATCGTATTGGCTATTGCCATGGCTGCTGCAAGCTTCATATCTTCTGTTATCTGCTTTGCTTTTGCATCAAGGGCCCCCCTGAAAATCCCGGGAAATGCCAGGACATTGTTTATTTGGTTTTCAAAGTCAGACCTTCCTGTGCCTATTATTCTTGCTCCTGCTCCTTTTGCCAAATCAGGCATAATTTCAGGGACAGGGTTTGCCATTGCAAACACTATTGCATCTCTTTTCATTGATTTGACCATTTCGCAGCTGACGATTCCCGGCGCAGAAACGCCGATAAAAACATCTGCATCTTTCATTGCATCCTCAAGCAGCCCTTTTTTGTCGCTTTTGTTTGTGATGGATGCAATTTCTTTTTTTGCATCATTAAGATTATCCCTGTTTTTGTGCACAATTCCTTTGCGGTCGCATATTATTATATCTCCTACATTTGCAGATAAAAGCATTTTTGCAACTGCTGTTCCTGCTGCTCCTGTTCCGCTTATTGCAATGCTGATGTCCTCAATTTTTTTATTGACTATTTTTAATGCATTGATAAGGGCTGCCAAAACAACAACTGCTGTCCCGTGCTGGTCATCGTGAAAAATAGGGATTTGCATTATCTTTTTCAGCCGCCTTTCTATTTCAAAGCATCGCGGCGCAGAAATATCCTCTAAATTTATCCCGCCAAATGTTGGCTCAAGCAGTTTAACAACATTTATTATTTCTTCAGTATTTTTTGTTGAAAGGCATATTGGGAAGGCATCCACATCTGCGAACTCCTTGAATAAAATGCATTTTCCTTCCATGACAGGCATTGCCGCTTCCGGTCCGATATCCCCCAATCCCAGCACAGCAGTCCCATCAGAGACCACAGCAATAAGGTTTCCCCTGCTCGTGTACTTCCAGACATTTTCCTTGTTTTTGCTGATTTGGCGGCAGGCTTCTGCAACGCCGGGAGTGTATGCAATGCTCAAATCATGCGCTGTTTTTATTGCGCCGAATTTGTTTGATATTGTAATTTTGCCTTTTTTTTCTTTGTGCAATTTCAAAGATTCTTCTGATATGGAATCCATATTAATTAAAAAAAAAAGAAAAATATTTTATCAACAACTGCCTATGCCTGATTTGCCGGAATATGTTGGCGAAAAACTTGCTGCTGCATTCTCTTTAGTTAATACTGTAGAGCAGTATTCTGGCTTAGTAGTGAATCCTCCACACAAAACGGATTTTACTGCTTCTGCTGTCCTTCCTCCAAAGTCAAATTCACTTACTCTTTCATCATTCATTATCAATGTAGGAGATCCTCTTACACTATACTTTTTGTTCAAATCGAAATCAACCTGCGCATAAGCAAGACCTTTTGAAGGGTCTGTCATGCATGCATTTAGTTTGTTTATATCTACAGCAGATGATGTCAGGCACTCATCAGTTTTTCCTTCTTTTATATAGCATGACGCGTATGGCCAGTATTTATCTGCCTGTTCTTCTCTTAAGCATATTTGCCTTAAATTTTCTTGTGCTTCTGCATCGCCATGCATAGAAGTTATTTTATTGTCAACCACAGCACCCATGTATCTTATCATTATATTATTTGATGCCTCTGGAATTTCCTTGATTATCTCTGCCATAATTCTCTGCATTTGTAGTCCATAAGGGCATCTTGAAACCACATAAGCTTCCAATTGAGGGTTAGCTGACTGTTTGATTATTTTATTTGACGAAGCTCCTGCATTACTGTTATCAGTGTTTTTCTGTTCTGCCTCTTTTTTTTCATTTTTCATTTTTTCAATTGTCTGCTTGTATTCCTCTATGTCTATTCCTTTTGGAAACAATACCTTTCCGTCCATTGTTATGAATGAATTGAACACTGTATCTCCCTGTGGACCAGCTAATTTTACATTGACTGAGTACATTCTATGGTTTTTCGTTGAATTTACGATAGATGGAGTTACATTCAGCATTTCCAGGTTCGGATCCATTTCAACCACATTCAGAACAATGGCTTCTGCCTCTGCCAGAGATATATATGTATCATCCGCAATTGCAACACCATTATTTGCTGCAACCTCAGGATTTGCATTTATCTGGGTGTATGCAAACATTATAAGTATGCCTATTACAACTCCTGCAGCAAGGTATATTGCTTCAGTTTTGCAAATTGTACTTTCCTTTTTAGACTCTGTCTTTTTACTAACACCAACTGTTTTTTTCACATCTTTTTTTACTTCCTTTTTTTGAACTTTTTTAGAAGTTTTCGATGCTGTTTTTTTTGCTTTTTTTGCTACCATAATCATCATTTTTTAATAAGAATTAAACTCCGTTATATTTAAATAACTTTCCTATTTTAAATGGTATGGCAGATAAAACATATATATCTAAAATAAAGCAGGCACTCTCCAGCAACCATATTGTAATTGGTTTGAATAGAGTGATGAAGTTAATCAAAACAGGAAAACTGTCAGATGTTTATTATTACAACTCTTGCCCTAGCACTGTTGTTGATGAATTAGCATATTACCGCTCTTTATCCAGTTCTTTAAATTTAGAGCAAATACCAATATCCAATATTGAATTTGGGACGATGTGCAAAAAGCAGTTCATGGTAAGTGTTGTTGGAATCATGAAATAAATTCTATTTTATGCTCTATGAGAAAAAAATTGAAAAAAGCAGCAAAATTTATTTTGGAGCAGCAAAATGGCAAGGAAAAAAAGACAGAAAAGCGCACAATAAAAAAAAGACTGACTGGCATCTATAAAATAAAAAAAAAGATTTTTTTTAATCCCGAAAAGAAAAGTAAATATATTATCATTGGCATTCTATTATGCACTGTCCTGTATATTTTTGCGCCAAATGGCTTATTTTTTATTGCTGCATTGATTATAGTTTCACTGTCCCGTCTTTTCCAGAGATTTTGCCCTTTTGAAATAGGGATTGAACTAATTACCTTATTTACTGCTTGTTTTACTATTGCATACGGTCTTTTGATAGGATTAATATTTGGTTTTTTTTCAATGCTTGCAGCAATGATAATTTCTGATGAGATAAAAGAAAGATGGTCTTTCATTGCTCTTATTTCTATTCTTTCTGTTGCATTGATTGCTGGTCTATTTCCTTATGAAAACTATATGTCTTTTGCAGTATTCGGACTGCTTCTGGCATTAGTGTACGATTGTTTGTTTGATTTGATTTTTAGGGTTACTCTTGGACGAATGAATATATTCAAGAGAGTTATATTCTATGTTACTCATCTGTATTTCAATTATTTTTTGTTTTTCTATCTTGGAAAAAAAATACTGGCTTTTCTTATTGGTGCATAAATGCAAAGAAAAAACAAAAAATATGACGAATCAATACTGCAGCGCAAGAGTTCTGCAATTTACCGGATAAAGTTAAAGTCCTGAACGAAGGCTGATTCTATCCCTGCCTTCTTTCAATCCCTGCCAGTAAAATCCCCGCGGCAATCAAAAGGCGACGGTCTATTAACGGGTCTTCTGATATTGTCATAAGATATTTAAGCACAAATGGGTTGAACTCCTGATTAATTCTGGCTATTTCCCTGTTGTTTGCACTGATGATAAATTTTTGCGGAATCAAATTGATGAATCTGCTCAGAAGCGCACTGCTCATGCTTTCCTCGGTCAATTTGCCAATCTCGTGCCCGTCATTGGAAAGAAAAGTCCATTCATCCTTTAAGAAAGATTTTAAGCCTTCTCTTCTTATCGCTCCGACAGGCTCGCCTGTAGTCGTATCCTTTACATTGTAAGTTGCGCTGATGTCGAAAATCTGGGGGGTTTTTATCGTCAAAAGCTCGCGGCTCTGGGTTTCATCAGAATAAATCCTGAAATCTTCTTTTAGCTTAAATGCTTTCTGCTTTGAATAAAAAAGAATATTTCCTGCCTCATCATAGACATGAAAAGCCCCGCCAAACAACTTGAAAACTTTTCTGCGAAACAAATACTTCCTGTGCTCAAACCGGTCGCTGATTTGGGTTTCCATTAGTTTATTGGGAGCATATATTTATATATCTTTATTCGGGGAAGGCATGAAGGAAGTGATTCAGCCCATTGGATAAAATAAGTTATGCAATATCCTATAGGTCAGGGATTATATTCAACCCGTTAGATAAAGCAAGTCAGGTATTATCTAACAGGTCAGGGATTTTCACGAGATTTAATATATAGTATTAATAGAAATTGGCGTAGCCTGATTTGGGCGGAGGAAAACAGTAGAGCGAAGCCGCAGCCGTTAAATCGCTGTTAAGTCCCTCTAATGAATGAGGGTCGAGATTTTATGAATTAAAATCGGAGAAGTCGCGAGTTTGACGAGCTTTTTAACAATTAACTTGTTCTAAAATGCCAACATAACATCCGCTTAATTCTGCGGAATATTTGTGCTGTTCAATATTTTCATTTACGTCATCTGGGCTAAATTTGTAACAAGAATCTTCTTCAATCCAATTCCAACTTTTTGAACAAGCGAATATTGAATATTCTTCTCCTGTTGTTATGTCGGATAATATTAATCTTTTTCATAATATCCAGCAGAAAGAACAAAATCGCCACCTGTTGTACTAATTAATTTAGCTGTAACAAATTCTGGTTCTGTTGTAGTAGTCGGAGTGGAGGTTTGTTCTTCAGGTTTTATCTGTTGTTGAACACAACTCCCAATAACAAGTACTCCTAAAATTGCAATAACACTACTAATCCAATAATATTTTTGTTTCATATTTATTCTATAAATTTAACGACTTTTAAATAACTTTTATTATAGTGCGAGCCGATCTCGATTAGACTTAACAATTATCAACCGAATTGTTTGCACTAAAACACATGAAATCACAACAAAAAGCGAATAATCTCCTTCCTTAATAACTTTAAGCCCAAATACATTTCTGTACATTCATGCAGATTTATTGGCGGTCAGCCTAAACGCAACTTCATTTGCTTTCCTTAAAATCTCCTCTTCTCCTTCCACTTTCCTGTTATGCATCAGTATTTTCCCGTTACAGATAGTTGTATCCACGCAAGTCCCGTTGGCAGAATAAACAAGATTTGAAACAAGATTGTGGTTTGGATTCAGGTTCAGGTCTTTTAAGTCAACAAGAATCAAATCAGCCAGTGCGCCCTCTTCAATCCTGCCGCAATTAAGTCCAAATGCCTTTGCAGGATTAATGGCTGCCATTTTAAAACAGTCCTTTGCAGGCAGGGCAACAGGATTTCTGCTGTAACTTTTTTGCAGCAATGATGCAAATTTCATTTCCTCGAGCATGTCAAGATTATTGTTGGAAGCGCATCCATCTGTTCCAAGACAAATATTCACTCCTGCATTTTTCATTTTTTCATAAGGAAAAACACCGGAGCATAGTTTCATATTTGATACCGGATTGTAAACAACACAGACATTATATTTTTTCAATATCTTTATTTCTTTATCATTTGCATGGATGCAGTGCGCAGCAATTACATTATCTCCCAAAAATCCAATATCTTCAAGATATTCCACTGGTCTTTTTTTGCGCTTTTTTATGCAGTCATCTGCCTCTTTTTCTGTCTCGCTCAGGTGAATATGAATCATTAGATTATGCTTGTCTGCAAATTTCTTTGCCCATAACAATGATTTTTCTGACACTGTGTATATTGAATGAGGACCTAAAGCAAAATTAATCCTGTTGCTGTATTGCTGGCTTTGGATGAATAATTTCTCATTTCTTTCAATCTGCTCTTTTGCTTTTTGATTATCAAACATATCGATAAAAACAGCAGATATATTTGCCCTCAATCCCATTTCATCTGCTGCCCTTGCTGTTGCGCCATAATGCCAGTACATATCATTGAAAAAGGCAGTCCCTGATTTTATCATCTCAAGGCATGCAAATTTTGCCCCCCAATAAACATCATCTTCTGTCAGTCTTGCCTCAACAGGCCAGATTTTCTTTTTCAGCCAGTCTTCAAGTTTCATGTCATCTGCATAGCTTCTAAATAAGTTCATAGCTGCATGCGTGTGCAAATTTAAAAAAGAAGGAAGTACTGCTTTGCTCATGGCATCTATTATATTATCTGCTTTAGCATTGATTTTGCTGTCTATCTTATTGATGATATTGCCTTTTATGTAAATGTCTTTTATTTCATTGCTCAGCAAAGCATTTTTGATTAGGATTGACATGATAATTCATGATTTCTTAATCATCTTAAGCCGAAATATATTCTCCCTTTCCTGCTCTTCTAAACTGAGCCGTATCTTCACAATGTCTCCTTCCAGTTTTGGAAGAAGAATATATTCAAGGGCATTTACCCTTCTCTTTGTTTTTTCTATCTCAATTAGCAGTTTCCTCAGGGTTGTCTCAATTTCAGCAGAGTCAATTATTTTTTCCAAGAGGCATTCATACTGCATTGAAGTGCTGTTCAGCCTTGCAGAGCTTTCTATCCGGCTGTAACCTCTATCGTATATGCTTTTGCATATTTGTCCCTGCTTTGTGATTTTAGGGACTTTAACGCCCATCAGGTTTTTGGTTTCAATATCGAGCGGAATTTCCTTTAGATAAAGAGCCGCTGTCTTTACTGCAACGCCCCCGTCATACATTTCTGTAATTTCCATTTTTTTCTGCGCAACTGCGTAAAGTTCAGAAACCTGATTTTTTAATCCCTTTGCATTTTCCAGAACCTTGAAAAACTCCATTATCAGACCGTCTCTTTTCTTCTTCAGCAGACTGTAGCCATTTTTTGCCAGAGCATACTGCTTTTTTAATTTCAGCAGTTCGCTTCGTGTTAATTTTACATCTCTTGCCATAATAGATTATTGTGAAAATATTCTGCTTTTCAAACCATCATCAATGGTTTTTATCAGGTCTTGATTTTGAAGTTCCTGACTGTCTTTTCCCCCGTTTATATTGATTATGTATGTTGCACTGCATATTTTTTGACCATATATTCCTGCTGTATCGCACAGGCAGCCTGCAACAGATAGCTCTTTATTATCAATCAGATTCCTGTGAGCGTTTATTATTCTTTCAACAGAGTCATGCACATTGTCTTTTACGCATTGTATGTGCTTGTCCACCGCTGCATCTGTCGTATCTTTAGACGAGTTCTTTATGGTCTCAAGGCGTTTTTTTATCGCAGGCGTTTCATCACTAAAATCATCTGCCGCGGCTTTTACTGCACCGCAGTCAGTGTGCCCTAAGATCACGATAAGAGGGATTTTGAGATGATTTATTGCATAATCAATCACTGCATCTGAATCTGCTGAAGTATTTCCTATATCTTTTCCGACAAAAACATTTCCCATAATATCATTAACTTCGCCATATAGATTCAGCGGCATTCTTGAATCAGAGCAGGTTATAATTGCTATTTTCGGACTTTGGTGATCTGCGTGCTTTTTCAGCTCTGCTTGATTTTTATCTGCAATCTGCTTATTGTTTTTGAGCAGGTGGCAAAAAAATTTACAGGATTCTTCAATGGTCATGTTATCATCTCTTGTATTTATGATATTTCTTTTTTGTGTCAGGCGATATTCTTGTCAGCTCATCTGGTGGTATTGTGCTCATAATTTCCCATGCAATATCAAGTGTTTTTTCAATATCTCTGTTTTCATAATAGTCCTGCCTTACAAATTTGTCTTCAAACATATCTGCAAATTTAAGCAACCGCTTGTCCTTTTCGCTCAGGGACTCTTCCCCGACAATTGCGACAAGACCCCTTAAATCCTTTCCTTCTGCATAATTTGCGTAAAGCTGGTCTGAAACCTGCTTGTGGTCTTCTCTTGTTTTTGCAGCGCCTATGCCTGAATTCATAAGCCGTGACAGGCTTAAAAGCACATCAATATTTGGGTAAATTCCTTTCCTGTGCAGTTCCCTGTCCAGTACAATCTGTCCTTCTGTGATGTATCCTGTCAGGTCAGGGATTGGATGGGTAATGTCGTCCCCAGGCATTGTAAGTATCGGCATCTGCGTTACGCTTCCCTTCTTGCCCTTAATCATTCCTGCCCTTTCGTAAATGGATGCAAGATCAGTATACATGTATCCTGGGTAACCTCTCCTGCCTGGTATTTCTTCCCGCGCAGCGCTCATCTGCCTAAGGGATTCGCAGTAATTTGTCATGTCTGTCAAAATTACAAGCACGTGCATATCTTTTTCATAAGCCAAATATTCTGCGGCAGTCAATGCCATTCTTGGAGTTACGATACGCTCTACTGCCGGGTCATTTGCAAGATTCAAAAACACAACTGAACGGGACAATGCTCCTGTTGTCTCAAATTCCTTTATGAATTTATGGGCTTCCTCGTTCGTAATTCCCATTGCCGCAAAAACCACTGCAAATTCCTCTTTCTGGTTCTTTACCTTTGCCTGTCTTGCAACCTGCAAAGCAATGTCATTGTGAGGCAGTCCGCTTGCTGAAAATATTGGCAGTTTCTGCCCGCGCACAAGCGTATTCATAGTATCTATTGTTGAAATTCCTGTCTGTATGAAATCAGCAGGAGAAATTCTCGAATATGGATTGATGGCGGCTCCGTTGACATCCAGTTCTTCTTTTGCAATAATATCAGGACCTTTGTCTATAGGGACTCCTCTCCCGTTAAATATTCTTCCAAGTATGTCCTCAGACACACCAAATTTCATTGTCTCTCCCAAAAATCTAATGGATGCGCTTTTGTCAATACCGCTTGTCCCTTCAAAACTCTGGATGACAACCAAATCCTTTGAAGTGTCCAAAACCTGTCCAAGACGTATATCTCCTGCACCTACTTTTATCTTTACTATTTCTCCATAGCTTATCAAGTGAGTTTTTTCAACAAACAAAAGGTCTCCTTTAATCTTCTTTATTGTTTTATATTCTTTGTAATTCATAATATTCCTCCTTATATGTCCTCAACTAATTTTTTCAATTCTGCCTCTATATTCTTCTTTGCTTTGTCAAGCACTTTTTTATAATCCTCATTGAATTTTGCCTCAGATATGGTGTTTCTTGATTCTATCGCGACAATATCTCTTGCTCTTACACCTTTGTCAAGAGCAGCATACGCTTTCTGCCCTACCCACAAAATCGTATTGAGTATTTCTTTTGTCTTGTCAAGACTGCAGTATGCATCTGTCTTATGGAATGCATTTTGCTGCAGCATGAATTCTCTCAAAAGACGCGCAATCTCGAGAGTAACCTGCTGTCTTTCAGGCAAAGCATCGCTCCCGACCAGTTGTACGAGTTCCTGGAGTTTCTCTTCTTCCTGAAGTATCTTCATGGCTTCGTTATTGAGTTCGCTCCATTTCGAATCTACATTTTTGTCATACCATGGATCCAGTGTCTTTTTGTACAGGCTGTATGATTGAAGCCAGTTTATTGAAGGATAATGCCTCCTGCTTGAAAGCTTTGCATCCAATGCCCAGAATACCTTTACAATTCGCAGGGTATTCTGCGTAACCGGCTCACTGAAGTCTCCTCCCGGAGGAGAAACTGCTCCAATTACTGTAACGCTTCCGATTTTATCGTTAAGCCCGACGCATCTTCCTGCCCTTTCGTAAAATTCAGCAAGTTTTGAACCAAGATAAGGAGGGTATCCTTCTTCCCCAGGCATCTCTTCTAATCTGGATGATATTTCTCTCATTGACTCTGCCCATCTTGAAGTTGAATCAGCCATTAAAGACACATCATACCCCATATCCCTGAAATATTCAGCTATTGTAATTCCTGTGTAAACACTTGCCTCTCTTGCCGCAACCGGCATGTTTGAAGTATTTGCAATTAATACTGTCCTGTTCATCAGCGGCTTCCCTGTCTTTGGATCTTCGAGTTCCGGGAATTCTGTCAACACTTCTGTCATCTCATTTCCTCTCTCCCCGCATCCAATATACACTACAATTTTTGCATCAGAATATTTTGCAAGGGATTGCTGGGTTACTGTTTTTCCGGCCCCAAAAGGTCCCGGAATAGCCGCTGTCCCTCCTTTTGCAAGAGGAAACAAAGCATCAAGGATTCTCATTCCTGTAATTAATGGAACTTCCGGAGGCATTTTTTCCTTTGTCGGACGAGGATGCCTGATAGGCCATTTTTGCATCAATGTTATTTTCTCTCCACCATCCAGTTCAGCAATGACATCCTCTACCTTAAATTTTCCCTTTTCAATAGTTTTGATTGCGCCTTTCATCTTCGGAGGCACCATTATCATATGCTTGATTGTTTCGGTTTCCTGCACTGTCCCGATAATTGCTCCTCCTTCAATAGCATCTCCTTTTTTAACTGTCGGAACAAAGTCCCATTTCTTGTTCCTGTCAAGGGAATTTACAACAACTCCCCTCTTGATGAAATTGCCTGTCTGCTTTTCAAGTTCCGGCAAAGGTCTTTGTATTCCGTCGTAAATGGATTTCAGCAAGCCCGGACCAAGTTCCACACTCAAAGGCAGTCCTGTATTTTCTACCGGCTCGCCCGGCTTTATTCCTGTAGTTTCTTCATAAACCTGTATTATTATCCTGTTATCCTCTATCTGGATAACTTCACCGATAAGCTTTTCATTGCCTACTTTTACAACATCGTGCATTTTTGCGCTTAAACCCTCTGCTGTAATAACAGGACCGCTTATCCTGTAAATCTCTCCTGTATTCTGTTTTGTTTCCATATTATCTCTCTTTTTCTTCTTCATTTAGCAAATCAATACCGATTGCTTTTTTTATCATCAATCTCAATGAATCATCCTTCTGATCCTTTTCCTTCAACACAACAAATATCGGCGAAACCGTTGTCAGTGTCTTGTCCTTTATGTCAGCTTTTAGGTTGTTGAACACCTCTGCCTCTATTATTACAAGACCTATTTCTTTGTTGCTGAGCAGTTCCTTTGCTGTCTTGTTTGCCTCATCCCTGCCTGAAACAACAAAAGACTCCTTGATTCCGCAAAGGTTAAACCCGAGCGTGAATTTATCGCTTCCAAATGTTGCTATATTGTACATAATCTAAATCACCAAGTGCTTCCTTATTTCCTCCTCTTCAAGACCGTATTTTTTCCCGTTTGCAATTGCCAGTATGTTTCTTCGCTCAATATCTTTCTGGGCCAGGTATCCTATCACAACTTCAGCGGATATATTTCTTACCCCGAAAATTTTTTTTGCCCTTGTGATTTTTATTTTTTCAAGCAGGCATTCAAGCAATTCGATATCCTTTGCATCCACTGCCTTTTTTATTATGTCTACATCCTTTCTCTGCCACTTTGTCGCCGAAAGTATTGAAAAGCATTCATCTAAATCCTTTGCATTCACGAGCTTGCGCAAAACCCCTTGTATTCGGGATACTTTGTTTGGTATGATTATCCCAACTATCTTTTCTTTTTCAACATTTTCTCTTTTCAGTTTAAGTATGTTCATTATGTTCTTTGAGCCGATAATCACATTCAGGTAATCAGCCAACACCTCCTGCTTATTTGAAATGCGGTAAAATGATTCTGAAAGATTTATGTAATAGTACATATCCAATATATTTTGCAGGTCAACTAGTTTTTTCTCCTTAAACACTCCTATCAGCAATTTCTTTGTCTTTTTGTCAATTTTAAGCGAATTGAAAAAATCAGTCTCTGTCGGGCGGGTGTAGTATGAATAAAATGACTCGTAAGTCATGTTTCCGAATGGAATTAGATATGGCTTTATCTCGTCAAAGCTCATGCTGTTGATTTTTCCAAGAGCAAAATACTTGACATTGGACAAATAATAGTTCTTGAACAGCGCAGATAAAAGAATATTCAGCCCCCGATAATTTACAGAATATTTTATGAATTCATTGCATTCCCTTGCTGTATTGTATTTCATCGCCGCTTCGATAAGTATATTTTTCGGAACTGTAGCAGATAAAGTGTTTATGGCCTGCGCATAAGTTTTTTTCTTTAAGTAATCTGCAATTTCATAAGGACTATCTGTTTTTAAAAGCCGCTCGTAATCTTCTTTCTTCAGCAAAGAGCCCTTGCGGTACATTATTTTTGCATAAAAGTAAGGGTATTCCTTTAATTTTATTTTTTCGGATTTAATGCGTCCAAATAGCATTTCCTTTGCGCTTTCGTTTATCAATTTCATAGATTCTAATGTTGTTCAAGTTTATTGATTATTGCAGACATCACTCTCTTTTCAAGAATATCTGCCAGACTATCCATTGTCAAATCAATAACTACAGAGTCATCCTTATTTCTGGCAATTATTCCAAAGACAATATTTTCATCTGCCTTTATTTCAATGCCTTTTTCAGCAGATTTCAATATTGCTGCATCGGCAGCAGAAGCATATACTATTGCGTCATCACCAAGCTCTTTTTTGGCTATCATAAGAAGCTTTTTGAGTATTTCCTGCCTTTTAGAGCTTTTGATGTTTTTCAGTTCCTCCTTTGCCTCGCTAAACAATTGCTCAAGTATTTTTTTTTCTCCTGTGAGAATTATTTTCTTGGCTTCCTGCTCATACCCGAAGAGTTTCTCTTTTTTTACCTGTTTTGCCTGTCTGAGTGCAGTTTCTGCAATTTCTTTCGCCTCGCTGTTTGCCGCATCAATTATGGATTTTGCCTTTTTGTCTGCCTCTTTTTGGGCATTTGAAATTATCCTCTTTTCCTCGCTTGTCGCATCTCTTATTATGCTGTCTATCAAATTATCGTCTTTCATTTGTATGCCTCCGTGAATATTTCAAAAAGATGCTTACTTTTATGCATTAAGTATCATTATTGAAATAATCAACCCGAAAATTACCAAAGTTTCCGGCAATACTGTCAATATAAGTCCTTTTCCGAAAAACTTTTCATTTTCTGACATTGCACCTACTGCTGCAACTCCTATTTTCGCTTCTGCATATCCTGCGCCAACTGCGCATATTCCTACGGCAAGTGCCGCTGCTATTGCTGATATTGGTTCTACCATTTTATTTCACCTTTTATTTATTAAATATTTTTGATTGTTTTTTATCCCTTTCCAAAAGGATTGTATTTTTCTCCTCCTCCATCATAGAATTTTGTAAAAAACTCAACATAATGCAGCCTTAGAGTGTGTATGAACGGGCTGAGCATTCCCAGAGCAATATTGAATCCGTGCCCTGCAAACAACAGCAATCCTCCTGCTATCATTCCCATCAGTCCTGTTGAAATCAGATTCAGTGCCTGCTCATTTACAAGAACTGCGAGATAAACCGATGCAAGACCTACTGCCATAAGCCGCATATAGGACAATATATTCCCGAGCAGTCCCGGAATCTCTATAAGTCCGCTAATGCTTTCTGCTTTGTATATCAAGACAATGCTTATCAATGCAAGAATTGCCCCGGCATATATCTGCTTAAAATATATCAACGCAACGCTCAACTGCAGCATAATCCATGCAACAGCCCCTGCAAAATGCATGTAATTTTTGTGCTTCAGATGATTTATTCCGGAAAGAACGAATCCGAGATTTATATGCACAACTCCTGTGCCTATGCATAAAAGCATCAAGGTATTTATTTCATGAACCCTGTGAAAAAAGACATGCAGAGGCATAAGTCCAAAGATGCTCTCTGCCCCGAAAAACTCCCCGAATATAAACCCAAATGCTATCGTGGAAAGCCCGCACATGAAAAATATTTTTGACAGAGACTCTGCGCCTTTCATTTTCATTATCATCAGGGCTATTGAAGTCACAATAATCCCATATCCTATATCCCCCAGCATCATACCAAACAAAAACGGGAATGTAAATGCCATGATTGCTGTCGGATCTATTGTATTAAACTTTGGAAGCTCATAAAACCCTAAGAGAAAATCATAATCCTTGACTGCTTTGTCATGCTTCAGATACACGGGCGCGTTTTCCTCTGCTCTTTTGACTTCAATGTAAATGTCCCTGAACGTTGATATTTTGGCTTCAAGCAGTTTAATCTTTTCGCTCGGGACCCACCCGGAAATATAAATTGTGTTTCTGGTTTCTCCAAAATACAGTCCACTTTGCTTCTTCTCAACTTCCTGCTTTAGAAGCTCTCTTAGAGAAAAAATCTTGTTTTTGTTTTTGCTAAAAAAATCAAACCCTGCCTGCTTCAGTTTCGCTCTTTTTTTTTCAAGACCTCTCTTTTGCTTTTTAAAATAATCAATTATCCTGCAAATATTATTTGTTCTCGCACTGCTAAAATTTTCAAGCATTGTCTGAAGATTCCTTTCTTTTGCATTATGCTTTGAAAGCAACTCTTCTGCCTGCTTTTGAAAATTCAGTGGATACACAGCAATGAAGCATTTTGATTTCTTTGAAGAATAGACAATAGCACTGCACTCTTCATATAGTTTTTTGCAGACAACATCGGCATCAGGGGAACTTGCAAAAACAACATTGCAGTTTTTGAACGGACCAAAAACATTTGTTTTACGCACATTTATCTTCTTCAGCGCCTCTGCCTGATTTAATGCATTGTTCAAATCAATCAGTTTTTCCTTTATTTTTTCAATTTTTTTCATATTCTCAATCTGATCTTCAATCAATGGAAAATATGCCTGCGTATTTACAGGAACTGTTTCGTAATTCTCTTTAATTTTTGATTTTTCAAGGACATTGTTTATTGCAGAAGTGAGTTTTAGATACCTTACAGTAGATGTTTCTGCGCTGTCCAGGGGCGTGGATAAATCAACAAAATCAATTTCACGCTTGTATTTTTTCAGATGAAGCATCTTAAGAGAATAAAGAAGTTCAATTATTTTTTTCTTGTTTTTCTTATTTGTAAAAATCTCAATTTTGTTCATCTTTGCAGGATATAGATTCATAAGCACTCCTTTTTTAGTTTAATTTAAGCAATTCTTCTGAAAAAACATCCTGCAGAGCGGATTTTTTTTGGTCTGCCTTTTTTCTGAATGATTCGACATTGAGTTTTGCTTTTTCAATCAAAGATTCACCCTGTTTTTTGCTTTCGATTTTTGCAGTCTCAAGGGCTTTTTGAGCTTTCTCCTGAGCGTTTTTTATAATCTTTTCCTTCTCAAATAGTGCTTTTTGTTCTTTTTCATCAGCTATTTTACAGGCTTTTTTATTTGCTGACTCAACCCTTTGCCTGGCATCATCCTCTGCTTTTTTTATTTTCTCCAGAATAGAATCATTATTGTGTTCTTTCATTATATCAATGATATTTATGCGAAATTAATAAAAAGCTATTGGCTATATAAAAAATACTATGGCTTCAGATTCAACAAAAATGATGAAAATGTTTATATCAAAACCGTCAAAAATGCTCAATTTCAAGAATCATAATATTAAAAAGCCGCGAAAATACGGGCTGAATGAAAGTGTCTGCAGGAGATGCGGATATCGTGGAAGAGGCATGATAATGCAGTATGACCTGCATTATTGCAGGAGATGCTTTCGGGAAATCGCAAGCGAACTTGGATTCAAAAAATATTCCTAATTCTATCCACGAGAAGACACAGAATAGTTAAATCCACAAGATTCTTACGATTAACACAAGATTAAAACAATAACAAAATCTCGTGAAAATTCCTGACTCATTGGATATTGCATAACTTACTTTATCTAACGGGGTTGAATGAATAAAATTGGTTTCCGTACTTTCCTGCGGACAACCTCGTGAAAATCTGTCACTCCCACATGCTTATTGAAAATATTGCCGGTCCAAACATCCATGGCGTCTTTCCAACATAGTATTCTTCTGTCTGGACATCTATTAGGCTTATTCCATATTGCTGAAGAAATACACTTAATCTTTCCTTTGCATCATCATGCGCCGCTGTTTTATTTGGAAATATCGCTCCGTATCCGACAAAGCCAGGAACCTTGAATGTATATATCATCCTATTATCCGGGGAACTGCCTGTGGAATTCATATAATTGAATCCGGTATTCATGCTGACTGAAAAATTCTTGTTCGGCAAAAACAGATTGGATGGAATATTGACTATGTATGGATCTCCCAAAGGAGCATAATCTATTTCATAATCATCCAGCCTATATATCTTCTGCCAGCCCGAACCATCTGAATTATTTATGTAAACATAATCGGTCCAGTAATCCGAAGAATATGAAGAAACTTTTGCATCAAGCACAGTAATGCCGTCGGGAATATTATATGTTTTGTTTTTTGGGTTATCAATAACACCTCCAAATTTATCCCTGTCAATAGTGACTGTCACTTCCTTGTATTTAATTTCCTCTGTAATAGGCGTATAGTTGAAATAAATGTATGAATCAGGAAAAAGAATATTGTCTGCCACTCCTTCTATGGTTATTACCTGCGTGGTATATGAAAGATTGACCATGGTCTCGGCAATTTCCAGATATATGCTTTTTAATTCATCTGCATTATTGCTCTGGTAGTATCTCGGACAATAGGTTGCATTTGTTCCGTTCATCCAGTCATTTGCGCTGCAGTTCCAGCATGCAATTTTCCTCAGTGTTGTTGCATCTGCACTGCTCCCGAAAGCAACAGAATATACTGTAATGCCATAGATGTCTCTGGCATCGCAGCCTGCCTGAATTGCATCATTGTCAGAGTTTCCTGTCCCTTGCTCTGCGCACTGCCTGTTTGCCTGTCCATCACTCATTACAAGCATTGCTCTCCTTCTGTACAACGGCTCTGATATTGCCATTAATTGTAAATCAAATTTTGCACTGATATTATCCTCATTTATAAGTTTTACAGCTACAACATTGCTTCCATTAACAAGATATGATTTGTTCAGCGTTTTTTTCTCTTTTATGCTGACGTCATCGATATAAAACCGTTCATCATTCCAACTGGACCTGCATCCAAATTGTATAGTAAAATTATGGACTAAATTGAGTTCTGATAAATCTATGGTCTCATAATGATATATATTGTCATCGTCATTGCCATCATAAACTGCGACAGTATGCCATTGGCCATCCCATACTGTAACATCGCCATACTCTCCTGGCTCAAATGAATTTGGACCGAGTTTCCACCAGTAAGAAAGTTCAGCGCCGCTGTATCCTGTTAAATTTACTGTGATTCTTGCATATCCGTATGAGTCCATATCCCTGAATACAAGAACATCTGTTCCATTGTGCGCACTGTACGATGGATTATTGGCCATTATGAATATTTCTTCCCCTGTATCATCAATAAACCAAAAACCCGGCGCATTATTTATGTCATTTCCATCAATTTGATGGTTTCCATCACCGTAGTAAGTTTCAAAGCCATCATAAAATATATTTTCTTCTTCCGGCCTGTTCCAGTATTTTGCATAGTGCTTGACAGTATCATTGTCTACCAGATGACCGTTTATATAGACCTCTGCATTGTCGTCTGAAAGAACATGCATATATGCATTCACAAAACCATCCACATTATCTATGGTAAATTGTTTCCTGAAATAATAATCGCCTCTTCCTGATTCTAATGAAAAGTTCACAAAGTCAATTTGCGTAAGTGTCTGATTTGCATGAAATCCGATAATTTTAATTTTAATTTTATTGTCCGCAGATAAATAATTTTCGGAATTTTCCACTCCGCTACAGGTGTAATGAGTCCACGCGTTTGCAGTTGATGTCTTGTTTTCGCATAGAGTAGATTCCCATGAGTTATCATTGTAGTTAAAAATAAATAAATAATAATCAGAGGTCGTATTTGACTTTAATTTTACATTTGCCTTAATGGATTCCAAAGGCGCGGTTATGGAATCAGAAACAAACTCAATTTCTGTCTTTTTTTTAGTGCCCTTTATTTCAACATTGTCCACATAAAACCGCTCATCATCCCAGCTTGATTTGCATCCAAACTGCACAATAAAATTGTTAATCATATTGTATCCGGCTAAATCTATTTGTGCATGACGATAGATATGGTCATCGTCATCTGTATCATATGTTACCACAGTATGCCAACTTCCATCCCATACTCTGACATCTGCATACTCTCCTGAATCAAATGAATTTGGACCAAGACGCCACCAGTAAGAAAGTTCAGGGTTTTCATAAGCCGTTAAATCCACAGTCGTCCTTGCATATCCATAAGAGTCCATGTCCCTAAATACAAGAACATCTGTCCCGCTGTAAGCAGAATATGAAGCCTGGTTTGCCATTATAAATACTTCTTCTCCCGTGTCGTCAACAAACCAATAGCCCGGGGTAGCATTTATATCATTTCCGTCAATTTGATGGATTCCGTTTCCATAATATGTTTCAAAATCATCATCAAAAAAAGCGATTAAACTATTATCTGATGTAATATTTAGCGATATATTATTTTCTGTATGCGTATCATTTATTGTCCCATCGCTATGAACGCATTCTGCCAATGTATAATTGGATGCATTGCAGTTGTTGTTGGCTGATGAAATATAATTGCTTCCAATATCAGTAGTTATATTGGGTGCATATGGCGTATCTTCAAAACCCAGGATAGCATTTCCGAAACTCCAGTATGTGTCATTGTAATTGAGGTCTGTCCATTTTCTTCCGCTTCCGTCATTTGGCGGTTCGGCTGAAGGATAGCTCGTATTGTAAAGCCAACTGCTCTTGTTTTCAATCAAATACAATAGTATTACTTTTTTCTCTAAAATTTCGCTGGCGCTGTTTATCCCGCAGCAAATACATGTTGCGGGTTCAGTAGCACCATAGGCGTTTATTTGGCTTTTCAAACTTGTTTCATCATTAGATAAATTGTGCGTTTGCTCTGTAGTATCACCAAAAGAAACTAACCCTACATTGTTTCCTGAAGCATTCAACATACCCTCTACAAAAAGAGCATCCACTTCCTTTGCAACATTGATTCTACTTCTATGGCATGGATTGGAGTTATCGCACAACCCTCCTGTGCAATTGGAATCTACATCGCATCCTCCCATACTTCCACTGACATCAGTAATCAGCACAGCATCTCCATAACCATATCCTCCCTCTTCTGCAAAACTTCCTTCAACAAAACCAAATCTTATAGGAATAGTTTTAGAACTCAAAGAACTATAGCTTAATCCCGAAGATGCCAGACCTGCGTTTATTTGTCCTTGGGATATATGGGTCATCTGCTCCCCAGTAGTGTTGCTTACAAATACAGTTGCATTGGCAATCTTAAAATACACTGAGCTGTTTGTTATGTTGTTGTTAAAATGCAAAAATGCAGTCAGATTGGTCATTGAACCAGCTACATAAAAAGAGGAATATAAATTGAATAGCCCGTCTATTCCCGGGAAATAATATTTATCTTCCTTAATTATAGTATTTAGCTGCGTTGTGTTGTACAAAATCTTTATATACCCTCCTCCAATGTATTTTTGACTTAACTCAGAAGAGAGAAAATTGATTGTTATATTATTTTGATTTGGCTGAAGATAGGAAAGATAAGTTGAATTTGTGATATTGTACTTTAAATTTGCACGAAGCATGGTCTGGCTTGCATTCCTGTAATACACCCCGCTATACTTGCCATTAATATGCAATGTAAAATTATCGCCTGTATCCATTTCCATGTATATTTTTTTCACAGTATCTATATTGGATGGAAGAGTGAATGTCTTTGAAATAATTCCTTGCCCTATAAATCCCCCGAAATAGAGGTATTTAGATGTCTCTTTGCTGATTTGGACGATTGTGGACCTTGCTGTGTATCCTTTAGACGGAACATTTTCTTTGTATCCGGAAATTATGCGAGAAGCAGAAGTTATTGTGTGCGCCTCATGAAAACCAATTGTTGAGTTATACAATATTGTGCTTGTGTCAATGCCCTTCATTTTAAGAGTATATTTCATATCCGGAGAGAGAAGAGGAGTAAATGTCTGCGCTGTTATGTTTTCAATGTACTCTGTCTGGTTGTACGACCACAAAAGACCGCAAATATCAAGCAGGGTTTTATTTATGTCTTCCTCTTCAAGATAAGTATTATTTATCATTTCAGCAACAAATGTTTCATTGAGGTCGCTGAGCTTTGTGAGAGACAATATTTGCATTGCATCCTCTGCATTGAAATGCATATCCTTGTAATGTATTGCATCATAGGGTCTTGAAGAAGAGACCTGAAATACAATCACAGAGGCAATCAAAAGAAACATGAGAGCAACTGCTGCATCCATTGTAAAGAAAAATGCTTTTTTTCTGCAACATGCATTACTTTTCATACAATTATTATTATGAAAAAATATATAAAACAATTATTCAGTTAATAGATGATGATTATGAATGTATTCAAAGCATACGATATAAGAGGAGTATACCCTAATGACTTAAACGAAAAAATTGCATATAATATTGGCAGAGCCATAGTTGAATCAACAGGCGTAAAAACAATAATAATTGGAAAAGATATGAGAAAATCAGGGAAAGGATTATTTGATGCCATTGTGAATGGAATAACAATTCAGGGAGCTGATGTTGTCGATATCGGAATGTGCACAACTCCGATGATCGGATTTAGCGTCTGCAAATATAATTTTGATTTTGGAATAATGATAACAGCATCCCATAATCCAAAAGAATACAATGGATTCAAACTAATAGGAAAAAAAGGGATTCAACTTTCATCAGATAATGGCATAGGAAAAATAGAAAAAATTGCAGGCAAAAACAAATTTATCCCTGCCGAAAGGAAAGGAAAGATAACAACAAAAAACATACTAGATGATTATGTTTCCCACATAATGAACTTTGCCGAAGGAATTAGAAAGATGAAAGTCGTAGTTGATTACGGCAATGGCGTCGGCGCAATATCTGCAAAGCCTGTCTTTGAAAAGCTTCCGCTTGAGATAATTCCTTTGTTTGAAAACCCTGACGATGAATTCCCGAATCATCCGGCTAATCCTCATGATATTAAAAATTTCGATGCGCTCATATATAAAATAAAGAAGACATGCGCAGATATAGGCATATTTTTCGATGGCGATGCAGACAGGGCAAATATTGTTGATGAAAACGGAACAATAGTTTTCCCTGATATTATGTTGTGCGTACTTGCAAAAGAGCAGCTCAAAAAATACCCGAAAGAAAAGGTGTATTATGATTTAAGGTCTACAAAAGTATTGAAAAAAGTGATTGAAAAAGCAGGGGGACTGCCTATATTAACGAGAGTGGGAAACCCTTTCTACAAGGAAAAACTTATAAATGAAGGAGGTTGCCTTGGCGGAGAACTCTCAGGGCATGTGATGTACAGGCAGAATTACTGCATTGACGACGGTCTGTTTTCTTCCCTGCAGTTCCTAAAAGAAGTCTCAAAATCCGGGAGGAAAGTCTCTGAACTTGTCGCTGAATATAAAACAACATTTAAGACACCGGAGATAAACCTAAAAGTAAAAGATGCAGATGAAACAATGAAAAAAATAGAAGAAGCATTCAGCGATGGAAAAATATCCTATCTTGACGGTATGACAGTTGAATACAGCAATTACTGGTTCAACATCAGGAAAAGCAATACAGAGCCGCTGATTAGATTAAACATTGAAGCAGATACTAAAGAAATTATGGAGAAAACAAAGGAAAAGCTGCTGGAGATTATTAACTCTGCCTGATTCAAATATTTCTCTGCCGTAGGAATGTATTTATG